>JGI24695J34938_10003883_pt1 | contig 10125 bp, 8 predicted proteins | sample TergutCo191P3_FD_34938 | JGI IMG/M metagenome (IMG submission 34938) | reverse complement strand
TTCAAAGAGAAAAGAATACTGCCTTCAGCGGTGACAGGCGCTTTTACGCTTTCTACACAGGCTTGCCGTCGGCGTTATACCGGCGAATTCCGTATTTTTGGGGGTCAAATGTTCCATCCTTCAATTCTTTATGCGCCATATTTTGATAAAAAGAACCTTTTACAATATTATCAATTAAACTTGTATATATATACATTTTATTTATCTACGGGCAGACACGATCACGCAGAGCCATATCAGCCATATAAGCGTCTTCCAATTTTTTTAAGTTAACATATTGATTTTTGGAAATACCGTATTCCATTTTACAATATATTTCATCCATCGGATTGCCGTCATAGCGTTTTAATTCTGCCATGCCTTTTTGTATTAATCCGTTTATTATTGTTTCGGTTTGCGCTCTTTTAAAATTAAATCTTTCCTGAATAGTCTTAAAACTTAATATTGTTGTTTCCTCCTCAGCGGCTAGAGTTAAAATTTCTCTTTCAATCTTTGTTAATTCATTGATATTAACCATAATAACCTCCTATAATAAATAATGCGTTTTTTATTTACATTCTATATTTTACATACATTTTTTCTATTAATATCTATTATATCATTTATATTTGCCTTATCAATTAATTCTATTAATTTTAACGAATCATTATTTCTGGCGAAATTTAATTCTTCTATATATAATGGAAATATTATTAATATTTTAATATTATTATCTTTATATTTTATATTTAAAAATTCATTATCCAAAGAAACTGAATTTAAAAAAATTACGCCTTCAAAATTTGTTCCGGGCAGCTTTCCGTTTGTTTCTAAGGTATGACCGAATCCAAGCCATGTATTATTTTGAAACGGATAACGTCCTATTTTCGGCAATAATGTTAACGGCCAGTTCTTTTCAGGCTGTGTCCAATTATCATCAGAAATCCAATCAGGAGGTAATAAAATACATAATTCAATATATTTTGAAAAGTTTTTATCAGGCGTTTCAAGAGGCATACTGCTAATACCGCTTGTTAATAAAATATTAAAATTTATTTTATCATTCGGCTTTATCCAATAAATATCCAAATGAAAAATTGTTGATTCTTTTTCATGGAATATCATATAATCATCCTCATCGCAATATTCAAGAAGATGAGATTTTATTATTTCATAAGTTTCCGAAAGATTCATATTTACTCCTTTATTTATAATAAACAAATTATTTTATATCACAGGTAACGTAATTTATCACCTGTTAGATACAGCGTCAATCACCAATCCGAATTATCAATCTCATAAACATCTCTTGCCAGCGTTTCTACCCTATAAATTGCAAGAGCGCCTGTTTTATCAACATTAACATCCAGATGATATATTTTATCTTTACAAGTTGCGGCGCATGAAATGTCGAAACTGCCGTCTTTATTTATTGTTACTTCCATTGGGCGGTACCATTTATTTATTATTTTTTGAATTTCAGGGCGCACCTTTTTGCTGATATAACCTTCATTTAACGTTTCCTTTATATAATATAAATGTTGTCCCCAGTTCCATTCCAGAACAAAACGAACGTACTGTCTTACCGTGTTATAATTAATGATAAAATATTTTCTGCAATGCTGGTATATATTTTCAAAAACGCAATCGTAAATTTCCCAATTATTATTATTAAGACGGGCAAAAAAATCATTATTATGTGAATGCCCGGGTACTCCGCTTCTTCCGGAAGCGCTGTAATGTTCAAAATCAGAGAGAAAAGAATACTGACTTTTTGTAATTGAAGTTTTCTCCGAAGAAAAATATTCTCTTTTAAATACGGGATGTTTTTTAAGAGCTTTTATAAGCGATTTTAATTCTTCATCTGAAAGTCTTTCGTATAATCCGCCAATGGCGCATGAATGATTCCACTGACTTAATGTTCCCACAGGGGGCTCTGCCGGAATTTCCATTTCTGAAATATCTTTTTTATATTTGCCGTCTGTTTTGGTGATCTTAACAAGAAAGAATTTAAATTTTCTTTCCAGCGCTGTTATAAATGCTTCATCTCTATTGTAACGGCGGCACAAAAATATATCTTCGGTATAATAATTCCCTTCTCCGCCGTAAGAGTCGTCATAGGCGATCAGTTCTTTTTTGGATTTACCGATAGTGTAAAATTGGCATATACGTATTTCTGTTTCTTTTGTCGTTATTTGTTTTTTATTTTTATCAATTTTTTCATCTGTTTGTTCTTTATTTTTTTGAATAACTTCCGGCTTTTTATTATATACGGTTTTCTCAACTATTTCAACATTATATTTTTTACCTGTTTTAGTTATAGTGACATTAAAATCTTTTAGTTTAATTTTATTAGCCTTCTCATACTCCTCAATTGCTCTATCCGCGTAAAAACTAAATGAATAACGGTTGCAAAAATTTAAATCGTCTGTAAAATAATTTCCGTCTCCCTTAGAATTAGATTCGTCTAAGGCTAGAAGTTCATTTTCGGATTTGCCAACCGCGAAGAATGTGCATCGTTGATGCGGTGTGCAAACTTTGTTTGTGCAAACTTCGTTTTTTTCAGTTTTTTCTGTCTGTTCTGATTTTTTCATCTATCGTATTCCTTGCGTACAAAAAACTGTATCCATTAATTTTCTCCTTATTATTTATTTTCTATATTGCTCATGGCTTATTGATCCATAAGCTCGCCTTTATTAAAGATGCCTTCCCTGACTACTCCGTCCGGGCATTTAATTTTACCTTTACCGTGGAAAGTACCGTTAGCGAAATCGCCGTCGTAAAAATCGCCGTTTTTAAAAGTAATTCTTCCTTTACCGTGAAACGCGCCTTCAACGAAATCTCCTTCGTAAACTCCGCCGTCCGCGCATATCTTTTTTCCCTTACCATGAGGCTGACCGTCTTCAAAAGTTCCTGTAAAAACAGCGCCGTCTGAGTAAGTAAGTTTCCCCCTTATCATATTGTCATTATCAAAATAACATTCAAAAACATCTCCGTTCTTGTTAGTTAATTTTCCTTTACCGTGCATTCTGTCCTTATCGAAATCGCCTTCGTATTCGCCTCCGTCTGGACCTGTCATTTTTCCTTTGCCGTGCCACTTGCCGTCAACAAAATCGCCTTCGTATGTAATGCCGTTTGCCGTTTTCATTTTACCTTTGCCTGTCTTCTTGCCGTCAACAAAATCGCCTTCGTAAAATACTATAAAACCTTCAGTGTACGTCATTCTTCCTTTACCTGTTCTTTTGCCTTCCGCCCAATCGCCGTCATATATATCGCCGTTTGGCCATGTATATTTTCCTTTACCTGTTTTGATGCCTTCTATAAAATCGCCCTCGTAAGAATCGCCGTCTGCCCATGTAAATTTTCCTTTGCCGTGAAACTTGTTGAAAAGAAAATCACCTGAGTATACATCACCGTCAGCGTATGTAAGCTTTCCGTGACCGGCACGGCTGCCTAAATTAAAATGACCTTCGTATACATCGCCGTTCGCGAATGTATACTTCCCTCTGCCTTGCTGGTTTCCCTTAAAAAATTCGCCTTCGGATACATCGCCGTTTTTATGAGTTATTTTTCCTTTCCCTTGCATTTCGCCGCGAACCCAGTCGCCTTCGTATACGCCTAATGAGTAAGACCATTTCCCTTTACCGTGATGCAGACCGTTTACATAATCGCCCTCGTAAGCAAGTTCCCAATTATCTGTAACATGTTTGAAGCTTTTTCCTTTGCCGTGAGGTTTGCCGTTTAAATAGCCGCCTTCGTATACATCGCCGTCTTTGAATGTCATTTTTACCTGGCCTTGCAGCTCGCCGTTTACAAAATCGCCTTCGTGTACGCTTCCGTCCGCGTAAGATTTTTTACCTTTGCCGTGCAGCTTTCCGTTAACAAAGCTGCCTTCGTAAACGCTTCCGCTTTTGTAAGTATATTTCCCTTTTCCGTTTGGCTTGCCGTCAACCGCATCGCCTTCATATACGCCGTTAGCGAAGGTTAACTTTTCATATCCCATAGAGGTCTCCTAAATCAAATTAAGGAACTTGTAAAAACTTAACCGAGGTTTTTAGAGGTTCCCATTTTCTATTTGAACGTCATTATTACTAATCTTTCATCAGTTCACATTCAATTTGATGCTGTTCCTTCTTTGGTAAATCGGCTAACGAAAATAAAACAAGGACAAGCAGCCGCGTATTCAGCCCTTCCTGAATTGCGAGCGCCGCTCTTTTAACAATGGTCATATACCGGCGCATGTACTTGTTTTTTTCAAACGCGATTTTGTTTGAAAAAATTTCATTGATTATCGCCGGGTCAGTTTTGTCAATAATCAGCCGAAGCCCCTGCTTAAAAAACTCGTCGTCAAGGTCTTCAACCTCATTTTCCAAAGATGAAAGCCCATGCATCCTTCTTTTTTCATTAAGCCTCGCAGCCTGCTTAATGAAAACCATGAAACTGCTGATAAATTTTCTTTTTGTCATATTTCCTCCTGATTAAGCGCCTTTTTCATATTTTAAAAAATTAATTTTTTTAGTTTTTCCTTAGCTTTTTCATATCCCTGCGCGACTGCTTTAGTATAATATTCAAAGGCTTTATCTTTGTCTACATTAAAACCGAGTCCGTCATAATAATGGTTAGCAAGATTAAAACTAGCCTGACCATGACCCTGATTTGAAGCTTTGAGCCACCATTCATGAGCTTTGGCAAGATTCTTTTCTACACCCCAGCCCATGTTGTAGCAATTTCCCAAATTGCTCTGTGCGTGCATATATCCCTGTCCAGCGGATTTTTGCCACCATTCTGCCGCTTTTTCATCGCTTTTAGTTACTCCTTTACCGTTGTAATAAGCAAGTCCGACTTCATTCTGCGCCCATGAGTTTCCTTGTTTCGCTTCTTTCATATTCGGAATGTCATCATCAGGCGATGAAGAAACGCGGATTATTGTCCCGTCTTTGCCAATTCTTGTAGTTGCGGCAAACCGCCCTTCAGGAATACAATGTCTGTCCATAAAAATCTCCTTTTAAGGTTTTCCTAATAATTATATATTATATAAAAATATAATAACATTGATCATTGCTCACTTCTCTATCAATTTATTATCTTCCCAAATTCCTTCTTCAACTCTGCCGTCAGGATATGTCATTTTTCCGCTGCCTGCGCGTTTATCATCAACCCACTCTCCTTCAAAAACATTTCCGCTTTTGAAAGTATATTTCCCTTTGCCGTTCTGCAGATCGTTAACGTAACCGCCTTCGTATACATCGCCGTTTGCGTAAGTATATTTGCCTTTTCCGTTTCGTTTATCGTTAACAAGATAGCCTTCGTATACATCGCCGTTTTTATATGTAATTTTGTATTCGCCGGTGCTTCCGCCCGTAGATGATGAGCCGCTGAAAACATTTAACGAACTTAGCGGTTTTGAAGACGAACCGCCTTGATTTGATCCTGATTTGATTCTATCAATTGAATCCTGCGCGCCTTCAATTAAATCTTCGGTGTCGTCATATAATTCGTAAATAGCGACCGCATTTTTATAATAACTTAACGCTTTTTCATAATCCATAAGCTCGTCATAGCATACGGCAATATCATCATACATAATGCCGACCTGCAGATGATTTTCGCCGTATTTTTTCGCGTATACCGCAAGCGTATCATTGTAATACGGAAGAGCTTTTTCATACTCGCACAATTCATAATAGCAGGCGGCGATTTTAGATTTAGTATACGCGATTCTGAAAGGATCTGTGCCGGGATTTTTTACAACTATATTGAGATACTTATTAAAGTATTCAATTGATTTGCCGTAATCTTCCATTGAATGACAGCACATACCGACATTGAAATACGCGCTCGAGGCTCTTTCAGTATTTTCTCCGTCGAGTTTCAGAAATATTTCTATCGCTTTATCGCTTGCTTCAACCGCTTTTTTATTTTCTTTAAGACCCATATAACAAAAACCGATATTATTATATGTTTCAGCGATTTTAAGATGATCTTCTCCGAAAAAATTTATCCAAATATTTATAAAGGTATTAAGGAATTGAACAGATTCCGCGAATTGCTGCAGTTTATACATAAGATCACCCATAACATAATAGGATTGAGCGGTTTTAGGATGTTCTTTTCCAAAAAATTTTTCGTTAATTTTCAGCGCTTTGTAACAGTATTCAACAGCGTCAGGAAGCTTGTCATCATTGATATAACATTGACCGATATTGCCGTAAATCAGCGCTGCAAGAGAATCTTCACCATCTCCGAATTCTTTCTCAATTATTTTCAGGGCATTTGCGTAGTATTTAATTGCTTCGTTATATTTACCTATTGACGGATTAGCGTAACACGCGGCAATATTGCAACAAGCGGTCGCGGCGGTATAATGATCCCTGCCGTTAATTTTTTCATAGACAACCTGCGCGTCAGAAAAATATTTAATCGCTTTATTATAATCTCTCATTGTATTGCTTCCGTAGCAGTGGCCGATTCTGATATATGAAGCTGCTGTTTTTTCACTGTCTTTTCCGAAATGCTTCAGGCATATTTCAAGATGTTCCAGAGCGAATGTAAGAGCCAAAGGAGGATCAATAATAATACTGTTAATAAATAAAGAAATGGTTTCTAAAAAACCTGCTAATTCTTTTTTATCTTCGATATTATGTTCCAGATACTTCTCCATTTTATAGCGCGTCTTGTCCTGTCCGCGCAAAAAGCGCCAGTAACTGCCGAGTTCATATCTGTCTTTCGCGTAAATATGATCAAACACATTTTTATCAAGAAGAAAATTATATAGTTTGTCATTAGCTTTTAATTCCATATACTGGAAAGGAAGCTCTTCGCATATTCTTTTAAACGCCGCGCCTTCCATGCCCTCAGCTTCTTCGCTCTTTTCCATGTAAGCGCAGACAGCTTCTCTGTACTTTTCTTCCGAAGCGCTGTCTTTCAGATAACGGTTTTTAACAGCGTTTGCCATTATACTGCCGGAAAATACAACAAATCCGTTTATTAAAACAAGATGCACCGACATACAATTGGAAAGCTGCGACCAGTACAATTTCGGAACTTTGGATATATTAACAATTTCAGTTTCTGTAAGCCCGTGATGCGAAACCGCGATAAGAGAAAGTATGTCTTTTACAATATTTCCGCGGGATTTAACTTTCTTTGAAACGCCTTCATTGAATATCGATTCAATATTTTGCAAAAATAAATCAAACAGACTTTCGTTGCTCTCATAAGAAAGCCGCTCATCAATCTGTTTGTCAAAAATATCAAAGTTTCCGAAAATGCGGAGATTATCAAGTATAGCCGTAAGCACAGCGGGGTTTTCGGATTTTTTATCGGAGATAATCCTTTCCATCTGCGGAGCGCTGAGTTTTTTACTGAACTTTTCAAAGTATTTGATTATTAACTCTTTTCTGATCTTCGCCGGCAGAGAGTCAAGCTCAAACTGATTATCCGCTCTGCGTGTCAGAGCTTCAACTGATTTATCGCCTGTTGTCGATGAAAAAATAAACTTTACATTATCAGGATACGCCGGCAGCCAGTTCAGCATTTTCGCGTTATCTGTATCAACAAGACGATCAAGACTGTCAAGAACTATTATCATCTTTTGATCATCCGGCAGAGAAAATAAAAGATTCTGCAGTTCATACTGTAAATCATCATTTTTCTCTTCGTTAATTAAATTGATTAAATCATTAAAATAATTAATAAAGCTTTCTCTTTTTTCCTTTCTTTTATTTATACCGGAAAGTCCTCTTCTTTCGGTTATATTGCAGAAATCTTTTATTTCATTAATTAATCTTTGGGTAATTCTTAGATAATCGCCTTCACTCTGTGATATTCCGGTAAAATGATAAATAATTTTTTCATTTTGAATTTGTTTCTTTTGCCTGTCCGCGGTCCAGTTCGCGAGCAGGGCGCATTTTCCCATTCCGCTCCCGCCTGTAACGGCAATCTCATTTTTACCGCTGTTATCTGCAAATTCATCAAGCGCGTTTATCCATTCAGGGTTTTCAACATAAGACCTTGTCCTGCTCTTTAAAAATATATGCTGCTGCAAACGCTCTTTTTTTAACTCGGAAAGCAGCTCTTTCTCAGGGAAAAGCCTGTCAACAAGCGCCTTAAAATCTTCCTCTATAAGTTTTCCGAGATGTTCAACATTATCATAAATATTTTCATCATACCTTGAGTCTGTTTTTATCCTTTGTTTTAATTCCAAAAGCATTTTTTCGCCGTGGCTTCCTTTTTCTTCCCTGAATTCATCCGGCGTATGCATTTTCGGCGAGCGGATGTAAAAGTAAGCGTTAACTTTTTCCGATGAAGCGTGGAACGCTCCTTCGCGTATCTCCACTTCTGTGATGCTTTTTTTCATTTTTAATTCATCAAGAAGCCACTCGTATTCTTCAAACACATTTGTAGGCTTCATCTGCTCGATTGTTTTTTCATCGGGAACCCAGCCGTACCTCTCGCCGAGAAGCCCGATAAAAAAAGGATTTGTGTTGTCTACTTCGTTAAGGCATATCTTAAATGCCATTTGATTTTCCGACTCTTCCTGAGTGACGCCCCAGCGAAGATCAAGCTCGAACAAACTGATGTCGCGCTCTTCGCAGTAACGGCGGAGTTCCGGAAATACTCTTGTGATAAGATAATCCCGCTCCCGCATCATATCCCTGAAAGTGGAGGAAATAAAAATTCTTATTTGCCTGTTTTCCTGAAAATCATTTGTCATGTTAACATCCCTTATAAATTATTTACCAGATATTTTGTTATAAACATTTTTTGGAATGGGCAGCGGCGCATTAATAATTTCGACTTCAGCTTCATATACATCGTCAATATCATCGCCGTCCATTTCAGTGACAAGAATTTTTTCAATATCTTTTAACATTTCGCGCACCGCTTCCGCTACAATCGGCAGATGAATAATTTGATTCCCGCTCCTGATCAGCATTGCTTCGTGGAATCCGTCAAAAATTATTTTAGCGTTATCATCATCCGCTGTTCCTTCTACCGCGTCCATCACAAGCATTAATTCTTCGGCTCCGTTTTCGATCCAGTCATAAGCTGTATGCAGGTAAATACTTTCATTGTCGTAATTCATTTTTCCTCCTTACCGGTTTTATCTATGTTGGTTATGTTTTATCATCATCAACTGAGCAGGTTATTCTTGATTTGTATAGCCTGCACATTACCAGCCGCTATAAGCTCGTCAAGATACGCGATTCCTTTTTCTTTATCCTGCGCTACGCCTTCGCCGCCGTAGTACATCATCCCTAAAAATAATTTTGCTTCGGGGATTCCCGCGTTAAGAGCAGTAGTGAGATAATCGAAAGCTTTTTCAGGCTCCGGTTTTCCCATCGCATCGCCTGCATAAAGAATGGCGCCAGCCTGCAGACAGGACGGCGCGTAATCGTTTTCTGCGGCAAGCATAAAATGGTAGAGAGCCTTTTTTTCATCCGCCTCATCGCCCAAACCATGCTGATACATAATGCCCAGATTGTGATGCGCTAACGGGTATGTAATGATATACGCCTGATTTTGAAGATACACCTGGGCGATATCCGAACGGGTCTTCACATTATTCAAATCCGGCATTTCTATAAAAGGATCTTCCAAATCGGTGAGTCCTAAAAAGCAATTCTTCGCTTCTTCGTAATCCTGCTTTACTCCAAGACCGCCCATATAAGCGCAGCCTAAATTGCAAAGCCCTGTTAAGCTGCCGGCTTCCGCGGCGTCAACAAACCATTCCACCGATTTCTCCGGGTTTTTTTCCACGCCCTGCCCCTGCTGATACATAACGCCAAGCATAGCCATTGCCTCAGAACATTCAGCTTCCGCAGACAGAGTGAAATATTCTACCGCTTTTTTATAATCCTGCTCAAAAGCCATACCATGATAATAATGATTGCCCATTTCGTATAACGCACTTGGAACCTTGTTCGCGGCAGCCTGATTTAACCAGTAGAGCGCGTTCTTTTTTTCTTCATCAGTCTGAGCTTTACCCCACATCAATGAATAAAGATTCATCTGGGCATTCGCGACATTCCGAAGCGCGGCTTTTTCCAAATAGTCGAGTGCGCTCGCCTCGTCCTGATCAACGCCTATGCCGGCAAAGTAACACGCTCCAAGCTCCGCCCATGCTTCGGGCAGTCCCTTATC
>JGI24695J34938_10003877_pt1 | contig 10133 bp, 10 predicted proteins | sample TergutCo191P3_FD_34938 | JGI IMG/M metagenome (IMG submission 34938) | reverse complement strand
TTTCATAAGTAACAACACGCTCATTCCACAACGCCCATTCACCGGGCAATCCCGCTTCATATGGATCGTAATCTCCAGCGCCTTGCCTGTATGTAACGCCTGTAGGAAGATTTACCATTTTTATCGCCTTTATAAGCTGATCTGTTTCATAATTATTTGATTTAATTCCAAGTACATTAATTACATTTTCTAGGTTGTCTAAAATAAGATTAATTGTCTCCGCTGGTATAAATGATGGTTTTATTAAAGGGTCAGAAAAATCGCCATTAGTAAATTTATGAGTATTAGGATCGAGACCGGGAAATTTCACTTCTGTGCCAAATACGTTTATTACCTTTTCATCTGGGTATAATCCTGCCATAATTACTCCTCTAATTTATATTGAAAATAAACTATATTTCCGGAAAGCAATCTGCTGTTTATAGCAAATTCAAAATTATCAAAAACTTTTATACCAGAAAAAAATCTGCCTTCATAATAGCCTGGGTAGCTTTGTTCAATAGGATAAGTCTCTAAAAAATTGGCAACACGTTTTTTCGCTTTATTTTTAAGTTCATCATCTTGTAAATCAATAATAATAAAATAAACAGAAAAAAACGCAGGGCATGAAAACACAGACTGACCAAATTTCGAGAAACCAAAGAATGAAGGTTGAAATGGAAAAATAATATCAATAAATTTTAACCCATAATCTTTAGCTATTTCCGAAATCGCTAAGCGGTTAATTAAAGGAGTTTTTTGTTTTTTTAATTTCTCCCTGCGCTCTGAAAGCGATAACTGAATGTTCATGTGTCCAATTAAGACACGTTCCCAGTCACTAATTGTTTCTACCGCGGAGTTGTTATTGCTTTCCGCGAGTAAATCATTCATTCGTTTTCTTAAACAGATAATCTCTTTTATTTTTACTTTACAAAATAAATTAATATCGCTTTGCGGATCCGAAAATTGCTTTTCCCAGTATTCACCTTTGGGAAATAAATCGCGAATTGAATTATAATAGTCTTTTTCCGCCGCTATACTTATCCCCATGTAATTTTTCCTAATACAGGGTATTGCAGTATTGTTGTTTGTAAATTTCCAGTTATATCTCCGGAAATCTTAACAATTACATTGGTTATATTGATTCCGTCAATAATTGATTCACGTAACGCGCCTGAAGTAATACATATTCCTGGTTTCGCGGTGTACTGGAGATATATTTTTAAACGTTTTTCAGCCATCTCTCTGTTTTCCTGACTATCTTCATGCGGCAATAAGTTTATTTCCGGATCGATAGATATAAAAACTGGTGTACGTACTTCAAAAACAACAGGAGGAGAAACAGCGCTTATATAATCACGAACCGCGTTAAGATTATGCACTTGTTGAACACCGTTTTGTTGATTGCCGTTAATTACCTGTATAAGTAAAGCGCCAAACACCCCAAAATTTTTGAATTCCCAGGCATTTGATACTTCCGGAGTAGAGTCAAGCGCCCATGCTGCGTAATCACCCTTTTGTCCATATCGTACAGGATTGCGAAGATGAATTAATACACGAGCAAGATATTCTTCATCACTTTCAGCGTCCATTCCGCCGGAAATACCAGCCTCATTTACAATCGCGTCTGAATCAATACCTGAATAAATCGCTGAAACAATAGATAGCGCGCTGCCTGCTGATAGATTAGAATCCTGTCCTGCTTCTTCTGCTCTAATATCAACAAGAACCTTCCCATCATCGCCAATATAAAATACTTTTTCAGAAAAATATCTTTTTCCTGTATTACTTTTAAATACAGTTCCGGCAGGCACAGGCTTTTTTATAATTCCATGAACTTCTGTTTTACCGATAGCGGCTACAGCGTATAACGGCGGAATAAACAATGACCAATGCGTTCGTAAATACTCGCCTTCCGCGGTATCCGGAAATAATTGTTTAGAAAGAAAAACTAAATCACCTTGCAGCATGTGGAAGAGCCCGGCATCTACATTTGCTATAACGGAAACTAAATTATGACGGGGCGTTCTGTCCAACGGTTTAAACAGACTTAAATAATTAGCGAGTGTTCTTTGTTTTAAAACTTGTAAACTATCCCTTAGAAACGCCATTCCAAACATCCTTAATAAAAACATTGCTACCATTAGGTTGTGTTATTTCTATAAGATATGAAATTTCACACTTACCGGTTCGTTCAACAATAAAATTTATTTTTTTCACAATACCATCCTCAACAAGCCATTCAAGACATTCCTGAAGCAATCTTTTAAAAGTCCCGGCGGTTTTACCGTCAACTTTACCGCTTTCTCTTAATAAATAAAGTTCGCTTCCAAAATCAGGATCAGCCCACCATGAACCTTTGTTAGTTCCGATACTCATCTGCACAAGCTCATGAATATCATTAAAATTTTCTATGCAAGCTGTATTAACTGCCTGTTCCATGCAATACCTTTTCACTTTCCAAGTTCGAAAAGTTTTCCTTGTTTACCAAAGAAGCCAAAACACCGCATATACTGGATTTGAAAGTGGCTCCTCCATCCAAAGGCGCAACCGGAGCTGAATTTATCGCGTTAATAATACCATCAACACGCGCTGTTAATTTTTTAAGCTGATTTTCAAGTTCCTTGGCTTTAACTAAACCTCCCGCGTTTTTACCAAAAAGTTCCACAGTTCCGTTTTCTCTTGCCGTTATCCAGCCGCCGCTTTCTGTATATAAAGCCGCGTCACCGTCATTCAATTCAGGCGGATTGATGTTATCATCAGCGATTAAAGGCATGATTTCAAAACCGGAGAAATCACCGCCCTGGCAAAAAACAAATGACTTCCCGCTTTTTGACTTGGCGTAAAAACCATAAGGGAACGCTTCTTTCTTTTTTAGTAACCTGCCGGAAACAGTTTTAATTTGTATTTGGCCGTCATTAAAACGTTTGTCATAAAAAGCAATAGAAAAAATATTACGGATATTCGCGAATAAATTTCTGAACATATCACTCATAAATACATCCCCTTGTTTACCAGCGTTATATCGCAGCTAACAGTTTCATTATTTGCCAAATATTCTACTTCTGATATTAACAGACTATCATTAAGCCCTAACGCCGGTACTTTAACCGGGATTAATGAATTTGGAACCCAATATATTTCCCTTCCTTTTGTGTTTCCGATACTTTTTATCTGTTCATCAGTTAGTCCCCATCCTGGAACTGTTACAACTGTTTTCACCTCACTTCTTCGATTTATTTCTGTTAACGCGCGGCGCTCAACTTCTTCCTGGGAAACATAAAGATCTGTTAAATCGATTGTGAGCGTTCTGTTCCCTGGGCATGTATTATCAATCTTATTCGCGACATATCCTCCGCCTTTAACGATATATTTATTAAACTGCTCTGAGCCATTTTCAGTCCATTTTATATTATTTATGTTTACGCCTTCGGTTATGTGAAACGGCTTTCTTTCTCCTTGGACTTTCCAGAGATATAAATTTCCATACTCGTTACTTGTCAATATATAACCTTGCTGATCCGCTTCATCCATCAGCTTTGTCCAGGGACTTTCATTTTCAAAAGCGAAATAATTAACTGGTTTTGTAGGATCGCTTCCATCATCCGGAAAAGTTACACAGCTAATACCAAATTTTCCGCTTATATGATTTATTAAACCTTTTAATGTTTTATCATCATAAGAATGCTGTCCGTCATCATAATCAGACCATGTTGAATCAATGATGTCCCGCGCGGGCGATCTTCCAATTACCGTTGTGTAATGTTTATCCCTGTCCGCGAATGATGTGACTTCATCAACCAGCACTGTTGATAAATATCTTTCTCCATTAAAACCGATGTCGAGGTTATTTCTGCATCGAACTTCAAGCCTGTGGTGCTTTCTTACTTTCCGCCGTTCAGACGGGGGCATCTCAAGTTCTAATATATGGCAAATTTCATCCAATGATTTTTTTAGTTTTATGGAACGCCATAACAGCTCCTGTTCTGTAGTCGCGTTTATGATAACAGGTTTAAACATAAGTTATCTCACCGGATATCAGAAGTGAATCTTCAATAAGGTTCATCATTCTTAGTTTTTCATCACCGCATTCTAGATGATGTGACAGCGCAAGCAGCGGAACAGGTTTAGCGAAATTCTTTTTAATTTCATTTTTCATAATTGTTTGTTTTAGGTTATATGAAAGCGTTGAACGCATTTCTACTAACGCCATGTACATTTCCGGATATTCCTGATTAACGCTATTTTCAAGATTGATGTATAAAGCCCAGTACCCGTTCATTTCATTTAAGGTTATATCATCCATCCGCATAAGAAGTTCAGCTGACGCGCACAAGCATATAGCGCGGTAAAAATTTTCAACAGAAGCCCTGATTTTCATTTGACTGACAGTTACCGCCTCCGTAGGGATTTCAGATTTTTTTGATGTAAAAAACATCATCGCTAATGTTTTTTTATTATCAGGTTTGAAAAAATATTTAGTTACAGAATCCACCGATTCATTTACAGAAGCGGCTGCTCCTACGATAGAAAAAAAAGCGTTTACCACCGCCTTTGCCAATACCATTGGAGACTTCACACCTTGCGCAATTAAATTAGATATTACATTAATTTTACTTGTTACAGAATTTAATACTGTTTGAGATGATTGAATTCTCCCGACCATTTTAAATAACTGTGTTTTAAACTGATCAAATAACTGTAACATTGTTGAGGTTTTCAACTCTATTTGCTCTGATTCATAGGCGTCATTAAATTCCGCTTGAATGAACTCCTCAACCGCTATTTGAGCTACTTCTTCAGGTTTTATTAATCCTTCCTGCATTAGTTCCGCTGATCTTCTTTCAAGAGAGATTCCCGCGCGTTTTAATGTAAGAGAAACTTCACATTGACCATTTTCATTTGCCGACTCTTCTATAAAATAATTTTCTACTACAACCTTGAACCTTCCCCATAAAGGATGATCAAAAAATCCCGGTGAATCGTCAGAGGTTGGAACTAATAACGCGTCAATGAAAGCCGCCCGTTGTTCTAAATAATACTCACCGCGCAAAAAACCATGAACTGTAATTGTCTGCGGTTTTTGATTAAGAGCTTTGTTTGACCATAAACCGAAAAATGGATATTCTGTGGTATCAATTGTTTGACCGCCTGAAAATTCAAGATTCTTATATATAAAAGGAACAGGCTCGCCATCAGGCGCTTGATAACTGGAAAAACGCGGAGAGTCTTCATTGTCCGCGCGATAAGCTTTTCGCCAATTTTCTCTATAAAGACCAGGAAGCGATATATCAAAACTCATATCACGTTCCCTCTTAATCTGTTTCTTACCCCTGTATTGAATCTCGCCGGCATTGTATTGTTTTGAATAACAGTAGTAACAGTTTGACGATCTCCTGTAAGGTTTACATTTACATTTATATCAGCGTGACCAAGCTCTACTTCTTGCGGCGTAATATTTGTTCCAGTCTGTGTGATCTGTGACGGAAGATCAGACGCCGGAAAAGAATATTCATTAATTCTTTGATCATTCTTCGCGACAGTTCCGCCTATTCCTTCGCCAATCGCGCGTCCCGCTTTGCCGCCTAACCACATACCAAATGCTCCAATACCTGCGCCTACTAACGCGCCTATCGCGGTGCCAAGAACCGGAACAACAGATCCTACTGCCGCGCCTACCGCCGCGCCCGCCGCGACACCGCCAATACCGCCTGCTACCGCGCCTATTACACTACCTGTCGCGTCTCCAATCACTCCGCCCTTTGCTTTACCGCGCTCTTTTGATGTTAGATCTTCATTCTGTTTTATTTGTTCAAGCTCATTAACCATTTGAGGAATTTTTATAAAAGCCGCGCCAATACCCGCGGTGGCTCCGCCTGCGGCATATTGCGCTGGTTTTAAATTACTTACTGCTGTTCGCGCGTTAGTTAGCGGTGTGCCTTTTCCTAATTGTGTTTGTGGAAGCGTCCCGCTTGTTCCATTACCGCCTGCTTCGCCTGCCGGAATTCCGCCGCCTCCCCAGTTAGTAACATACACCGGCATCGCCGCGGCCATGCTCAATGATCCAAGATTAATATTTCCGCCTTGTAATTGTGATATACTGCCAATTAATCTTGTTATTCCGGCTATTCCTTTAACCGCGGTTATAGCCGCAATCCCGCCAGCGATTCCATAAAAAATTCCTTTTATACGCTCCGGATCTTCAGCTAACTTATTTAATAAATTTGTTAAACCTTCGAGAGGTTTGGTTAAATTACTGTCAGCGAACGCGTTAAAAGCGGTTTGTAAGTTTTTTATATTCGATTGAAGAGTGCCAGCCATCGCCGCGGACTGCTTCTGTAAAAGCCCTGTAGTGTTACCAAGGTCTGTAAGATTCTCATACATCCGCTCGCCATGAGATGTATAGGAACGAATCGCCTGTAATGTAGAGTTACTGAAAATGCTGTTAAGATAATTCATGTCTCGCGCGTTTTCAGTTTTCGCCGCGATATCAAACATAATGTCGTTAAAGTCCCTGAATTCTTTTGTATCTTTATCAAGAACGTCAATACCCATGCGTTTTAACTTTTTTTGTGTTTCAATGTCCGCTAACTCGTTCATCGCGGCGTATAAAGAGCTTGCGGCTTTTTCTGGGCTTTTCATGCCAGCGTTTAGAATCTGCAGCGCCGCGTTTACTTTTTTGATGTTTTCTGGCGCGTTTCCAATTCTGCTGTAAGATGAAAAAATCGCCGGAGCCTGTTTCGCGAAATCAGCTAACGAGAAAGAACCTTCATTCGCCTGTGAGGAAAGATCATCCATGAGCGATATGATCTGTTCTGTTGAATATCCAAATTTTTGAAATTCAGAAAAAATATTTCCGATCGATTCACCGGATTCGCCGGTCGCCTGAATCGCGTAAGCTATGTTTTTGATATTATCTTCCACGTACTTAAGATCGTTGGTTTTATTTACGACTGTATCAATGGCGTTTAACAAATTATTAGCGTCGATTTTAATATCAGGAGCCTGCGCTGTGTCAAAAATATTTTGTTTTAATTTCGCGACTTCATCTGCTGACGCGCCAGCGGAAATGCCAAGCCGCATCATACGATGATCAAGTTCCATAACGCTTTTAGCGGCCGCGCCTACAGAAAGCGTAAGACCAAAAGCGGCGAGCTTCGCGCCCGTACCTGATACAGCCTTATCTATTTTATCAACCGCGCCAAGGGTTTTTTCCGCGAAGCCGCCCGCCGCGCCCGCGGCTTTATTCATAGCCTGCGAAAATAAATCTTTTAGTGATAATAATACATTGGCTTTAAGTTCCGCCATTATTTAACTCCGCGTATTGCTTTCGCGACTTTTACGGCTTTTTCATGCCAGAATGAAAGCTGTTCCCAGTACATATCCATAAGCGTTGAAAAATCCATTCCCGGAAGCAGCGCGAGAATTTCCGCGACCATTTCCGCGACACGATCGCGAATTTCTTCTATGCTGTATCTTTCTCCGCTGTCACGTTTCGCGGAGCTTCCTCCGCGATGGTAGGGTTTTCATTGTATTCCTTTGATGTGAAATACGAATCCCACACACGAGCGATGTCATACCGCAGAACGGATAAATCATCTATATCAATTTGGGCGATTACGCTCTCCGGCAAACCTGAAAGCGAAGACAGAAGCGCGGCGTCAGCGGCGACACTGCCAAGAGGAATAACGCCTACAGCGATAAAATCTTTTGTTTTAGGACGCTGAATTGTTATCGCGTCAACATTCAATTCCCCGACTTTAAAAGGATGCTTTAATTTAATAGTTTTCGCCATAATAGTTCTCTATGCTAATCTCGGACTTGTGCCGGAATTGTAGGTGATATCCATTTCAGCGTCACCAAGCTCTCCTGGTTCTGTTACCCACGCGTTCGACATCATGTATTGTTTGCCGCCTGTTGTGAAAATGGTAAGCGTGTCTTCACCTATGTTTGAAAATTGTTCAATACCAAGAGAGCCTGTCGCGTTGAGCTTTAATTTAAGTTCAGCGAATGTCTGGCTTTCGGTGTAACCTGTGTTTTCCGGCACTTCGCCCGGCTTTGTTTCGCGCTTAACACCCGCCGGTTTGAATGTCGCTCCTTTTTCCTGTATAGGAAGTTCACCTAACGCCTGCGAAATAACTCTTTGTACTCTTTCAAGTTTCATATACTTACTCCTATTTAAATTGCGTCAGTCCAGCCGCGATGTAGAACTGGCCTATCAGATTCGGCTCATGCGAATATTCAAGCCTTGTTTTACTGCCGGATTTGATTTCAACATGAATGGATTTTTTATAATTTTCAAAATCCTGGCACCATTGTTTTGTTTTTATGAATACTTCCTGATAAAGCTCCGCGAGAAATGAACGAAATACGCCCGGCGACATAACGCGCGCTCCAGCTCCGAAATTTTCACTTGTGCTAGCGAGCTTCCATGTTTTAAAACGCTTTTTCGCTTCAGCGTTAATATATGTGCGTACCGCGTCAACAGTTTCCGTAACTTGAACATCAAGGTAGCTTGTGTCTCTGCCGCCGTCTGTGTTTTCAGTGTAACTTGTTACAAGACGCTCTATTAATACATTACCTGTCGTGTCCAGGCGGTATGTAGCGATGCCAGCTTCAAGAAGTTTTTGCCGTTCATTAAAGTTATACGAAACGCTCGCGTATAAATTAGTTATTTTAGTGTCATAGGTGTTCGCGGCTGGATCGTCGGCGAGAATTCTGCAAGCGGACGCGCACCAAGCGGCAGCCCACACGCAAGGCAGTTCCGGATTGTTTCCTCGGGGAATAAGAATGATGTGCGGAGAATTTACTTCTCCCGCTTTAGCCAGAAGAGTGCCATTTTCCGTTTTGCTTCCTATTTCGCCTGTCAGCGCTATGTACATTCTGCCGCCAATCTGCCGCATTGGGCCGTAACGCGATTCAAGTTCATCAGAACTTGTACGGATATTTTTTTCATCGTTAAAATCGCTGGCGATAAAGTTGTAACGCGCTTCGCCAAGCCCTTCAAGATAAGGTTTGATGTCCGTTACGCCAACGCCCGCGGCTGTTTCTGTTTTCGCTATTGAAACGCCGCCGATAAAAGAAATAATAGTTACGCTGTTATTGTTTCCCGCCTCGCCTTTTATGTTAGCTGAAATAGTAACTACAGCGTTATCAGCGTCCGCGGTTACAGGCAGAGTTAGTTCGGCGTTTATTCTCGCGGTAATAGCCGCGGCAACCGCCTGCGCGTCCGCGCTTTTGGCGATAAACGCGTCATAATTAAAGCCGTTTACAATAACGCGTATTATTCCGGCGAATGAAGCGGAACCGCTGACTGTAAACTTTTTATTCCATGTTGTGCCAGCTTCCGGTTCCGGAATTGGAAGCACGTACAGTTCTTCCGTTTTATTAAGCGACAGAAATGTTTCCGCCATGATAGCGGCATAGCTTCCGTGCCCGAAAAGCTGATGAGCCTTGGCCGCGGAGATAACATTTACAGGTTTTCCGCTTTCAGCTTCTGATGTGGAAAGTTTATATCCTATCATCAGAGCCTTTTTAATATCGCTCTGCGCACCAGCGAGCGAATTGTCAATTTCCTGATACTGTCCGGGAACTAAAAGATTCGCCGGAATTTGTCTAATCGGTACAGGCATATAAAACCTCCAAATTTACAATATCTTGAGCAGCTGCATTGTCAATTTTATGCGCCGCGTCATAACCTTCAAAATAATCAAGATCGCGAAGCGACGCGCTTTCCAAATCTTTGATTATCCATTTCCATTTAACGCCCCAAAGCGTTATGTTAATTTGATCAAGCGTTCCTGAATAAAGACATTCGGCTTCTATACGCTCGCCGCCTCCTAAACTCCATTCAGTATCCAAATTTTTAATAACCGGAACTAACGCCGATACTATTTTTAACGCGCCGTCATATAAACGATCTTTACTGTCGGCTCGGTATAACACCCAGCTTACAAAATCGATTATGTGATACTCGTCCGAATAACGTAAAAGCGATGTCAGCACTGCCGGAGTCTGATTAGCGAGCCGTTTTATTTCCGTTTCATTAAACTGCCCGGGATGCGCCGTTATGTGCAGTTTTTTGTTTTCTTCAAAAGCCTTTTTTATCTGTGAGACAGCTTCATCTCGAATGTCAACTAACGTCATGCTACTTG
>JGI24695J34938_10003876_pt1 | contig 10134 bp, 6 predicted proteins | sample TergutCo191P3_FD_34938 | JGI IMG/M metagenome (IMG submission 34938) | reverse complement strand
GGCAGTGGTTACTGAAGCGGCAGCCGCGGCGACAGCGGCTCCGGCGGCAGCGGCAGCTACCACGGCGAAACCGGCAGCCGCGGCGGCGGCAGCCAAACCAGCCGCGGCGGCGAAAAAACCCGCGGATAAAAAATAATTTACAAAGATATAGTTTCTCAGTTAGAAAACAATGTTCGCGCTTCGCTAAATTGTTACGCTGAAGAAACTATCTTTGTCGCGGCTGTTTCGGGAGGGGCTGATTCAATGGCTCTTCTCGCGGCTCTAAGTTCCCTGTCAAAATCACCTGAATTACATTTAAATTTTTCTGTCTTACATATTGAGCATGGTCTTCGTCCGCCTGAGGAAAGCCGCGGCGACGCTGATTTTGTGCTTGATTTTTGCGGGCGCGGCGGAATTGATTGTAAAATAAAGCGTATTCCTCCCGGCAAAATCGCCTCTTTGGCGGGGGAAAAAGGAACAGGCATCGAAGCCGCCGCCCGTTATTTCAGGCACAAGGCTTTTCGCGGCGAGGCGAAGCGGCGAATTGAACAAAGCCGCGGTGAATCATTGCATGACAATTCAAATGATCAGGCGCGAAAAAAGGCTGTTATTTTACTCGCTCACACAAATGACGATCTTCTGGAAACTACTCTGATGCGCGTTCTGCGCGGAGCAGGACCCGCGGGGCTTCGCGCGATGAGACCGGATAACAGGGATGCCGGAAGCCACGCTGTCAGCCGCGCTGCCAGCCGGGGATCAGAAGATATAGAAATCGCGCGTCCTTTGTTAAACATGACAAGAGGCGACATAGAAAATTATTTAAAGGCGAAGAATGTTTCATGGCGCGAGGATTCTACCAATAATGATGAAAAATTTCTGCGCAACAGAATCAGGCGATCTCTTACGCCTGTATTAAATGAATCATTTCCCGGTTGGAAAAAAGGCGTCGCCGCGTTAGGTGAAACACAATCGCTTGTAAACGGGTTTATTTTACGCGAAGCGAAAAAAAGAATTGAGTATGTCTTAGCCAAAGATAACCGCGGGAAATTCCTGATCGCGGACGAAGAAAATTTTTTCGCTCAGCCGGAGATTATCCGCGAAGAATCAATTTTTTATGGTATTGATATTTTACTTTCCGGCAAAAAAAGCCTGTCTAAACCGGCGAAACGTTCTGTAATACGTAAATTTTGCGCTGGTTCCGTAAACGCCGCCGATCTGGGTCTTGTCAGAATCTGGCGAAAAGGCGGAAAAATTTATATTTCACGCGCGCGAAAAGATGTTTTTGAACGCGGTATTTCATGTTTGTTAGTATAGAAATTCAAAATAATATATCGTAAAATATTATTATTCAGTTGACGCTTTTTTTGAAACTAATCCTGTTTTAAAAACGCCAAGTTATCAGATTACCGGAGGAATTGATGTTTAATCCTAAAGATAATTTACCCGAACAAGGACTTGGTAAATCCCGCCGTCCGGGCGGTTTCGCGTTAGTTTTTTTTATTGTAATAACAGGCATTTTTCTTTTTTATTTTTTCAGGGGGAGTTCATCTCCTGTTATGAATGTTTCTTATTCAGATTTTAACCGTTTTGTTAATGAGAATCAGGTTTCCTCAGTTACGATTTATTCAAATGACACAATTGATATTTTCCTTAGAGGATCGCAGGGAAACGGCGCTCAATACAGGACTACTATCCCGTATAACGATCCGGAACTTTTAAATGAACTGCGGAGCAGAAATATCAGCATAACAGGAGCTCCGGCGAGGCTAAGCCCCCTGCGCGTCCTGCTTGATATGCTCCCGTGGGTTTTTATTATTTTTATCATCATATTAATGTTCAGAAATATGCAGGGCGCCGGCATGAGAAATTTCTCATTTGGAAAAAGCAAAGCCAAGCGCTATATGGACGAAGGAAAAAAAGTCAGTTTCGCTGATGTGGCGGGCCAGAAGGACGCGAAGTTTGAGCTTGAGGAAGTTGTCGAGTTTTTAAAAACCCCGCAGAAGTTTACAAAAATGGGAGCGCGTATTCCAAAGGGCGTCCTTCTTGTCGGAATGCCCGGAACCGGAAAAACTTTAATGGCGCGTTCTGTCGCGGGAGAAGCGGGCGTCGCTTTCTTTCACATGTCAGGTTCTGATTTTGTTGAAATGTTTGTAGGAGTGGGAGCAAGCCGCGTAAGAGACCTTTTTGATCAGGGACGAAAGAGCGCTCCGTGCATAATTTTTATTGACGAGCTGGACGCTGTCGGGCGCACAAGAGGAGCCGGTTACGGCGGCGGCCATGACGAGCGCGAGCAGACATTAAACCAGTTGTTAGTTGAAATGGACGGTTTTGATTCAAAAGACGGCGTGATTATTTTAGCCGCCACAAACCGGCCGGATGTTCTTGATCCCGCGCTTCTGCGTCCGGGGCGGTTTGACCGCCAGGTTGTTATCGCGATGCCTGATATTAAAGAACGTGAGGCGATATTAAAAATTCACTCCTCTAAAATCCCACTGGATAAGGAAATTGATCTGGCGCGGATCGCGCGCGCGACTCCCGGAATGAGTGGCGCTGATATCGCGAACCTTGTAAACGAAGCGGCTTTATTCGCCGCGCGCAAGGACAGGACAGGGGTTTTAATGAACGATTTTGAGGAAGCGCGCGATAAAGTTCTGATGGGAGTCGCGCGCAAAACTCTTGTTATTTCCGACAAGGAAAGAAGGATGACAGCCGTTCATGAAGCAGGGCACGCGCTTTTGCATTACTTTTTGAAAAACGCTGATCCTTTGCACAAAGTTACGATAGTTCCGCACGGCAGAGCTTTAGGCGCCGCTTTATCGCTGCCTGAAGAAGACAGTTACTCGCGCTCTAAAGGCTGGATAGAAGATCGTATAGCGATCTGTTACGGCGGATGGCTCGCGGAAAAACTTTTTTACGATGAGACGACAACAGGAACCAAGAACGATATCCAGCAGGCGACGGAAATGGCGCGTAACATGGTCTGCGAGTGGGGAATGTCTGAGGCTCTGGGTCCTGTAACATACGGGCAGGAAGATGAACCGATTTTCATCGGAAAGGAAATCGCGCGCCATAAAGATTACTCCGAAGATACTGCCCAGCGCATTGACAACGCGGTAAAGGAAATCCTTGACAGGGCAAGAGAAAACGCTTGGGTAATAATCAAAGATAAAAAAGACGGCATTGACAAGCTCGCTAACGCTCTTCTTTCGCGTGAAACTTTATCCGATTATGAAGTCCGCGAAATTCTGGGTCTTCCTCAAAAAGAGGAGAGTTTATGATAATAAAAAAAATTTTTACCTTTAATTTTTGGCTAATTATTTTTTTTATTATTTGTGTAAATCTTTATCCGCAGTCTTCCGGCGACGCGCAGATGGCGCGCCAGTATGTTTTGTGGATACAACAGGCGATCAATGAAAATAAATGGAATGACGCCGCCTCGGCTATGCCGCGCGCCAGTGATTTTTCCGGCGTTTCATCGGATATTTCTTATTTGAACGCGGTCATCAAAAATTATTTTGGCGCGGATCGTTATTTGATTATTTATGATCTTGATAACGCGATAGAAACTAACAGGTGGGTTTCATATAACGAGACCCATGCCCTCCTTTTAAAAGCCGAAACGCAGACAGCCTTGCGCGATTATTCTGGCGCGATCGCGAGCCTTGACAGAATCGGATCGGGCGGGGAAGCGGCAGGAACTGTTCAAATGAGGGAAGACGCGGCAATGCTTCGCCTTAACGCGTTTCGCGGCATGCTCTCCGGTTTTTCACCGGGGTATAATTTAGTTCAAGCGCGGCCGCAGTTCAGAAGCCTTGTTCTTCAGGCGATGGACAGATTTCCGCGCGATCCGCGCCCGCTTCGCGTTTTTTTAGAATACGCGCGCAACAGAGAGCCGCAGATGTCAGCTCTCGCGGAAAGCGATATCAATCTTCTGGAATATATTTTAAGGCGGCTTCCTTTCCTGCTTGAGGCGGATCCGGAACTCGCGTGGATGGCGGCGCCCTTTATGAGGGATATCAGCGAAGCGAGGCGCGTTCTCGCGGCCTACCGCGCGGGAGGAATTCCAAATATACAAAACAGGGATTTTAAGCCGCATCCCGCGTCAATTCCCGCCGCGCTTAACCTGGGTTTGATTGACGATTTCGCCGCCGCCGAAGAGCTTTTTTCTGGCAGCGTTTCGTATAACAATCCTCTGCCCTCAATTATTGTTCCGGACGGAAATCCCGTTCTTGACATCGGAATAATCGAGGAAACCTACCGGCTGCTAAGGAGCGAGGAAGGGCGGAATTTTTTTACGCGGAAGCTTTTATCATTTACAGGCATTATCGCGCGCGATGAAGACGGCGACGGATATATCGATTACAGCGTCTATTATCATTCAGGCGTTATCCGCCATTTCAGTTTCGACAGGGATCAGAATAACATCTACGATTTAATTATCGAGTTTGATCCTGATGGCGGCGCGGATTTCGCGACATATAATTTAATCGGTCAAAGCGCGCCTGTAATAATTGATTGGGAGCGCTATCCGTCTGTCGCTCAGGTAATAATTGATAACGGACGGAAAACTCTTCGCGGCTTAAATTCCAACTGGAATTTTTCGCCTGATGTTCTTTATTTGTCCAGCAATGAAGTGTTCAGGTTTGGTCCCGGTGATTTTCAGTACGCGCCGGTTAATTTTACGCGTATCAGCGGAAGCGGAACATTAACGGGCCTGCTTTTTCCGCGTCCCGCGTGGCAGTATATCGATCTGTCTTACAGGTCGCTTATTTCATTTTGTTCCAGCTTCACGCGTTCCAGCATAGAAATTGAAGGCGCGACAGAAACAATTTATATGAACCGTGGAGTGTTATTGCAGGCGATTGAAACGTTTAACGGACAGCAGGTTTCCGTTACTGAGTTTGAAAGAGGGCTTCCTGTTATCCAGCACATCGATTTGGATCTTGATGGCAGAATGGAAACAATTCGCCGCTTTCGCAGGCCTCCTCAGAATTATACGTGGAGCGATTTTCTGGATTATCGCGGATTGATCGCGTCTTCCGAAAGCGATTTTCGCGGAGACGGCAGATTTAAAACGATGGAAGTGTACCAAACAGACGGTTCGATTGTTTACTATTTTGATATGGACGGAAGCGGATCGTACAATTATACGGAAGTAAAGCGTTAACAATGATTGACAAAAAAAATTTTAAAATAAAATATTTTAGTTCCGCTGACCGCTGTTTTGGATTTTTCTCTAAAACTGTCCGGCGCGCGTTTTTTTGTTTTACAATTTTTTTATTTATTGTTTCATGTAACAGCATTGATTCCAACGCCGGATTTACGCGTTCCACAAGTTCCATCAGACTGACTGATATACAAGCGCTGCTTTCTGACGATCCTCTTAACGCTTTAAATCTTATTTTTATTTACAAAGAAATTTATAAAGACACAGAAGATGTTAATGCTGAGGACTGGAGGCAATTGTCTTTATATGAACGCGAAGCGGTTAATAATATTGTGATTCTGCAGGACAGATCGGTTAAAGAACAAAGATGGGAAGACGCTGTATCGCTTGGAAGATCAATTGAAAATATCGGAATAACCACGGAACACTCAGGAAAAGAAGCGGATTTCCTTCTTGAATACGCCAAAAAAAAATTATCCGAAGGCAGCAATTTAACCGCTTTTTTATCCGCTGTAAGATCGCACGAAATAAAACCAATGGACGCGCAGAGCGCTCTTTTGTTTTTGGAAAAAGCGGCTGAAGCGAGGCAGCGCGGAACAGCTTCTCTTTTTTATTCAGCCGCGGCAGCCGCGGGCGCGGCGAACATTCCCGTATATCTTTCTGAATACGCGCAAGGACGCGACACTTTCTCCGATATGATTAAGGGAGTCGCGACAGTTATTGTGGACAGAGGTTTCAGAGTTGAAAGAGGCATGGGTATCGCTGACAGAATCGGCGGCTCAGCTTTCTTTATTGATTCGTCAGGGTTATTAATCACCAATTACCATGTAATAGAAAGCGAAGTCGATCCAAAATATTCAGGATATTCGCGTCTTTATATCAGGATGGGAGATTCCGCGAGCCCCCGAATCCCCGCGCGCGTTATCGGATACGATAAAGCGCTGGATCTCGCGCTAATTAAAGCCGATGTTGACGTTGAATATGTTTTTTCGATTGTGGACAGAATTAATCCCCGCGTGGGTGATACCGTTATCGCGATTGGTTCCCCGCTTGGGTTTGAAAAAACAGTTACATCAGGCATTATCTCGGCACTAGGAAGGCGCATTTTACAAATTGGGGATATTATCCAAATTGACGCCGCGGTTAACAGCGGTAATTCAGGCGGTCCGATAGTTGACAGCCAGGGGCGGCTTGCCGGCGTTGTGTTCGCGGGTATCAGTCAGTTTCAGGGATTAAATTTCGCCATCCCTGTGGATATTCTCGCGGCTGCTCTTCCGGCTATGTTAAACGGAGGAAAGGCGAAACGTCCGTGGATCGGCTTAACGTTATGCGAAACATATAGCGGCGCGGAAATTATTTATACCTCTCCTAATACCCCCGCGGATCTTCACAAGGTCAGTACAGGCGTTGTTATTAAATCGATTAACGGAAAGACTGTAAGCGCCGCGCGGGGAGGACTGATTCCCGCCATGCAGAGCGAGTTGTTTTTTTCCGGCCCTGATGAATTTGTCGCGCTTGAAACCATAAGCTCAGATGGAAACGTTAAAAAACATATAATGATGACAGCCGCGCGTCCGGATCTTCCTTTGCTGGAAGCCGCGAATATTGATAAACGCGAGAACATCGCGGCTCCTTTGTTCGGCATGATTCTGACCGCGCTGCCAAGTACAATATTTTCTTCTAATTTCCGCGTAGACAGAGTTATACTTGGTTCTATCGCGGACAGCGCGGGAATTTCCGAAGATGATCCTATTTCCATTACGCGTTTTCGCGTAATGGAAGATGATGGTTACGCTCTTTTGGATATTTCCGTCAGAAAAAGACGCATGGGTTATTTGGAAACAAGTATGCAGCTTCCCGCGTGGCTTGATTCGCCTGATTTATTGTAATTAATTGATGCTGTTCCAAAACTGTAATAAAATTATTTTTATCAAACCGCCAATACGGCATATACGGAAAGCCTTGGCAGCTAGGATAGCAGGAATTTGTAAAAGTGCTTTTTGACGAGTCCGATGCTCACGCGCAGGCAGCTAAAAATATTTCAATTTAAAAATTTTTTATGATGTTTAATAACATCGGACTTGATGACACGACCAATGCAAAAACTGCTATAGACGCTGCCGAGGCTTCCCGCTTATGCCGAATTGGTTATTAATATATAAATTATTCGTTATTGTTTTGGAACAGCTTTTGTTACGATTCATTTAATATCATCCAAATATGGCGACTGTATTCAGCATTGGGAGGCGTCTATGGTTGCGCCAAATAAAGTTTTATTGGTAAGTTTGTCCGGCGCTAGGATATTATTTTAATAATAGAAATTTGAAACGCTGGACAAACTCGTCAAAAAACACGTGTAAAAGTTCCTGCCATCTAAGCCTCCCAAGGCTGTGTACAGTTACCATATTTGCATTTTATGAAAAGTATTTAACCGGAGTTTTGGAACAGGCTCAATTATTTAACCTATTAATTTTCCGTTCTCCCTGAAGCTCCACCATGAAACCTGCGAAAAAATTATATGATCCACAAAATGGAGCCCAAGAATGCCTGCAGCCGATTTCAGGCGTTCTGTGATTTCATCGTCTTCCGACGAACATTCCAGCATGCCCGACGGATGATTATGCGCCACGCAAAAAGCGGCGGCTCTGTCCTGAATAATGTCCGCGAACACTTCGCGCGGGTGGACAATTGTTTTATTTAAAAGCCCGATTGTCACAATTCTTACAGCCAGCACTTCATGAGCGCCGTTAAGCGAAAGGCTTATAAATCTTTCTTGTTTGCGATCCGCGTAATGGCGCACCAGTGTAAAAATATCGGAAGGATGTTTTATTCTCGCGGAAAACGCGCCGTATTTCCTCCTACCGAATTCCAGCATCGCGCAGATCGCGCATGCTTTCGCCTGTCCGATGCCGGCAAGCGCTTCAATGTCCGTTACAGCGGGTATATCTTTTGTTTTATCAAGGAATTTTAATAGATCGCCCGCGAGGGTTTTTACATTCTTGCCATGAATGCCTGAGCTGAGTATCACGGATAAAAGCTCTTTGTCAGTAAGGGAAACAGGACCGCGTGACAGCAATTTTTCCCGTGGTCTTTGTTCAGGCGGCGTGTTTGAGAACGCGTTAATTTTTTCAATTTTTTTCATGCTTATATATGGGTTAAATCTTTTAATTCGCATGACTTAAGAAAAAAGTTTGTAACGGATTCGCTTGTTTATCGCCGAAAATATTTATATGAGAAAATTACTGCCGCTTTTATTGATTATTTCGTCCGCTTCATGCGCGTCAATTAAACATGATACCGCTTTAGTAACAGATAAAACCATTCCATTTGATGAATCCGTGATAATTGAAGAAGCGGTTCCATCTAAAAAACCAGATCTTCCGCTTTATATCATGGGGAGGGGGGTTGTCAACGAAGATAAACTGGCGCTTTTTTTACTTAAAAATAATCCTTTACTTGACTCAGCTTACGCTAACGCGCTCGCTCGAATCTATGTTGATGAAGCTCTGTTTGAAGGCGTAAATCATGATATCGCGTTTGTTCAAATGTGTCTTGAAACAGGTTATCTTCGTTACGGAGGAGATGTAAAACCGGAGCAGTTTAATTTCGCTGGTCTTGGGGCTACAGGCGGCGGAGAGCCCGGTCTTTCATTCGCGGAGCCTCGCGTCGGAGTGCGCGCTCAGATTCAACACCTTAAAGCTTATGGATCGGAAGAACCATTAAAAGGAGAGCTTGTTAATCCGCGCTTTAGATTTGTGCGAAGGGGAGCTTCTCCCACATACGAAGGACTTGCGGGCACATGGGCAGCCGATCGTCAATACGCTGTTAAATTAAATTCACTGCTAGAGAGGCTTTACGATTTTGCTTTTGATTAACGCGAATGCGATATAAAGAGGAATGCCCGAAGCCAGCCAAGACAGCGGATTTACAAGACATACCCCAAGAAATCCAAGCAGGGGAATTAACACAAACGCCGCGAATACGCTCATAGCGGTTTCCATAACGCTGCAAAAAATTGGAGCTGATTTTCTTCCAAGCCCCTGAAGAGCGCTTCTGAAAACAAGCATGATTCCAAGTAAAAATACAGTATAACCTGAGCCTTTTTCAAAACTCGGTTAGTTTTGGAACACTTATTTTTACTTACTCTGTAGTATGCTTAATTACTCTAATTCTATACTACATAAGGATTTACGTCAATACGATTGTTACCAATAACTACCTGAATATCTCAATTATTATTAAAAATTGATGTCATATTTGATAACATTTTTTGCTATGCTCAAAAAGCATGAATCAAAAATAATAATTTTTGACCTCACCGAGCCAATTAAAAACACCCCGGAATGTAGCTTATATCAGCCCGTAGTGCGTTCCTAACCCTTGATGCCGTATCATTCACTACAAACCCTTTTAAAGCCCGTTTTAAGCCGTTTTTCGCTGATAAAATAATGTCACATAACGTACTGTCGTTATAATACCAAATTATTGCCTTTAAGCGGTTCAAGTTCTGTCAGAGAAGAAAGATAAACGTAAAAAATTGCTCCGCAATTTTTTCAAATCATTTACGCAGCCCTCTGAACACATAAGCAGTTTTAAAAATAAAAAATAATTCAAAGGCTTATGTGTTCAAACCCCTGCCCCCACCCTTTGCAAATGAAACGTTAATCCGCACTTTGAAGCCCGTTGAAGATTATCGTAGTATGCCCACCCAGACCCGATTAACCTACATGATTAGCGTAATTCGGTGGTGGGTTTGGGTTTGCATATATTGTCCCTTCCCCCGCCGCGCGGCTCCCCCATCTACCAAGAAATAAGGTACGTTTTACTCCTTACACTCCCTGCGGTCGCTCCAGTCGTAAAACTAATTATCAAGGCGCTCAAGGGGGAAGGAGCAATTTTTTGCCGTTGGCAAAAAATTGTAAAGAATAAAAAATTTGCAAACATCGTGTTTGCAAATTTTTTATGTTCAGGCTAGTCCTCACGCCCAA
>JGI24695J34938_10003872_pt1 | contig 10137 bp, 8 predicted proteins | sample TergutCo191P3_FD_34938 | JGI IMG/M metagenome (IMG submission 34938) | reverse complement strand
CTACAGTGGCGATACTTGCTATTACCGTTATTCTTTTGGGTTGTACGTCTGTAAAAGAAAAAGAAGCAGGCGGGTACAGTGAATCAAAAATAATGATCGACGGGGTAGATCATCAGATTCCTGCGGTTGTTACTTTACCTGGCGGAAAAGGCCCATTCCCAGCGGTAGTAATGCTTCATGGCTATGGTTCAAATAAAGACGAAGCGGGAAATGGTTATATGCTTTTAGCACCGGAATTTGCAAAAAACGGTATCGCTTCTATTCGTATCGACTTCATGGGCTATGGCGATAGCACAGAAGATCATGCCGGTTTCGATCTTAATATTGGGGTTACCGAAGCATTAAAAGCGGCTGATTATATAGCGGGTCTTTCTGAAGTGGACGGCAAACGTATTGGTATTATGGGTTGGAGTAAAGGCGGTACATTGGCTCTCCTTACGTCCGGACGGGATTCCCGTTTTAAATCGGTACTTACCTGGGCAGGAGCGCCCGATCTAAGCGGCGTATACTCTTCCGAAGGTTATGCACAGGCGAAAGAGAATGGTAATTATGTAGCCGACCTTGGCTGGCGGCCCCCTTTTAATATGTCTCTTAAAGCATTTGAAGTATTTGCTTCTACGGATATTCTTGCTGAATTCGCCCATTGTGGTGCGCCGGTACTCGCCATTAATGGAACTGACGACACGGTGGTAAGCCCGGCAACTGCTGCAAGAATTAAGGACGCATCCGCGAACAGTGCGTCAAAATCATTGCTGATTGACGGCGCCGATCATACATTTAACATTTTTACAGAAGACAAGACAGCGTTTAACACTCTTTGCCAGGCAACCATTAAGTGGTTCAAAGATACACTATAAAACAAAGCCTATCCCCTGTTTTGGTGACTGAAAAACAATAAAAAAAGGCTTGACTCACCTAATTTGGTGAGTTGCCTTTGCTTTTTCAAACGTATATCTCTTATACATGCGTATTGTAAATATGCAAATCTTTTGAGGAGGATACTTATGAAAAAGTACATGGTTTTTTTTGCCTGCTGTTTGGCAATGTTCATGTCAGCAGGAAGCGTTTTTGCCCAAGCGGGACAGCAGATTACTCCGCCGGGACAACAAATTGCTCCGGGACATCGGATTATTCCACCGGGACAGCAGCATATTCCGGGACAGCGCATTACCCCGCCGGGACAACAGATTACTCCGGGACAATTTGGCGGCTATGGATTACAAGTTGTCTCTGTTGTTCAGGCATGGGCATATGGCCACAAAATGCCAATTGCCTTACAGGGAAATATTGTCCAGTTTTATGGAGGAAGAGACCTTTACATATTCCGTGATTCTTCAGGCGATATTCTTGTTAAAATAGGACCGAAAGAATGGCAGAATATATGGTATCAGGGCATAAGTATCGCTGAAACTGATAACGTTGAAATATACGGAGAAGTTCATTGGCCAAGGCATAATTGGGGAACGCCTGAAGTGCATGTGAGATTTCTCAAAAAATTATGATATACTTATCAGAGAATCTGTTGTTTGAGCGGCAACCCAAACAACGGGTTCCCCGTGCCAGGGAGTATTCCTATGAGAAAAAATATTTATTGTTTGCTACTTCTGCTGACAACCGCCCTGTACGGGCAGGGGTTTACAGGGCCCGGTTCTGACGGACAGGCCGTTATGGCCAGCCGCATTATTACAGTCAGTGAAGCGAGGAATCTGTCCCATGATTCATGGGTAGTTTTAGCCGGAAATATTATCAACATGCTGCCGGGGGGCAGGCAATATACGTTTCGTGACGCAACAGGGGATATAGCGGTTGATATTGGGCCAAAAGAATGGCGGGGGCTGTCCGTTGACGTAACCGACAGAGTTGAAATCTACGGAGAGGTAAAAATTCACCGGGGGCAAACCCATATTAAAGTACACGCGATTACCGGAACCGGAAGGGTAAATAACAGGCCGGGACAGGCTGTTACTGTTACTCATCCAATCACGATACATGCGGCGAGCGTTTTACCGCATGATTCATGGGTGGTGTTACATGGAAATATTGTCAGCTCATTCGGAGGGGAACCGCGCATCAATAATGCGGTGCGTCCCCCGCACGGCAGGGGTTCAGAAAACAAAAATTATTTGTTCCGTGACGCTTCAGGCGAAATTACAATTGATATTGGACGAAAAGAATGGCGGGGGCTGTTTGTCGGCGTATCTGACAGCGTTGAAATTTATGGAGAGGTAAAAAATCACCGGGGGCAAATTCATATTAAAGTTCATGCCATAATGATAACAGGGGTATAACGTTATGCATAACAGAATAAGCATAATGATTAAAAACCTTTTCCAAACCCGTGATGAATTATCCTTTGGCAATATCAGGGTTGCATTATGGCCTGTCCTGCTGGTTTTTCCTGTTTCTGTTATTATGGGTAACTTACGATACTATGGTCATAGTATCGCTCTGGAAGGTTTTTCATCTAACGAACTGATGTTTTTTATGTTGGGGTTTGGCTGGCTTATCCTCAGCTTTACACCTAAAAGGTTAATAATCCCTTTACTTAACGTATCCGCCATTCTATCCGCCGTCATTCTGTTATTCTTAATTATTTTGCCGATGGGGCCTGGGCAATTCACGCTCTATATGGCTTTCAAATTCTGTAACGGGTTTTGCGCTGCCTGCGCTTTTTGTCTTTTCTGCTTTGTATTGAATAATGTTGAACGTCTTGCCGGTATGATCATTATTCAGTTGTACTATGGGTTTTATTATGCTTCATGGAATATCCTTCCCAATTTTCATACGGCAGGCAATACATGGGCCGGAGCTGCTATAATGGCGGTTTTTATTATCATTGTATTTTTCTGCCGTACCTGCAGCGTATCCGGCACTAAACAGGAATTTAATACCGACAGCGACGGTAAAGGGTCGGGTGTTCTTTTTGTTATTGGCCTGGGTGTTGTTCATTACATGATTATGTGTATGAGCAACTATATCGAATGGGCGGAAAGCAGCGTTTCCAGTTTCGCCTTCGGGCTTGGGACTGCTATTTCAATCGGGCTAATTATTGTTATTCAGTTATTGAAAGGCCGAAGCGCATTGTATATATGGCTTATGTTTCTGGTTTTTACATTGTTTGGATTGGGCGTTCTTTTGCTTGATACGTCAACAGCAATTATTACCGGTTCTTTTATATACGGCGTGGGCGATAGTTTAGGTTACATTATTATATGTTATATGTGCGCCGGGGCTATAAAAAAAAGCAAGTCCCTGAAAATGTTCAGGATATGCTGCTTTGTATTTTTTATCCAGTATTTTTTTATTTCAGGTATTTTTTCTTATTACTTTAGTTATTTTGACGAGCCTAATAAATTTCTTGCATTCGCGGTTGTTTTTGTTCTGGTATCATTATGCCTGCTATTTATGCCGCTTATACAAAAAAGGCTGTTTGATGCGGACTGGACAGACGGGCTTTACCTGCGTGATATGGAAGGATATTCACAGCCGCTTGTAGAAACAGAAGCTATAAATAAAAAAGAAAAGTTAAATTTAACACCGCGAGAACAGGAAATTTTTACCTTGCTGCTTAAAGGCACATCGCCAAAAGAAATTGCCTATACCTTAAAAATAAGTTATGAAACAGTGCATCATCACCAAAAAAACATGTACCGAAAACTGGGTATTCAGAGTATACAGGAACTTTTTGCAAAGTATGGCTCTTACGATCCTGATAATTTACAAAAATGAACGGTAAGCGGGCAAAAAGAAGGGAGTTGGGATAATTGAACTACCCAACTCCCTGTTCCCTATTTTTTAATCGAATAAAAAGCTTTTTTACCGGCGTATTCGGCTACGCCTTCAAGCGCGTCTTCTATCCGCATCAGTTGGTTGTATTTGCAGACGCGGTCGGTGCGGCTCATGGAACCGGTTTTGATCTGTCCGGTTTCAAGGGCCACTACGAGGTCGGCGATAAAGGTGTCTTCGGTTTCACCGGAGCGGTGGGAAACAATCGCCGTATAGCCGGCTTTTTTCGCCATCTCAACCGCTTCGTAGGTTTCGCTGATCGTGCCAATCTGGTTTACCTTGATCAGAATTGAATTACAGGCGCCCATTGCGATGCCTTTTTCAAGCCGCTTGGTATTGGTTACAAAGAAATCGTCGCCGACAATCTGTACCTTTGAGCCGAGGGCCTTGGTCATTTTTACATAGCCGTCCCAATCGTCCTGATCCAGCGGATCTTCAATGGAGATGATGGGGTACTTGTTAACCCAACCGGTATAAATATCGATCATTTCATCGACCGTGAACAGTTTGCCAGGATTGGATTTCCAGAATTTGTAGCCTTTTTTCTCGCCTTCGCCGTACAGTTCGGAACTGGCGCAGTCCAGGGCAATGGCTATTTGCTCGCCGGGTTTGTAACCGGCTTTTTCAATGGCCTTCATAATGTATTCAAGCGCTTCCTCGTTGCCGATGTCCGGGGCAAAACCGCCTTCGTCGCCAACTGCGGTATTTTTTCCGGCATCGTGGAGGAGTTTCTTAAGGTTGTGGAATACTTCGGCTGTCCACCGCACAGCTTCGCGGATCGATTCTGCGCCAACCGGCATAACCATGAATTCCTGGAAGTCGATTTTGTTATCAGCATGCTTGCCGCCGTTGATGATGTTTGCCATAGGAACGGGCAGCAGGTTGGAATGGAACGCGCCCAAGTACTTGTACAACGGTATATCAAGGAAGCTTGCCGCCGCCCGCGCGGCTGCCATGGAAACGCCCAAAATGGCATTGGCGCCCAGCTTGCTCTTGTTTTCGGTTCCGTCCAGTTCGATCATGGTACGGTCAATATCTACCTGCTCCAGAGCGTCAAGGCCGATGATCTCCGGCGCGATGACATTGTTTACATTGTCTACCGCTTTCAGAACGCCCCTGCCGAGGTAACGGGCTTTATCGTTATCCCGCAACTCTACCGCTTCGTAATCGCCGGTTGAAGCGCCGGATGGCACCGCAGCCCGCCCCATCGAACCGTCTTCCAGAACCACTTCTACTTCAACAGTAGGATTCCCCCTTGAATCAAGAATCTCACGAGCCTCAACATATTCAATAATACTCATACCTTTCCTCCTATTGCGTGATGAACTCATATTGAATGTTTAGGTTAAATAAGTCAAGAGCTGTAAACGTTGCGTATATGTTCCCTGCCCGGAAGGCGGTAGATGTCAAAATCGCTGTCCAGGCTGATTATTTCCTTGATACCGGTTTTTTCCGCAGTGATAACCAGGGTGGCATCGGCAAAATCCATGGGTAAATCGGCGTATTTTTTGGTTAATTCAATAATACGGGGCATATCATTCTGATTGATGTCGCTGATAATCACCCCTTTGCACATAACCCACTCATAAAAATCCTGCTGGGCTTTCATACTTACACTTAAAAAGTAAGATGCTTCGGTAAAAACCGCAAGAGTGCTTATATATTGGTAATGACGATATGCCAAAAAATCCCGAATCTTTGCATGATGATTATCGCCAGTATGAAATAAGGCAATGAGAGGGCCTGCGTCAATAAGAATTCTGTCTGGCACGGAGCTTCTCTTTAATACGTTGCTTATAGGTTGTGGAAAGATCGCCTTCACCCAGATTGTACTTGCCAAAAAACGGCAAACCCAGGGTAAAAGAGTCTAGATCGTCCTCTTCCTGTTTGTAATACATTTCCACAGCTTCCTTGATAATGTCCGACTTTGTTTTGTTCATTTTTCTGGAAAGAATGAGCAGTTTGTTCCGGGTATCCAGAGAAAGCCTGGCCGTCGTTATTTGAGCTTGCATATAGCCTCCGTATTACAAAGTGTAATATACAGACTGGGAAAAGTCAATCAGTTTTTTATTCGTGCTGAGAGGTACAATACCCAAGAACTCGCTACGCGAGGGAGCTTTAGGGCGGGGTTCTTTATAGGTTTAAAGAGAAAACCTTGCTCTTTCTGGCCTGATCATATAATTGCCGTTTTTTTTCAGGCAGGCTCGTTACCGTGGATTCATTAAAACCGAGGGATTCAAACCAATCCTGGGTATGGGTGGTAAGAACAAACACACGATTCATGCGGTTTTTGCGGGCTTTTTCTATCAAATAGCTTACCACCCGGCGGCCTAAACTCATGCCGGTGTAGAGGGCATCGGTTGCAACTGCGGCAATTTCCCCCTGGCCTTCGCCCCAGTCATGAAGGGCGCCGCAGGCATGAACCGAGCCGTCAATTTCAAAAACAATAAAATCGTCTTTCTTTTCCTGAATCTGTTCCGCTGTACGCCGAAGGAGGATACCCTCCTGCATCGGCGGCTCCATCAGGCGAAGAATGTCCGGTAAATCCCTGCTTCTGCAAGGCCGGATTGATTCGTATTCATCGGCATAGATCATAGTTCCCGCGCCGAGGTTGGAGAATAATTCTTTAAGGACAGCCCCGTCTTCCCGGCCGTCTATAATATGCACACGGTTAATGCCTGCGCGTGACGCCTGTAGCGCCAGTTTTATTTCGTGAAACACCTTATCCGTTGCGCTGCCACTCGCATTCACCGACGGTGCGGAAAATGACGCAACCATTGCCTCTGCTTCCTGCGGGGTAAGCCACACAGGTCTGTCGTTGTCTCTGGTTTCAACATGCTCGGGCAAGGGGATAAGGCCCCGCCGCAGCCCGCCATGTACTGATACAATAAACAGTTTTNCCGCGCCCAGCGCCGCCGATACCGCAAGGGCAATTTCATCGCTAGGGACATTGTAAGGTTTGCCTGAAGGGCTCCAGCCGATGCAGGGCAGAATGGGAACCATGCCGAGGTTCAGCACGTTGCGTATAGAATCGGTAAAAATTTTATCGACTGTGCCGGTATGTTCCATATCGGTACCGTTCACTACCCCCAGCCCCCTGGCACGGACAAAGTTCCCGATTACCGCGTCAACACGGCTGCCGGACAGGAATGTCATAAACTGTGTAGCCACATGAAAAGCCGCCATCTCAACAAAGGGCACGGCTTGCGCTGTGGTAATTCGCACCGGCTCCCGCGTATCGCCGCTTGTACTATAAGCGCAGACAATCCCGTACTGCGCCAGCACCGCGTCTATCGATTCTTTAGCTCCGGGTATGATGACGATCCGGAATCCTGTCCTGGCCAGCAGCGCCAAATCCTTCATTAAACATGGGAAAGCCGGATCTTCGGTTACCGGATAGTCAATTTTAAACACCATGGTGGAACCTTCAAAACGGCTCTGGTAATGAAACGCTTCGCGGATCAGATCCACCTGGGACAGATTGTTGCTCATGCCTTAATTGTATAATGTTGGCAATTATTGGTATAGTAGATTGAGGTTATCATGTATTACTCAAATACTTTTATTCCCACTTTGAGGGAAGTTCCTGCGGATGCGGTAATTGCAAGCCACCGATTGATGTTTCGCGCGGGCATGATCCGTAAGCTGGCCAACGGGCTCTTTGCCTACCTGCCGCTGGGGCTCCGTTCTTTTCGCAAAGTAGAACAGATCGTCCGTGAAGAAATGAACGCCATTGGCGCTCTGGAAATAAAACCAACCGTGGTGCAGCCTGGCGAGTTATGGAAAGAATCGGGCCGTTGGGACGCAATGGGCGAAGGGATGCTCCGGGCAAAAAACCGGCTGAATAACGACTTTGTGGTTTCACCTACCGCCGAAGAAGCCTTTACCGCCATTGTGCGGGACGAGCTATCCAGCTACCGCCAGCTTCCCCTGGCCCTTTATCAGATCAATACCAAGTACCGCGATGAGATACGCCCCCGTTACGGTGTAATGAGGGGACGGGAATTTATCATGAAGGACGCCTATTCATGGCACTGCGATGAAGAAAGCCTTGATCAGACCTACCAGGCAATGGGCCGCGCTTACCGCCGGATATTCAAACGCTGCGGCCTGACGGTTATTCCCGTCAAGGCGGATTCCGGGGCCATGGGCGGCTCGGGTTCGGAAGAATTTATGGTGGAAAGCGAAATCGGCGACAATACCCTGCTTCTGTGCAAAAACTGCGATTATGCCGCCAATGTTGAAAAGGCTGGGTGTGCTCCTGATTATACAATCAAGCCCGATAACACAACCGGGGCCGACGATCCGGTACAAGCCGCTCCCCCCATGGAAAAAATCGATACCCCCGAAGTAAAAACCATCGACGAATTATGCGCCTTTCTGGCAACAAAACCTCAGACGTTTATAAAAACGCTGATATACCGCGCAATCAATGTAGAACTCGATCTTTCCACAGCACCCGGCTGCGCCGGACTGGAACGGAAAAAAACCGCGCCTGAAGCCCCGCCGGTGTATCCCGAGGCATTTTTTGCCGTGGCAATACGCGGGGACCTTGACGTGAACGAAGTAAAACTTGCCGCGCTGGTAAAGGCAAGCGAGGCGATCCTTGCCGCAGATACCGATGTCATCCGCCTGACCAATGCGCCGGTAGGCTTTGCCGGTCCTGCAGGGCTTAACTCGCTGCCGATAATTGCGGACAATACCGTCACCGTTATGCACGATGCCGTTACCGGCGCGCTGGCAAAGGACCTGCACTACCGGCATGTCGCATATGAGCGGGATTTTTCGGCCTGGATGACAGGGGATGTCCGTACCGTAAAAGCTGGTGACCGCTGCGCTCTCTGCGGCGGCGAGCTGTACGAGAAAAAGGGCAACGAGCTGGGGCATATTTTCAAACTGGGATACAAGTACACTCGATCCATGAATGTAAGTTATCTCGATGAAAATGGCAAAAGCCAGGTTCCTGTTATGGGCAGTTACGGCATCGGCGTTGACCGGGCCCTTGCCTCGGTTATTGAAGAGCATCACGATGAAGCCGGTATTATATGGCCCGCTTCGGTCGCTCCTTACCATGTTATCATCATCCCGATAAAATACGACGGCGCGGTAAAAGCCGCCAGCGACCGCCTTGCCGCCGAGCTTGAAAAAGCGGGCATAGAAGTCCTGCTGGACAATCGTAACGAGCGGCCCGGAGTCAAGTTTAACGATGCCGACCTTATCGGTATTCCCTGGCGGGTTGTTGTCGGCGACAAAGGTTTGGCGCAGCCCACTCCGCAGATCGAGATAAAGCACCGCAGTGAAAAAGAAAACCGGATGGCAGAACTTGCCGGCGCGGCTCAGGAACTGGAATTAAAGATACGGGAAGAGCTTGCCGTGCTGGACAGGGACTAACATTGCATGAAAAACCATAAGATCATACATCGATCTGTTATGTGCATTTTACTGGGTATCGCGGTAATATGCGTGCTGCCCGCGCAGGCAAGAAACGGCGATGATCTTACCATAAAAATTGCCGTTATGGGGCCCGGCAATGAACTGTATTTCTGGTTCGGGCATATCGCCCTGGTAATAGACGATATCCGTACCGGTCAGAGCCGCTTCTATGACTATGGCCTTTTCTCGTTTGAAAAAGAACAATTTTTTTATAATTTTGCCTTTGGCAGGCTGTGGTATTCAAGCGGCGTTTCATCATCATCAAATAACATTGCCACATATATACAAACCAACCGTGATGTCGTGTTGTATACTCTGGACCTTCCCCCGGAAACACGGGAAGAGGTCAGGCAGTATGCGGAACACAGCATCCTTCCGGAAAACCGGGATTATCTTTACCATCACTTTAAACATAACTGTACCAACCCCATTCTTACCATAATTGACATGGCGACAAACGGGCAGTTTAAGGAGCGGTTCGGCAGCGAATTGGGGCGTTTTACCCTGCGCCAGCATGTCCGCCGTCACACATGGTTTTCGCCATTTATCGACTGGGGCCTCAATTTCCTGATGGGGCAGGATATTGATGTTCCCACCACTATCTGGGACGAAATGTTTCTCCCCTCCGAAATTGGCAGGTGTTTAAGCGATTTTGAGCTTACCGATTCACAGGGTTATCCCCGCCCGCTGGTTTCAGAAATAGAGGTCATTAACCAGGCGCATGGCCGCCGTCCGGTGCTGGAATACCCCCGCAGGCAGTGGCCGTGGGAACTGGCCCTGAGCCTCTTTCTGGCTGCGGTTCTGGGCTGCCTGTTTTATGTTCAGTCAAAATCTGCCGCACGGGGGCAGGTGGCGCTCGGCATCATGCACAGTTTAACCGGCCTTTTTTTCGGCATGGCGGGGCTGCTTCTCTTTTTT
>JGI24695J34938_10003871_pt1 | contig 10137 bp, 7 predicted proteins | sample TergutCo191P3_FD_34938 | JGI IMG/M metagenome (IMG submission 34938) | reverse complement strand
ATCGGCACAATGACAACGAAGGGTCTTGGTATCCGCAATGTCGGTGACGATACTTTTATTTCACTGTCCGCACCGGACAGTGCCAACCGTGCCATTGGAACCCTTGACAGAGCTTTGAAGATCATCAACAAGCAAAGGGCCGACCTTGGCGCCTACCAGAACCGCCTTGAACATGCAGTACGCGGATTAGACATTGGAGCAGAAAACATGCAAGCATCTGAATCCCGCATACGTGACGCTAACATGGCGAACGAGACCGTCGGTTACACCAAGAACATGATCCTCACACAGTCAGGCACAGCAATGCTGGCTCAGGCCAACCAGAGAGGTCAATCGGTTCTTTCGCTTCTGCAGTAAGCAGGCAGGTAATTTGGCTGTTCGCAGCCAGATTACTACGTCTCTCGGAAAGGCGCCTGACCATCCTGTCACATTGTGACATGGGTGGTTGGGCTTCTTTTTTTTAAAAATATATGGATTTTTACTATTTAAGCAGATTTCTGTTAAATAATTAATGGTATACCCCCTATATTAAATTATTAATAATTTGTATAATCTATATAAAATCAACAGTTAGTATGTAAAATGTTTCTGGAGGGAAAATGAAAAAAATTATTTTAATTTTTATATTAAAGATGTTTGTTTTGGCTCATGCCGGAGCGCAGCAAGCGCCTGCGGTGCCTGCGGTACCTGCGGCGGCTGAATTGTCATTTACATTTACAAGGCAGTCAGGTTCCGCAAGCAACCAGTTTGCAGTTTGGATCGAAAATTCCGAAGGACAGCTTGTAAAAACGCTTTATGCGTCACGCTGGACAGCAAACGGCGGATACGCCCGACGCCCGACATCAATTCCTTTATGGGTAAGTAAATCAGGTCTTTCCGGTTTATCGCGCGCGCAGGTCGATGCCGTAAGCGGCGCAACCCCTGCGACAGGAGCGCTTGTTTACACATGGAACGGTACAAACAGCGCAGGCGCGGCTGTTCCGGCAGGCAGTTATACATTGGTTCTGGAAGCGACATTGCGCTGGGAAAATCAAGTTTATTACAGAGCTCCGATAAATCTCGGTCAATTGCCGGCTGGACAAACTTCTGTAACACCGCAGGTAAGCGTTGAATATACCGGCGAAAGAGACACAACAGCGGAACGCGCGATGATTAGTAATGTACGTGTAAGAGTTCTTCGTTAGTTAATAGCCAAGACCGGGAATCGAACCCGGGACCTGCACATTACGAGTGTGCCGCTCTGCCAACTGAGCCATCTTGGCGGTTTTTTATTATATCAATTTTACATATAATCGTTCAACCCGACATGTCCTTGTTAAATTTTAAGCGGTGTTACGCAATCTTTCCCAAAAACTGATTCCATGCGGGTTATGTACGCGTTCATTGCGTCATCAGGAATATAAGCCTGGATTGTTCCAGCAAAACCTCCGCCGTGAACTCTGCATGCTCCTGTTAATTTTTGGCAGCGTAAAAAATTTTTGGTAAGCGCGAGAGCCGCCGCAATGCCTTGATTTACGGGGCTGTTTTGCGAATATATATTTTGCAATAGTTCATAAGAAGAGCATCCTGATTCGTTTACCAGATTTAAGTATTCTATAAAAAAGTTTTGTTTTTCCGTATCAGAAACAGCGGAGTCCAATTTTTCCAGTATGTCAGTCATCATTTCTACACGGGCGTTTTCATCAAAGAAATGAATCGCTCTCAGTAAATGCCTGTCTCCAAATTTTTTACGGATGCAGGCGGCGGAACTTAAAAGTGTTTCTTTATCAAGTTCTCTTAATACGGATTTGCCGAAAAATGCCGCAACGGCTTTCATCTCCGCCGGTATAGAAGCGTAATCAGCGGTTAAATCCGCATGGCTGCCGCCTGTGTTCACTACGCAAAGAGTGTAATTAACAGCCGATAAATTAAAATTTATTTTCTTTACAATGGGATTACATGGATCATCAAAGTCGATCGCGACAGCGCCGCCTGAGGCGCACGCTATTTGATCCATTAAGCCACACGGCTTTCCAAAGTAATCATTCTCGGCAATTTGCCCAATTTTCGCAATCTCAATGTCACTGCATTGATCATTGCCGTAAAGCGAGTTAAAGATTCTACCGATTAATACTTCAACGGCGGCGGATGACGAAAGACCGGAACCTGGATGCACTGCCGACTCTGCGTTAGCTGTAAATCCGCCTATTTTGCAGCCTCTTTTATAAAATTGCGCCGCAATTCCCCTTACAAGAGATCCTGTTGCGCCTGCTTCTTCATGTTTCGGCTCTAAATCATAGCTGCCTGATGAATCTGTCAGCGCCGTTTTTGTATCAGGGAAACTTTTGCAGCGAAAGATCGCGATATGGTCGTCTGTTTTTTGTACGGCGGCTGTGATCTCAAGATTAATGGACGCCGCCAAAACCTTGCCGTTGTTATGGTCGGTATGATTTCCGGCAAGCTCGGTTCTTCCCGGAGCTTTGAATAAATGCGTATTTTCCGGGACGTTACCAGATAAATAATTACTTGTTTTCATTTCCTGTTTTAAAATAGATATTAAGATAATCTATAAAGGATGAAACAGAAAATATTACTGATATAATAAATATGATTAAAGAGCCGCATTTAAAATACGGTAAAAGATTTTCCAATACGCCTAGCCTGTCTACGCTGACTGCAAAAAGAGAAGCGCCTACTGCGGCGATGTAGAGAAGTGTTTTTATCTTGCCTAACATGCGGGCGCCCAGAGTAACGCCTTTTCTGAGCATCAAATTGCGAAGAAACAGAATGCTGAACTCGCGATAAATAACAAGCAGAAATAATATTATCGGGAAAATACCCTTTCCCCAGAGTCCGTCAATTAAAAAACAGAGAAAACAGGTAGTCTGTACCAGAGTATCCGCAAACGGATCAAAAAGTTTGCCAAAATCGCTGTTTAATTTAAGTTTTCTGGCGGCAAGACCGTCAAAATAATCGGTTATTTCTGATATAAATAAAATAATCCAAAGAAGAAGTATTGATACAGTTGCTTTAAGATCAGTCATAAAATAGACAACAAGGAACACCGGAGCGAGGACTATCCTAAAAAGAGTAAGCATATTGGCGAGGTTTAAGACGGGAGACTTTGTCCCTTTATCCTGATTTATGTCCATGGTTTATTGTGAATCGAAAGAGCGGATATGTCAATAAGTTGTATCAAAATTTTTTTATTTATTTTTTCTTCCCTCGGAAGAACTTTTAATCTCAAGAAGCACAGGCACCATAGAGTACCCCAAATCTTTTCTAATTCTGTTCCTTAAATACGACATGTACGAATCGCTTACCGCCTGAGTGCGTGACGTGAAGAAAATAAAATGAACAGGGTTTGCGGATTTTTGAACTGCGTATTTAACCTTAAATCTTGTGCGGGGGCCGGAAGGCGGCGGACATTCCTGCAGCCATTTTTCCAGAGCCTGATTAAGCTGAGAAGTGCTTATTTGAATATTTAACTGGGCGTACATTTTTACAGCGGCGCTTAAAATTTTATCAACGCCGGTTCCGTCTTTTGCGCTTATTGGAATAATGGGAGCGTATTCCATCTGCCCAAATTGAAAATGAATCCTGTCCTCCGCCGTCTTAAAAGTATTTTTTTGATCGGGCATTGTGTCCCATTTATTCAAAGCGAGAATAATTCCTCTTCCTTTATCATGAGCGAGAGCTGCGATTTTTTTATCCTGATCAGAAAGCCCCTCCGCAGCATCAATCATTAAAACGACGATATCCGCGTCACTGATTGTTTTAATCGCGCGGTTAACCGAATAATATTCTATGTCTTCCGTTACTTTGGCTTTTCTGCGGATGCCCGCAGTGTCCATTAAAATAAATTCCTGAGACTTCCATTTAAAACGTCCTTCTACAGTATCTCTTGTTGTGCCGGGAATGTCGCTCACGATGGAAGCGTTTGCGCCTGTTAATCGGTTTGATAATGTTGATTTGCCGGTATTCGGTTTTCCCAAAAGAGCGATGCGGATTTCGTTTTCTTTATTGTCTTCTTCTATTTTTGTAAAATCAAGGCGCTTTAATATTTCCTGCTGAAGCTCTCCGATATTATCGCCGTGTTCAGCCGAAATCATTAAAACTTTTTCGAAACCAAAGGAAAGAACATTCCACGAATCCGCTTCGAGCCTGCCGCCTTCTGTTTTATTTACGCAGACAATCATTTTTTTTCTGTAGGGACGAAGTATTCCGATCAGCTCTTCATCTTCGCTTGTTATTTCTCCGGCTTCAAGGAGCAGAACAACAAGGTCGGCTTTTTTTATTGTATCGAGAGTTCTTTCAACAACGAGTTTGTCTATGCTTTCCAGATCGGCAAGCTTAAAACCGCCTGTATCAATCAGGCGAAGAGGTTTTTCGTTTATAACGCAGTCAGCTTCTACAGGATCGCGGGTTACTCCGGGAGTTGGGTCTGTTATCGCCCTGCGTTTGCGAAGCAATCTGTTAAAGAGGGTTGACTTCCCGACATTGGGTCTTCCTGCGATAACAACTACCGGCAGATTTTTGTATTTTACATTTGTCAGCATTTTATTTTCCTTTTTTCCTGATCATGCTGATTATACCGGAAAAATATTGATCTTTCACAAGATAAAGCATACCTAGTCCAAGAATCAGATAGATAAGAGCGTTAATCAATAGAGGCGCTCCAAGCGCGATAATTTTTTTATTGCCGGAAAAATATTCGAGTAACACAGGAGAAATAAAATAAACCGGAACTGCCGCAACTACAGAAAGCGCCGCTATTTTTATAACATAAACAAGCGAAGGTCCTATTACAGAGGCGATTTTTATATTCGGATTTCTGCCAAGAAAAATTATCAGTATAATTGTATTAACTGCGCTTGCGGCAGTAAGGGCAAAAGCGATCCCTGCTCCCCTAAAAGGGCCAACCAAAACGGCGGCAAGAGTGATATTAACAGCAAAAGAAATAATGCCCGCTATTGTTGGAGATTTTGTATCGCTCTGTGCGTAAAAAGCGGGAGCGATAACACGGTTAAGAGCGATAAATAAAAGCCCCGGCATATGAAAAGTAAATGCCGCCAGTGTCAGCGTAACGGATGTTTCGTCAAAACTTCGGCTCTGAAAAAGGAGACGGATTAAATTCTGTCCTTCCAGAAGAGAAAAAAATGTAACAGGAATTGTAATAAGCGCGATTATGTTAATGCTCGAAACAAGACGCTTGTTATAAATCTCCCACTGGGCAGTTTTGGCGTATTCCGTAAGATTCGGAAGAAGTACAGTCCCTATAGATACCGCGAAAACGCCGAGGAATAATTCCTGCAGACGCAGTGAATATTGAAGGCTTGATACAATTCCTTCGCCTGCTCTTGCCGCAAGCGCTGTAGAAACAAGATCGTTAATTTGATAGGCTGCCATTCCAATCAATGTAGGAGCGACCAGGCGCAATACTTTCTTTGTGCCGGGATTAGAAACCGCTCTTTTTATTCCAGTTATAAAAAACGTATGGCCTTTTTTTAATATAAAAGGAAATTGAATAGCCGCCTCAAGAAAGCCGCCTGTTAAAACTCCAATCGCCATCGCCCGGGCAGGATTCGCCGTGTACGGACTAAGCAGATAAGCGCAGCTAATTGTAACAATATTCAATAAAATCGGCGCAAGCCCGGAGGGAGTAAAAATATGAAGGCTGTTAAGAACACCCTGAAAAAGAGCCGCGAGAGAAATAAAACCAAGAAACGGAAACATAATTCGGGTTAATAAAATTGTTTCGTCATATTCTTCTATTCCAAAAATTTTTACAAGGAAGGGAGCCAGAAGAATGCCGGCGCAGACCATTATTGTTACAAAAAAAGTTAGGAATGTGAACATGCACGATAAAAATTCACGGGTCTTTTCCTTGTTGCCTTCCAGCAGATGTTCCTTGAATGTCGGAATAAACGCGACAGCGATTGAGCCTTCTGCGCAGAGGCGGCGGAATAAATTCGGAAGCAGGAACGCTACAGAAAATGCGTCGGAAAGAGCAGTTGTGCCGAGAAATCTTGCCTTTACCATTTCCCGCAAAAGACCCAAAATACGCGAGATTAATGTAAGGAGAGACAATGTTGATCCGTGGCGTACAAGCGATTTTGCCGTTTGCGCCTGAATGTTCTGCGCCATTCCTTCACATGAAAGTTTCTCTGTCTGATCTGCCATTATTTTCTGCCAAAAATAAATACGCTTGGAAGATCAGGATTATTGAGATGCTCATGCGCTTCTCTTAAATGATGGGATGCGCATTTATCTTCCGGATCTGCGGCAAGAACTTCTTCAAATCGAACAATGGCGGATGCATAGTCTTTCATGTGATACATTCTAACGCCTGATTCAAACACTTCTTTTGTGGATAACCGCAAATTCTTGTCGTTGGGAGAAAGAGCGTCAAGAATATCAAATAAACCAATAACTACATTTACGCCTGCCGCCTGTACCATGCCGATAAATCTGTACGAAAACTCCGATTCATTGCCGGCAAGATGGTTTAATGTATCGCGGGTAATCAAAAGACCGGAACCGGTCTGCTTTGTTAAACCTTCTATTCGGGACGCAAGATTTACGTTAGCTGAAATAACTGTGCTGGAGAGCCTTTCGTTTTCTCCGACAATACCCATCATTACGGAACCTGAATGAATGCCGACTCCAATATTAATGCCGTCAAGCCCGATATTAATTTTTGTCTCGCCGTTAACAACAAGCGTCTGATATAATTCAATCCCGGCTCGCACTGCTTCTATGCCGTTTACAAAAAGCGCCATTGCGGCATCGCCTATATACTTATCAACAAAGCCGTTGTGTTTTCTTATTATAGGTCCCGCGATTCCCAGTATTTTATTAATGAATTCAAAATTTTCACGGGCGGTCATCATTTCTGAATTAACAGAAAAATAGCGTATATCAAAGAAGAGTATGCTGATGTCACGCTGTATATTATCGCCCAGTTTCATTTTTGTAATGTCAGAAACGCCGAGCTGTTCCATAAACTGCACGGGCACAAAGCGAATTGTAGATTCATTAAGCCCTGTTATGCGATCAAACTGAAACTGAAGCTCTTCTGCCATATAGTTAAGACCGTGGCTCACTTTTCCAAGCTCATCCCGCGCGCGGTATGGCACACGCGCTGTTCTGTCTCCGCTTGCGATGTATTGTAAAACTTTTCCTACTGCAGAAAGTCTTTTTACAATAAAAGAAATCAAAATACAAAGAGCCGCAAGCATTATTATACAGACGATGGCTACAAAAAACGCGACATATCTTTTAAGCATCGCGCTTCCAATCTCGTAGCCTGTCATATCAAGCCCTATTTCAAGCTTGCCCGCAATGCCGCCTTTGCTGTTATATACAGGCACATTCGAAAAAGTCCACTTGCCGTTAAACAACTCGGTTGTATTTATAATTGGCTGTCCGCTTATAAGAGCCAGGCGATCATTTTCGCTTACCGGTTTATCTGTGCGGAAAAGATTCCATTCTTCTTCCGAAATCACAACTATATATTCAAAATTATTCCCTTTATATAATGCGGCGTAATAAGCTCTGTTCCAGGGATCTGCGTTGTATCCCACTATTTGTTTTATTTGCCTCGACAGCCGCTTGTATTCATCGCTGTGAACATCCTTAATGGATGTAATTCTGTCAATATCGTCTCCGTCGATTATTTCCGCCGCAAGAACAGCTTTGGCGATCATCTCATTAAAAAGAGCTTCGTTAAGCTGTTCGGTCATAATATCAAAGACAAGGGAGAAAACGACAAAAAACGCTAAAATTAAAAGTGGAATAATTACAACAGATAATTTTATAAACAGCGAAATGTAACCTTTGAGTATTCCTATAAAAAGAAAGCAAACACCGGTGATAAAGCAAAGTATTCCCAGCGCTATTGAAACATGCACAATTGTTATGCGAAATCTTTCTGACAGCGGAAGCAGAAGGTTTCCGTCATAAGCCGTAAAAACCCTGCCGTCATACATCCACACTGTATCGCCGAATACGCCGGCAAAAATATTTCCATAAACTCCAAAACCTTTTAAGGCGATTTCGTTACCCTGGTTTTTTAAATGAATAAAATATTCCTGCGGGACAATATGCTGTAAGCCGTCTTTTGAAATATGAAGAATTGCGTTCGAAGCCATATCAAAAAATACAAGATCGTTTTCCAAATAATAAAAAATGAACCAGGGTATTATGCCGCCTTCATTTATAGTCCAGTTAAAAGAAGAAACAAGCGAAGGAGCGCCGCCGTTTTTTACTTCGTAAATATCGCCGTCACGAAGCACGTAGGCGTAGTTCTGAAAATCTTTTAAAACAAGCTGCGCTACCATAAAGTTTTCTATCGGGTGTCCGCTCTTGTATTCATGAATCGATGATGTCTGCATGATATCACGGTAAGTATCATACATATATAAAGTTACTTTATTTTTTCCTGTCTGAGAAAATGTCAGAATTCCGTCTTCGCATCTAAACGAGCCAAACTGCGAAAAAAGACGAGGGTTATCGATCGCGGGAATATCATCATAATTAATGTTTAATATGTCTTTTATATAATGCCCGCGGTTATTGTATTTTCTGATTACTTCCCGCTTTGTAAGGAGCGCGTCATGTCCGGCTTCTATTTCGTATATATATAAATTTCCGGCTTCGTCAATCGCAAAGTCAATAAGCCTGATATATTCATCGAATCTGTCTATATCGATTGTATAGCGTATTCTTCCGTCCGGGGTCATGCATACAAGGCGGAAAGAGCCGTTGTCTATAACATATAGATTTCCGTCTTTTTCAAATTTGGCTGCGGCAGGCGATGAGAAATTCGATGTTTTTTGGAACGGCTTTTTTTTGAATGTATCAATATTAAAGAGGCATAAAAGCCCGGAAATTAAAAACACGGTCATGCAGCCGGCAAAAATTAACCATAAAATTGATTTTTTCATGTATGATACTTTAGTATATATCCTGATAAAAATAAAGCCGTAGACAGCCGGTAAATTTATCATGTAAAAAAAAGACTGCCCTAAAGGCAGCCTTTTCGCTAAAAACTTTAATGTTGGCAGCAGTCAAATTAAAATAATGTCATCACTTTCATGGAAATATCATCAATTCGCTGTTTCTGCGCTTCGGTGAAGTTGTCTTCGCCGCGTTTTCCAAATTCTTCTACGATTATATTTCCTTTTTCCTCTAATGCTTCCAGCTGAATGGCAGCGGCGGCATCTCCATCCATTACCTTGCGGGTTAGTTCTACAAGTTCGTCAATGATTTTTTCAAAATCATCAATGAGCTTGTCATTGGAAGTGCCGCTTAAGCCTGTGGAGGCAGCCGCTGAATTACCTGACGCGGCGGCGTTTGAGGATGCTTTGCTGCATGCAGCCATTGAAAATCCAATTATCGCGGCAAGAGCAATAATTCCAAGTACCTTTAATGCGTTTTTCATATATAACTCCTTTAAAAATTGCATATTGGACTAAACTGTCAGAGTTTGCGCCATGCGCAAACTCCAAAATTAAAATTGCTTCGCAATTTTAATTAATAATCCATGCCGCCCATACCACCCATTCCGCCGCCCGGCATTGCGGGAGCTTCCTTTTTCTCTGGGATGTCGGTAATGGCGCATTCGGTTGTGAGTAATAAGCTGGCAATTGATGCCGCGTTCTGTAAGGCAGAGCGGGTAACTTTCGCCGGGTCAATGATACCAGCTTTGAGCATATCAACCCATTCCATTTTTGCGGCGTCAAAACCCATGCCTTTCTTTTCGTTCTTTGCACGGTCTGCAATCATTGCGGCGTCAACGCAAGCGTTTTCCGCAATCTGGCGAATCGGTTCTTCCAGCGCGCGTCTTACAATTTTAAAGCCGACTTTTTCGTCATCGGTAAGATTGCTCATATCAGCTTTTTCAAGTGACATAGCTGCCTGAATAAGAGCGATTGCGCCGCCGGGGACAATTCCTTCGTCGATTGCCGCGCGTGTAGCGGATAATGCGTCTTCTACGCGGTGTTTCTTTTCTTTAAGCTCAACTTCTGTCGCAGCTCCTACATTGATAACAGCGACGCCGCCTGCGAGTTTTGCAAGGCGTTCCTGCAATTTTTCGCGGTCATAATCGCTTGTGGTATCTTCGATCTGCGCTTTAATCTGCGCGATTCTGTCCTG
>JGI24695J34938_10003870_pt1 | contig 10138 bp, 8 predicted proteins | sample TergutCo191P3_FD_34938 | JGI IMG/M metagenome (IMG submission 34938) | reverse complement strand
GTCTTTGCGGATATACTCACCCGCATTGTGTATGTTGTTATGGTCGGGGGTGTCAGGCATAACCATGCCAAAAGCGACACCGCCGTCAATATCATGCACATAAGTTTGCCCGCCAATAGCAAGGCACTTACTTTTTTCTCCTGTATACTCTTCGTAAATATTGAGCAGATTTTGCACAAAAGGAGTCTCTTCGGGGGTGTGGTGGCAACCATTTATTTGGTGCATGGAAATTAATATACCCTCGTTATCAAGAGCCGCTTTTGTCATGCCAAACAAATCAGCTTCATCGGCAGCACTTGGAGTACGAGCATCAAAGTTTCCTGAAAACTCATATTCAGTAAAGCGCAAAACACCAAAATTAACGGTTATTTCACCGGTTTTATCATCTTTAAAATAAATGCCAAGAGCCTTGCCGGCACTATCCCCATGCGGGAACAGGCGGCTCAGTTTACACAGATATTCAAAACCGTCACTCTTTGCAAACGGCATAGCCGCGAGCATTTTTAAAAGAGCCGTTTGAGCATTATTTCCAAGATGCGGCAAACTGGCGTGAGCCGCTGTGCCTTCGGCAGTGATACTAATAAGCCCATTATCAGCACGGCATGAGTCATCACTCGCACAAGCTGTAAAGGTCGCTCCTGTCTTTTCCGAAAAATCGCTGCAAAAACGCTCTACATCAGCTAATGATAAGCCCTCGATAGTCGCAACAGCCTTGTTTGGTACAATATTCGGAGTGGTACCACCTGTTACAGAAACAACGCGTGGCGAAGAGGTATCCCTCTCCCATTTCGCACCGAACACAGGCATAAAACGTCCTTTTTCAATGTTCACAATAGGAAACTCCGCATCGGGAGTAAACACATTTGGCGGTGTGGTGTTCTTTTTCACATACTGCTTGATATCGTCCCAGCCTACTTCCTCGCCCGAGCCGAATATGAGCTCCACACCATGAGAAAGCTCGGGGCAAATATCACGCACGCAGCAAACCGCATAAATAGCGGCAACAGCAGGTCCCTTATTATCAACAATACCTCGACCGTAGAGTTTGCCGTCTTTTTCCGTCAGTTTAAATGGGTCAGTCTCCCAGCCTTCGCCCGCCTCGACAATATCAACGTGCGCCAGAATACCGAGAAGCGCAGGGGCGGGGCCAAAAGTCGATGTAATCACCATATCTTCAAAGACATCTACGTCAAAGCCCTTCTCTTTGAGTATAGATTCAGCGGTGCTTAGTGCTTTGCGTGACATAACACCATATGGTGCACCATCTTCTTTCTTTGTCCTAACGCTGTTGATTTCAATGAGTCTGCCGATGTCGCTGAGCATTTCGCTGCTGTGCCGCTCAAACCACTCATCAATTTTTGCTTTAAGCTCTTGATTATTTGCCATCTTCTTTTCCTCCTGCTTATATTACTCAACCGATTAAATATCATGTACCAGCTGGTCGAAAAATTCTATACATTTAGTCATAAATTCGCGTTGATTTTTATATGGGTTTTCCAGAATATAGTCGCAATTGTGTATATAGAAGCTATCGTCCTGCTGTGCGAAAACCCTTGACTCCGCTTGCTCTCTTGTCAGCCCGTCACGCTTCATAATTCGAGATATACGCTGCTCCTTTGGCGCAAGCACACCCACAACTACATCACATTCTTTATTAAATGAACTCTCAAACAGGGCGATTGCATCAACAGAGGCTATTTCCCCGCCGCGCTTGTTAAAAGCTCTAATCTCACGGTCAAGTTCTTCCCACACATATTTATGCGTAATTGTATTGAGAGCCTCCAGTGCTACAGCATCATTAAACACTATTTCCCTGAGCTTTTTTCGGTCAATCTTCCCACCGGTCGAGACATCTCCGAAGCGATTAATAATTTCAGACGTCATATGTTCGCTGCTTATAAGGAGCTTATGGTAAATCTCGTCGCAATCAAGCGAAAGAGCACCAAGCGACTCCAGTGCATGCATAGCTGAACTCTTGCCCGCCCCTGACGGCCCGGTAATTCCAATAATATACATATCTTCACCAATACGTGCAGGAAACCACGAAGCTCCGTAGCCCGCACTAATCCCCCCAAGCAAAAATTATCCCACGGTTTATCCCGACAAATCTATATCTAAGACCCGCTTGCTTTCAGAGCCTCTGCTCTGTCTGCCATAATCAATGCATCAATAACCTCATCAAGCGAACCGTTTAATATCTGTTCGAGTTTGTAGAGAGTCAGTCCAATTCTATGGTCGGTAACCCGCCCCTGCGGATAATTATAAGTTCGTATGCGCTCCGAGCGGTCGCCTGTTCCGACTTGACTTCTGCGCTGAGCTGCTTGCTCCGCTTCCTGTTTTTGACGTTCAACTTCATAGAGCCTCGAAGCGAGAATTTTCATAGCTCTGTCTTTGTTCTTGTGCTGGCTTCGCTCATCTTGACATTCAACGACAGTTCCGGTCGGCAAGTGCGTTATACGAATAGCAGATTCAGTTTTATTTACGTGCTGGCCACCCGCACCGCTCGCTCTGAACGTATCAATATTTAGGTCGGCAGGGTTGATTTCAAAATGGGCTTCCTCTACTTCCGGCAAAACGGCAACCGTTACCGTACTCGTGTGAATACGCCCAGAAGTTTCCGTTTCGGGAACTCTCTGTACGCGATGAACGCCGCTCTCAAATTTAAAACGCGAATACGCTCCGTCACCTTCTATAATGAAGCTGACTTCTTTTATACCGCCAAGCTCAGTTTCGTTAAGATTTGCAATCTCTGCTTTCCACCGCTTTGTCTCTGCATACATCGTATACATACGGTAAAGACTGTGCGCAAAGAGTGCCGCTTCATCACCGCCTGCACCACCTCGAATTTCGATGATAACATTATTATCATCATTAGGGTCGCGGGGCAACAGCAGATATTTTAGCTCTTCTTCAAGCCGCTCTTTTTCCGCTTCAGCTGCCTCAAACTCCTCTTGCGCCATTTCCCTGAGTTCAGGGTCAGCCATCAGTTCTCTCGCTCCATCCATATCCCGAACGGCTTTTTCATAGAGTTTATACGCCTCAACTACAGGCTGTATTTCTTTTTGCTCACGCGCCAGCTTTGCATATTGTGCAGGGTCAGAGTAAACTTCCGGTGCCTCCATACGCTGCTGTAACAGATTAAATTTTTCTTCAATTTCCTTTAGCTTTTCAAGCATAATATCTTTTCCTATCAACAAAGATGTACGGATAGTGCAGGAAATAAACCCTGCACTTCGGGCTGATATGGAATACTATCATAAAATATACAAATTGTAAACTCAAAGATGATTATTCGATTGCCTTTTGCTAAAACCCTTGACGAGCTGCAACTAAACAAATATAATTTAATTATTATTTTACTATGTTGTGCTAAAGAATATAAATTTCAACGCAAGACAATCAAGCATCGGAGATGATATAGGAGTAAATTAAAGGGAAGCAAACATGAGCGAAATAAAAACAAAAAATTTAAAATTACGAAACGTCCTGTTGCTATCTATCAAGGCGTTTTTTCTGATTACCCTACTAACCTCCTGCGCCGTGCAACCTCCTGAGCACACCCGTGGGCGTCCTGTGTTGCCCGATCTGTCTGAGCGAGTAGTCACGTTAGCGCCGATTGCACCTTACAGACCATCCGTGATGCTTGATGCCGCGGACTGGCCCACACGTCCCCTTACGCTAATCGTACCTTTTCTGCCCGGTGGTGATACAGATATGTATGCTCGTATGTTTGCGCCCCAGTTGGCAGAGGTGCTTGGTCAGCCTGTTTACGTAATGAACGTGGACGGCGGCTCCGGTACGGCGGGTGCGAAGATGGTCAGAGGGGTCACAAACGACGGGTACACTTTGCTTTTTTACCATACGGGAAATCTGTTTACCAATGTGCTTACCGGCATGACAGAACTCAACTACCACGATTTTGACATAGCCGCAATCGCCATGCACTGCAACGCCAATATTTTGGTTGTCCGTTCCGATTTGGGAATAAACACAGCACAGGAATTTCTTTCGCACATGCGCGAAAATCCCGGCAGTCTTGATGTTGCCACCACCATCACCGGGTTTTCATTCAAACTGCTTCGCCTTGCGGAAATAGCCGGGGACTTTCGTACCAATCCCGTCCATGTAGGCGGCGGCTCTATGATGGCACCGTCCATACTTGCCGGGCATACTCAAGTGGGTTATAACAACATCGCCCTGTTCCTTCCCTATATCGAAAGCGGCGAAATGCTCCCCCTGTGGGTAGCCGCCAACGAGCGCAACCCGCACCTGCCCGACATACCCACGATGGCAGAGGTAGGTATAGAAAACGGATTTATGGGACGCTCCTACTTTTTCGCATTTCCACAGGGTGTTGATGAAATTATTCTGCAAAAGCTGAGTGATGCCGTACAGGAAATCACTAACGACCCTGCATTTCAAGAGCAAGTATTTGATACTGTGGGCTTGCAGACATACTTTATTCCCTTTGGCGAAGCGCGGACCTATTTAAGCGAAATGTGGAACAGTGTCGAGGGCCTAGGGGTGTACATGCGATGAAGGACAAGAAAGTTTCCACCAAAATAACCATGAGCTTCACCATCGTTATTGCCCTAACCCTTCTTGTGGGATTTGCAGGAGTTATCGGCATGGTGCAAATCAACCGCGGAAGTATAGCGATGTACGCAAGCCAATCCCAACCGCTGGCAGACTTAGGCATGGCTCGGGAATATTTTCAACGCCTGCGGGTACAGCTTCGGGATACCGTGCTTGCCAGCGGGGATTTGGACGCACTCTCCCTAATAGAAGCCGACCTTTATAACCACGAACGCGGATTTCTTAAAAACATGGAAGCCTATAGGCAAACCATAGACGACCCAAACATAATAGAACTCTACTACGACATCATGTTCATATTCGCCGTATACCAACCGAGTATGCAGCAAATCATCGCCAGCGCAAGGGCACACGCGCCACCTGTGCAGATGATTTTGATGATGGATGATTTGGTGGTTCCTACAGATTTCATCACGGAAGCCCTTGATTATCTTGCATATGCAAGGGTACGGCAGGCCGCTTTTGCCAACGATATGAACCGGACGCTTTTTAACGCTTTGTTTTTCATGATTGCCGTGGTGATTCTTCTTTGTGTAGGCGTGGGCGTATTTATCACAAAAAATGTGGCTGTGCTATCCAAGCTGGAATTTGCCCGTCTTGCCGATGAAAACGCCGCACTGGAAAGCCTATCCCGCATGAAGTCAAAATATTTGGCAAACATCAGCCACGAAACCAAAACACCCCTTGCTATCATATCTTCAAATGTTCAACTGGCGGCAGATATTTTTGAGGATATGAAAATGGATAATAAAGACGGCAAACTAATCAGCGAAGCCTTGCGTTTTGCGCAAGAGACCACCCTCAGAGTAGGGCGCATATCCGACAATAATTTGAGGTTGGCAGCCATGCAAGAAATCCAAGAAAAAATGTCAGAAGTGAATATAGCACGGCTCATTAAAGGCAGTACCGAAATGAACCGTCGAACCATAGAACAAAAAGGCACAAAGCTAAGTGTAACCATTCCCGATGACCTTCCCACAGTCTGCGGAAACGCCGACAACTTGAACCAAGTGCTGGATAATCTTATCGCAAATGCTTATGCGCACATGGCAGGTGGGGAAATAATGGTGCAAGTTGAATCGGAATCGGGGATTATTACCGTTTCCATAACCGACAGTGGCGAAGGCATTTCCCCGGAGTTGCTGCCTACTGTTTTTAACCGCGGGATAACAGGGCCAAACGGCGGCACAGGGCTTGGGCTTTCCATATGCAAGCAAATCATTGAAGCCCACGGCGGGAAAATTTGGCTCGACTCCCCGGTTGCAAACAGCAAGGGGACAAAAGTAACATTCACCATACCCGTATATAAGAAAGAGGAGGGCGAGGGTTATGTATAATATCCTTTTAGTTGAGGACGAGGCAGGCATCCAATTTGCTAATAAAGCGCATTTGGAGCGAAGCGGCGGTTATACTGTTCGGACTGCCATGAACTTGGCCGAGGCGCGGCAAAGCATAACCGAATCCGTACCCGATCTTATTGTCCTTGACATTATGCTCCCCGATGGCAGCGGATTGGACTTCCTTAACGAACTGCGGCAGGCAGGGAACAACTTACCCATACTGCTTTTAACCGCACTTTCGGAAGCCGATGACCAAGTAAAGGGCTTACGGGCAGGTGGCAACGATTATCTTACAAAGCCCTACGACAACAGCGTGTTGATTGCCCGAATAGAAAGCGCGTTGCGCACGGCTTCAAAAATACCCGTAAGCCTTTCCGTAGGCAATGTAAAAATAGATACCGCGTCAAAAAGGGCGTATGTAGACGATGTGGACATGGGACTGAACATAAAGGAATTTTCCCTGCTGGAGCAGTTTATCCAGCACCCGGAACAAATGCTCACGACTTCCGGTCTATATGAAAAGGTTTGGGGACAAAAAATGATTAAGGATAACACCGCATTAAAAACAGCTATAAGCAGACTGCGCGCCAAGCTGTCAGAGCTGGACGCAGGGTACACCATCACATTTTCTAAAGGCGAGGGATATTATTTCGAGCAAGTTTGAACTTTGACGGTAATTTCAAAAATATTTGTGGGCTATGGTTACATCTTTGCAACCATAGCCCATTTGCATTTTATAGGATGTTAAAATAGTATGAATATCGACCCTGCTATCCTAATTGAAAGGTGGAATCATTTCTGATGAAGTACGATTCCAATTATTATATGGAAACAGCTTGGCCGCCGCTGGTTAGCGAATTATTAGAAGAATTGGCAGAAAAATTAAAACACCGCGAACAGCTATTAAATGCGGTAAACCAATCCGCAGAAGTTCTATTGACAACCGATGAATCTAACAGTTTGAACGCGCTAATGAAAGGCATGGAAATTGTTGGGCGTTGTGTTGATGCTGACCGTGTTCAGATTTGGCGAAACGAAGTCATTGACGGCGAATTGCACTTTGTCATGCGTTATGAGTGGTTAAGCGAGGTAGGCAGGCAGAAGATAGAAATCCCCATAGGCTCAAAATTCCCATACAGCAGTGTTCCCGGATGGCTTGAAATGTTTTTACAGGGAGAGAGTATAAATTCGCCTGTTTCAAAATTGCCGACAAGGGATGCGTCGTTTTTGGGTGCTTACGAAATGGTGTCTATTGTTTGTTTGCCTTTGTTCTCAAACAAAGAATTTATTGGTTTCTTTAGTGTAGACGATTGCCGTAATGAAAAAACATACACAGATGATGAAATGAGAATGTTCACTTCCACCTGTTTAATGTTCGCAACTGTATTCAATCAAAGTTTACAAAGAGATGCGGCATATACAGATGCTCTTACAGGGGTTTACAACAGGCGTTATTTAATGGGAGCGGCAGACCAAGAATTGCAAAACTGCCTAAACAAAAACATGGATTTTTCGCTGATAATGATTGATGTAGACCATTTCAAATCTATCAACGACAGCTTTGGCCATGTAATTGGTGACGAGGTGCTGAAAATATTTACCGAGCGAATACGCCATGTTATGAAAAAAGATACGCTTCTTTCCCGATACGGAGGCGAAGAATTTGTAATTGCGTTATCCGGGGTCAATTGTGAAAGTGCAGTAGATACAGCGTGGAGAATCCATAAAAATCTTGTATCATCGGCGTTCTGGGTTTCAGATTTTGAAATAAAAGTCACAGCTTCATTTGGTGTGGCATCGGCAACAACCGGACACACAACACTGTCCGAAATTATCACCACTGCGGATGCGGCTCTTTACCAGGCAAAAGAAGCAGGGCGAAATACTGTGGTTTCAAAAGAAGAAATTACAGGAGGTAAACATGGAAAGTAAAAAAAGAAAAACAATATTTTTAGTTGATGATGACATGACAAATCTCACTATCGGCAAACGTGCATTGTCCGGCGTATATAATGTATTCACTTTGGATTCCGGCGCAGATATGCTTGATATGTTAGATAATTTACACCCTGATTTAATTTTACTGGATGTAAATATGCCGGAAATGGATGGGCATGAAGCAATAGAACGGCTCAAATCTGATGCAAAAACAGCAAACATCCCTGTGATTTTCCTGACTGCATTAAACGACGAAGAAATGGAACTAAAGGGATTAAGTCTCGGGGCTATTGACTATATTTCAAAACCATTTTCTGCACCTTTGCTTTTGAAGCGGCTGGAGGTTCATCTTTTGGTTGAGGAACAGAAAAAAGAATTAGTTTCCCAAAAACGAGAGCTTCTTTTCCTTAATAATAACCTTGAACAAATTGTAGACGAAAAAACCGAAACGGTTGTGGAACTTAAAAACGCTATTCTCTCAACTATGGCGGAGTTGGTGGAGTACAGAGATGAAATTACAGGCGGGCATATCATAAGAACACAGCAATATATGAAGGTGCTTATGGATGCTATGCGAAGCGAAGGCGTTTACGCAGATGAAGTAAACACCTTGGACGAAGAACTTGTACTGCAATCCTGCCAGCTACATGATGTCGGCAAGATTGCGGTAAAAGATGAAATACTCAACAAGCCCGACAAACTTACACCGGAAGAATTTGATTCAATAAAAAGCCATACCATTTTTGGCGAAAAAGTAATCGAGCGACTTAAAGAAAAAACAATGGACAGCGACTTTTTGGAATATGCCCGGATATTCGCCATATCCCACCACGAAAAATGGGATGGCAGCGGCTATCCTCACGGNCTTACGGGGGAAGAAATCCCGCTTCTTGGCAGGATGATGGCAATAGGCGATGTTTACGACGCGCTGGTAGAACCTCGCCCTTACAAAGGCGAGCTTCCTCATGAAAAAGCCATGGAAATTATTCTGGATGGTAAGGGCGGCCATTTTGACCCTGTTCTGGCAGATGTGTTTGAAAAAGTCGGTCACGTGTTCGAGAAAATATCTGTAGACGTAAAGGGGTGACTGCTTATGTATTATATTGTAGCAAACCCCAACTCCGAACAGGGCAGTACAATGTTTCTGTTGCCGACACTAACTACGCATTTGGAAAAGGAAGGCATTCCTTACGATACTCATATTACAACAGGACCGGGCGATGCCTACGAAAAAACGCTCAAATTTTGCCAAAAAGCTCATTCTCTGCAAGGGGTAATAGGGATAGGTGGCGACGGTACACTGCAAGAAGTAACGGCAGGAATGGTTGCGGCTTTCCCTTCGGCAGACAAAATCCCCATACCCCTCGGGATTTTCCCTTCTTCTACGGGCAGTGATTTTTTTTCGTCAGTGGAAGGCGGCAAGCAATCTGCCGGCAATATGTTCAAAAAAAATATAGATGTACGATGTCGAGATTTGTTTGAGTCGCTTGTCAATAAAAGATTCAGAGCAGTTGACATAGGTACTGCTAACGGGATTGCGTTTTTGAATGTTGCACACATTGGGCTGGACGTACAAATTACAAAAAACGCCACGGAGCTAAAGGAAAAATACGACCAAAAATCATATCTTGCCGCAACTTACAAAAGCATTTCCCGACACAAAAATTTTGAACTTACCTTTGAAACCTTTAACGAAGGACAGCACGAAAAAACCGAAGGCAAATATGTGTTGCTCGCCGTTGCTAACGGTCAGTATTACGGAGGCGGAATGCGTATATGCCCCGATGCTAAAATAGACGACGGTAAACTTACCCTATGCATTGTACGGGCAATGAACCGCTTAAAATTAATGATGTTATTTCCGTTTGTATTAACGGAGAAACATCATCTGATAAAAGACATGAGCTTTAAAGAGAGCGAAAGCGTAAAAATGGCTTTGCCTCATGATATTGACATTATGAGTTTGGACGGCAACATTTATCCTTGCAAAGGCGAAATAGAGTTTAAGATTTTACACAAAGCCTTAAATATTTTTGTATAGGAGAATCTATTGTGATTATAAAATTTATTAACAGCTTGTCGGTTAAGACAAGACTCCTTATTGTGTTTATCGTTGTAATGGTAATCACGATAGTGGCTGTAGCGACAGTAAGAGCAGGTCAAATAAACGCACAAATGGACGTTCTTATAGAGGAGCGTTTAAAGGGCAATGCCAACATGACCTTTGGCATTTTTGAAACCGTAAGAAATTCTACCCTTTGGCT
>JGI24695J34938_10003869_pt1 | contig 10140 bp, 5 predicted proteins | sample TergutCo191P3_FD_34938 | JGI IMG/M metagenome (IMG submission 34938) | reverse complement strand
GAAAAAGCTCTCTTTTTTAATTTTTGCGCGTCACGCACTGTTGTTTGATATGTAGTAAGGAACACATCGCTCTTTTTATCAAACCGTCGTCCTGTTCCGTGGTAGCGCGACACTTTTAACGAAGGCGCGAAGCGGCTTAACTCTTTTTCCCAATTGCTTAGCAATGCCGCGGGAGCAACCACAAGGCAGCCTTGGAATCCTTCGGATTCTCTGCCTAACAAATTTTCTTCTTTAAGGCGCAGCAGCGCGGCGATAGACTGCACTGTTTTCCCAAGACCCATATCGTCCGCGAGTATGCAGCCGAAACCCGAAAATAAAAGAGAGCAGACCCAATTGTAACCGCGCACTTGATACGGGCGTAAATCGGCGTTAAGCGAAGCCGGTATCGGGAAATCATGTTCGCGGAAAAGATTGTCAATTGTTTCGCGTGCGTCAAACGCAAGAACGGAGTCGCCTGAAAAATGCGCTTTTAAGAAATCATTTACATCGGGAGCGGCGGCTTTCGCTTTTTTTAGCAGGCGTGAAAATTCTTCCGCCTGCATTTTAACAAAACCGTCTCTGAAACGAACCATTGCGCGTTTCAATTTAACAAGCTTTTCAAAATCTTTTACCGTCATCACTTCATCGCCGATGGCTATCTGCCATTCAAAATCCTGAAGCGAGCTTAAATCCAGATATTTCACCAAAGATGAATCTGTTTTCCCTTTTATAACAAGGCGCGGTCTTAATTCTTTCACCAGAGATTTCGGCAGATTTACAGTTAACCCAAGGCGTGTTAGAAGCGATGAAGCGGAATCCAAAAATGTGACAAGCCGTGTTTCCGAAAGCGCGATGCTTGAAACTGAAAAAAGTTCTTTTATTTCCGGCAGATAATTGGACAGTGCAACCGGAGCGCGGAGAATTTCCAAATCTTTGCATTTATTAAGCGGCGTTTTTATAACGCTTAACTCCTTATTGGAATTTTCGCTTTCTGTAATTGCGTCCATAGAAATGCTGAAATTCATTATTCCTTCAGGATTATCTTCCGCGCGTTTTGTTAAATCTTTTATATTTATCGCATAACGGCGCGCGGAAAAATCAATATGAAGAACGGAAAGCCAGCGGTCAATTGACATTGGAAGCGAGCGCATGGCAGGAGCTGAAACATCAATGAACATTCCTAAAAAGAAAAGATTTAATAACTGTTTATAATCATCATCTCCTTTCTTCTTGAAAGAATCCTTAAAAATCATAAACCGATGCCTGATCCATTCGTTCAAAAAAGCGGATGCAAGAATATCAACTACACTTTTTCCGCTGACAGTCTGCTTCCCCATCGTATTAACCTGTTTATTAGCAAGGCTGATTTTAAACGAAGGAGGAGATTCAAGCAGACCGCACTCGCGCGAAGCGATTTTATTTATCAATTCCAAAACAGGCGGCAATGTTTCAAAAGGCCGCCATATAATTTTAAGCGTATCCTCATCATTCAGAACATACGGAATAAAAGCGCCGGCGGAACATAACAAATTCAGCGCCTTAAAAAAGTAAAATAAAAAGTTATAAGAAGCGGTTCCGTCATCTGACGAAAATTGCACAAAATAACGCGATGCTTCAAAAAGCGAATAACGTTTTTTACCGCCGTTAATATCCTGCGACTGCAAAACAGGCTCCGCGCCGGGGACAAGATTGGGGCACAGGACGATCCACTGCGACCTTGAAAAATCATGTTCTGTCTGCGCCATGCTGTCTTCATCGGTTTCAGCCTGTTCCCATTCATTATAACCCGCGCAGCGGTGATAGAATTCAGCCATAACCGCGGAAAAATCCCTGCCGCAAAAAGGAGGCTCGGGAGGAAGAAGCGATGTTATGAGCTGTCCGCAATGAGGAATTTCATCAAACTCAAGCGGAGTATCAATATTGTTAGCCGAATTTTTTTCCTTTTTGTTAAATGTAATGGAAAAAGGCGGCGCAATTCTGTGAACTGCCGCCTTGCCGAAACGGCTTGTCAAATCCATTCCCCGCAGACGGAAAAGAACCTGAGGATTAGCGTCGATCTCCCTTGCGATGATGTAGTATAACGCCGCCATATGTTTGCACGGATCGCCGTAATCGGGGCACGAACATGATCTTTTCATTTCGCGCCAGCGTCCGGGAATAAGGCTGATGCCTTCTTTTTTTAGTTTTTGTAAAAAAGTTTCCGGCAGTTCGCCTGAGGCAATCTGCGTAAAAAGCAAAAGATCACTCTCGATCATTTGATAAACTTTTTCAGCGTCTTTCAGCGGCGGAAAACTAATCACAACGCGGTAAAAAGGGTTTGATTTTCCTTCAACTTTTGCCGCCGCCCTTCCTTCCGTCAGTTCAAGCGAAAGAACTTTCCCTGCGTTGGCATAGCGCCTGCCGCGCTCAAGTCTCTCGCCCATTTGGTAACTGTCAAGAACGTCAATGAACCAACGCCCCCACGGAGTAACGCCGTACAAATTTTTCATTAAGACAGTATACCACAAAAGGTGACTGTCACCCATACTATATATAGCGTATTAATGTAAATAGAACGCTATATATAGCGGTGGTGACTGACACCATTTTATGATATGCTTTATAAGTGTTAAAATTTTTATTTATAAATATTTTTGCTTTTCTTCTGCTTGCTTTGGGGATTATCTTTTTCATTCTCCCGTTTGAAATATTTTTACACATATTTAAATATGTATTATCAATACTGTTTATCGCCGCAGCGGTTAATATATTCATACAATGGAAACGAAAACAAAGAATTATAGAACTCTTATTAAAAAGAAACGAAAACGAATTTAACAAAGATTCTTTTAAGCCTTTTATGGAAACATTTTGTTCTCAAATGGCGGTTATTTACGTTTTAATAAAAATCGGGCATATTGATAAATTAAAAATATTATATTCTGAACTTTTTAAGGGTTCTTCAGGAAATTCTGCTGATGAGTAATATGCGTTACAGGAAGAACCCCGCGCGGAGGCGTAAAATTTTTACGCTGCAAACCTGTTCGCGTTCAGGTACACAGCCTCTTTTTACCGCGCTTTCTGAATAACTATCGGTCAATTAATATTTTACATATATCCGTATATATGGTATAATTGTGCAATAAGGAGTTTGTATGAAAAAGATAATTAAATTAATCGGATTTATCGCATTGGCGGCGATATTAGCGTTTGGAATATTTTCCTGCGGGGAAACCGAGGAAAAGGGGGATTTAATCATTAGCGTAAATCCTTCAACAGCTTTGATTAGAGCCTATATGGACCCTGATGTTGTTTATGTCGATGATATGCTGATCGCCGAATATACCGGTACTGACATAAATTTTTCAGATCTTACATTTCAATGGAAACGAGATGATGAGAGCATAAGCAGTAATAGTTCTATGATAGCGGCTCATGCACCCGGAAAATACACTGTTACCGCAACCGCAGAAGGTGTTGAACCAATTACCTCAAACAAAATAACAGTAGACGCGAAGCCCAATTACGCAGATTTCCTTGGCGAATGGTTTATGGACGGAACTAAGCAGTCAGGAAATATTCTTCCGGGCGCTGGTGAAAATATAAACTATAATAAAACATTAAAAGTATATTATAACCGTTTTGTTCAAGATGATTCAGATAGACCAGCCAATCCTGATTGGACTTTTAATATTTCATCGTGGAAAAAATTGACTGATACAGCTATCAATTTAACTGATAAAACCGCCGGATTTAATACAGGTTATAATATAACAGGCAGCACAGACACACAAAATTCTCCTAATTATAGTAACATGAATTATCCATATATTGGCTTTTATCTCCACAGCGGCAAGAATTATCTAAGAAGAACCGGCAATACTAATCTTGAAGTTGATAGTACAGTTTCATCGATGCCTGAAACTTTCGAAAAAGTAACAAATTAAAACATTATAAAAAGGTGACAACCGTCGTTAGGTGATTGTCACCTTTTTATATTTCTATGTCTTAGCGTAAACTTTTTATCTCTATAACAGCTGAGGTTTGAATCTTATGCACCTTAAAACGGCAAAGTCAATCTTAAGCCCGCGCAACGGAATGAACATCAGCCGCGGCTGCACGCACGGATGCATCTACTGCGACTCGAGAAGCAAGTGCTACCGTATTGAGCATGATTTTGAGGATGTAGAGATAAAATCAAACGCGCCTGAGCTGCTTGAAGACGCGTTAAAACGAAAACGAAAAAAATGCATGATTGGCACCGACGCAATGACAGATCCGTATCTTCCAATTCCGGAAAATCTTTCCAATATCCGCTCCTGCCTGGAAATCATTAATAAATATAACTGCGGACTTGCGATTCAAACAAAATCTGATCTAATACTGCGTGATTTAGATATTCTTATCAAAATTAATAAAAAAGCAAAATGTATTGTTCAAACAACTCTTACCGCTTATGATGAGGAACTTTGTAAAATAATTGAGCCGAATGTGTGCGGCACAAAGCGGCGTTTTGAAATGTTAAATGTAATGCGCGATAACAACATTCAGACAATCGTATGGTTCAGCCCGTTTCTTCCGTTCATCAACGATACCGAAGAAAACCTGCGCGGTCTTTTGGATTACTGCATCGAAGCGAAAGTTTACGGCATTTTATGCTGGGGTATCGGCATGACTTTACGCGAAGGAAACCGCGAATATTTTTATTCAAAACTTGATAAGCATTTTCCATGCTTAAAAAGCGTATATCAAAAGAAGTACGGATTTAATTACACAATATCAAGCGACAATAACGATGAATTAATGAAATTGTTAAACGAAATTTGCAAAGAAAACAATATAGTTCTAGGCACAGATGCGCTGTTTGAATATATGAGCGCTTTTGATGAAAAGAATAATCAACCCAATACACAGATGGAGTTATTTTAATTTTTTTCCTTCGTATAAACTAATTACGTTTCCTCAGCGTCATCATAATTAACATCTATATCGCTTAACAATTTCTGCGTTTTGCCTTCCGGCAGTTTTTCCACATCAATTAATTTACGTTCTATCGCTCTTGAGCGCACTCCTGCCCTGTCAATTTCCTTGCTTGCTAAATCCAGTTTTTCTTTTGTTTTCTGCAATACATCTCCGAATTTACCGAACTCTGTTCTTACAGCGCCGAGTATTTCCCAAATCTCGCTGGTTCGTTTTTCTACAGCAAGGCTTCTGAAACCCATCTGCAAACTATTTAAAAAAGCGGAAATTGTAGTGGGACCAGTAATGGTAACTTTGTATTTACCCTGAATAGTTTCAAACAAACCGGGAATGCGCAGAACTTCCGCGTACAATCCTTCAAAGGGAAGGAACATTATGCCGAATTCCGTAGTATTCGGCGGATCAATATATTTATCGCGTATATCTTTTGCGAATTTTTCTATTTTTGATTGAAGATCATTTTGCGCCTTAATTACTGTTTCTTTATCGCCGCTTTCATACGCCGCCAATAATATCTCATAATCCGCTGTAGGAAATTTTGAATCAATAGGAAGCCAAATTGATTTCCCGGAATTTTCCTTGCTTGGAATTTTTACGGCAAACTCAACATTTTCTCGGCTTCCTTCTTTGGTTTTTATATTTTTTACATATTGATTCGGCGTCAGAAGCTGTTCCAGTATCGCTCCGAGCTGATATTCACCTAACACGCCTTTGCTCTTAACATTGGAAAGCACATTTTTTAATGTGCCGACATCGGTCACCAGCGTCTGCATTTCCCCAAGACCTTTTTGAACAAGTTCAAGCCGTTCGCTGACAAGCTTAAAAGATTCGCCAAGCCGCGTTTCCAGCGTTTTGTGCAATTTTTCGTCTACAGTATGGCGCATTTCATCAAGTTTTTTCTCGTTACCCATCTGTATTTCGGCAAGTTTTTTTTCTACGGTATCGCGGGTCTTTTCGATGCTGTCCTTTGTTTCTTTTGTCAGCGTCTCAATCTTTACGGAAAATTTTTCCTCAAAAGTTTTTAAGGAAGCTGATAATTCATCGCGGTTGGATTTTAGATTAGCGCTTAAATATTCCTGCGTACTCCTCATTTTATTATCAACTAATTCGGCTAATTTGGTAATTATTGTAGTTAACTGTTCCGAAACAGATTTTAAGCTGGACGCTAATTCTTCACGGGTATCTTTAGACGCTTTGCCTGTTTCCTGCCTGTTTCTGCCGAATTCATCACGAAGAGTCGATTCATTTTTTTCAAGACGCTGCGAATATTCAATCAGCTTCTGCGATATGTCATTTTGCGAACTTTGTCTGCTTCTGGAAAAAAGCGTGAGTATCAGAATAAATTGAAAAAATAAAATAATTAAAATTGATAATTGTATAATAAAACCTGAATCCATTTTTTCTCCTTGTTAAGATTTCTTTTCTGCATAGGATTTTCCAATAATTATCATACTATAAAATTTTATTAACAACAAGAAGCCAAGTTTTAACCCGCCTCACTTCCCCACACAAAACCTGCCGAACATTTCTTCCAATATATCCGCGGTTGAAACCTCTCCTGTAATTTCTCCCAAAGCGTTAACAGCTTCCCTCAGCATTGGAGCAATTATATCAAGAGGCTCCTCTTTCTCAGTCAGCGCTAACGCTTCTTCAAGCGCAGCGCAGGCTGTATCAACAAGTTTTTTTTGCCTTGCAGTTCCAAGAGAAACTCCGGCGGAATAATCCGTCATCTGCTCTGTCTGCGCCTGAATTGTCCGGGTAACAGCGGAATATAACGTGTCAAGACCTTCTCCCGTCTTTGCGCTGATGCAAATCGGAGTACAATCCTCAGCCGGAAACGGAACAGGCAGCGGAGAAACATCGCACTTGTTCCACAAAATTAAAACAGATTTATTTTTCCTAACACTTTCAATTTCACTAATTATATTCTGTATTTCCGTTTCCTGACTCTCTGCGCCGTCAATCAGATAGAGAATAATATCCGCTTCCTGTAAAAGGCTGCGGCTTTTTTCCACTCCCATTTTTTCAACGGAATCGGCGGTTTCACGCAGACCCGCTGTATCAATAAGGCGGATTGGAATTCCTTCTATAGAAACCCACGCTTCAATCCAGTCGCGCGTTGTGCCGGGTATTTCTGTGACAATAGATCGATCTTCTTTTAGGAGCGAGTTAAAAAGACTGGACTTGCCCGCGTTCGGTTTTCCCGCGATTACGATTGTCACTCCTTCCTGATAAATACGTTCAAGCCGCCATGAAGACGAAAGTTTTTTTAACCGCGCTAAAACGTTAAGCGCAATTTCTTTATTGGGAAGCCTGCCGGCTGTTTCATCCGCGTCCGCGCTTACTTCATCTTCAGAATAATCAAGAAAGATTTCTGCTCCCGCAAGCGTCTGTACAAGCAGTTGTTTTAATTCGTTTATCTCATTCTGCAAAGAGCCGGAAAGGCGCGTAACGGCATGGCTGCGTCCTGTTTCTGTTTTCGCGGAAACAAGTTCCATTACAGATTCGCATTTTGTAAGATCGAGCTTGCCGTTCATAAAAGCGCGGAATGTAAATTCGCCTGGAAGCGCGTCACGAAAACCGGCGGCTATTAAAACTGACATAACGGCTTTTCCAGCGGCAGTTCCGCCGTGACAGCTGATGTCAAAGCCGTCTTCGCCGGTATAACTTACAGGCGCGCGGAAAACGGATACTAGCGCTTCGTCTATTTTCTGCTCTTTATTTATAACCCATGTATGAATAACGGTATTTCCGCTGGCATTTTTTATTTTGTCGGACGAAAAGATCGAAGACGCTAAATCAATTGAACCTTTTCCAGAACAGCGGATCAAAGTGAGGGCGCTGTTTCCCGGAACAGTCGCGAATGCCGCGATAGGGGTTTCATCGCCGTAAGTTGTTTTCTGCATTATATTAAAACCCTTCAAAAAAAGACTGCTGCAGGCGGTTAACTGAAATTCTCTGCGAACCTCTTGCTTGAGTTGACGTATTTGCCTGATCAATCATCTTTTTTATAATTGTCTGCATTGTATTTTTGTTAATAGTAATTAAAATAAAAAAATAATAAACCTCTCCGGAAACGCTTGTAAATCTTATGCTTTCCGGCTCATCGGAAATATTTTTTTTAATCCAATAAGTTTCTTCTATTGCCGCGCCGCTGTATTCAGCGTTATACGCCATTTTTACTAAAATTTCAAAAAATTGACCGTATTCGTCATCAGGAAACAAAACAGCGGAAGAAATCATTCTTTCTTCTATTCTTGCCGCGGCATACACGGCTAAATCCCGTTCCGCTCTGAAATTTTCCGACCATTTGTTAAGAGCTGTAAAATTATCTCCTTCGCTGCTTACTATAAAAACATATTTATCCGCGTAAGAATTAATCTGCTCAACAGCTTTATTTCCGCCGTTTGCGAAAGCTATGAACCATTGAGGCATAGCCGCGGTTCCGGCTCCGTATTTGGTTTGTGTAATATTATCAAGCCTAAAAACTTTTTTACTGTTATAAACGCTGAAATCCGGCTCCGGTACAAACACTCTTTTACTTCCGGCGCACGAGAAAAAAAATAAAGTTGTTAACATAAAAAACACTAAAGATGATTTAATCTTCACGTGACGATACTCTGCCGGCTAAACTGACATTTCGCGGCATACAATACAAAGCCAGTTCATCCCAAAGCGCGGTAAATTCATGCCTGACTATCGCTTTTTGAGCCGTAGAATCCTCTGCCGTTTTAATAACGGCGGAAGCGTTATTCTCACGCAAAAATCCGAGCATTATCTGAAATTCTTTTTTATCTTCCGTTTTAACAGTAATCGGGTTTCCGATTAACTTGCTGTCGATGTAATCTCCCAAAATATTAATTTGCGCCGAAATTGATTCGCTCTGAATCGAAAACATAACGCCTACTGTAATAAAAGAGCCTTCATCCGCAAGGACGCGCTCAGCAGCCTGCACGCTGTCAGCGGCGGCGCTGTCAGCGGCGGCATCGGGAGCAAGCGGCGCGTCCTCTTCATATTCGTTATCTGCAATTTCCGTAAGATCCGATTCAGCCATTGCCCGCGTAAGAATTTCATCAGGGATTTCTTTAGAAGAATTATTTGCGGCAGATTGAATATTTTCGGCAAGCGTTACATTAAAATTATAAACCTGCGAGACAGTTTCCGAAGGAGACGTCAAAGATAAAATTAATTTTGAATTCTCAAAAGATAAATGTAAAAAAACATCATTAATTTTGTCTGACTGTCCCGCTTCGCGGAATTTGACCGATAAAATTCCGCCTTCGTTTTCAAGTTTTATCCTGAAGAGGAGCTGCCAATTTTCATGATCTTTATCCGCCGCGGCAATCTTAGGCAAATTTAAGATGTTGTCATTGCCCGTAACAACTCCGTAAGTGCCTCTTGCCGCCTTCCATTTCGGCGCGTTCTTTGCGTGCGTAATAGATCGCTCGGATATTTTTTGTTCGGCTGCGGACTGAACCTTCCCCGCCCCGGTTACCGGCTGAATATTTTCCGCTTTTTCTGATGATATAGTTTTTGAATCATGCAGATTGCCTTCAAATACATACCAGTTCGTCAGGCGTAAACCCTGTTTGGGCGGAACATCTTCTTTAACAAGATGCATGTCTAATGATTTTGCGGCAACAAGCATCGAGATTTCTTTATTATACCCTAATAAATTCTGATAGTTTTCGATTGGATACACAATGGCGCTGACAGAATAAAAACCGCTTTCTTCAGGCGCTTTCCAGAATAATTTATCCGCTCCGCCGGAAATTTTTCCTTCGGCTATTTTTCTTTTGCCGTTGTACCATTCAATATACGGATCAAGAACGCCGTCAAATTTTACATCCGCTTCCAGCATTACAACAGTTCCTGTCGGAATAAGCTGACTGCTTCCGGCGATACCGGGAAGATTAACATTAATGCTGTTATACGAAAAATTATTCCTGCCCAAATAATAGAAAGTTTTTTCTGTTTTTTGCAGAATATCATTACCGCTCATTACAGCCGAAACAATGATGTATTTACCCATCGGCAAATCATTGGGAATTGGAAAAAACGGCAGATTGTTAAGGTTTTTAACAGGAATAATTAATTCATCGCCGTTTTTATATTTATCCTGAGGTTTCACTGTCTGCGTTTGTGAAGATTCCGTATCAGCGTTTTTTTCGGACATGGAATCTTCATCAGGCATTGAATTCG
>JGI24695J34938_10003865_pt1 | contig 10143 bp, 5 predicted proteins | sample TergutCo191P3_FD_34938 | JGI IMG/M metagenome (IMG submission 34938) | reverse complement strand
GGAATCGATGGTGCGCGCGGAGATCGGCGGGAGGATCGGCGCGCTGGGCAGGAACTTCGGCATGAGCCAGGAGGCGGTCATGCGGATGTTCGGAGCCGGCGGCGCGGATCTCGAGGCGAACATGCGCGGGGCGGCGGAAAAGGCGCTGCGGGCGAGCCTCGTGGTGGACGAGATCGCGCGCGAGCGGGGCGTGGAGGCGACGGACGAGGAGGCGCGCGAGGAGATCAGGAAGATGCTCGGCGCCGCGGACGAGGCGGATCAGGAAGAGCTTAGGAGGCGCGAGGACGAGAACCTCGATTTCGCGCGCGAGAACATACGGATACGGAAGACCCACGAGCTTCTGCTGGCGGAGAACGCGATAAAGACGGGCGCCAGGGCAAGTTATCTGGACTTTATGGCGAATAACGGGTAAATTAGCGCTATGACCGAACAAATGAACAGCCTTGTGCCGATTGTCGTCGAGCAGACCGGGGCGGGCGAGAGGTCCTACGACATATTCTCGCGGCTTTTGAAGGACAGGATCGTCTTCATCGACGGCGAGATCAACGACGTCACCGCGGACCTCGCGGTGGCGCAGCTTCTTTTCCTGGACGGGCAGGACACGGAGAAGGACATCAACCTTTACGTGAACTCGCCCGGCGGCTCGGTTACGGCGGGGCTCGCGATCTACGACACGATGCAGTACGTCAGGTCGGACGTGCAGACCATCTGCCTCGGGCAGGCGGCGAGCATGGCGGCGCTCATAGTCGCCGCGGGCGCGCCGGGCAAGCGCCTGGTGCTGCCCTCGTCGCGGATGCTGATCCACCAGCCNTGGGGCGGGGCGCAGGGTCAGGCGCGGGACATNGGCATACAGTCGCGGGAGATCATCCGGCTGAAGAAGCTGACCATCGACTATTTCGCGCGGCACACCGGCCGCGACGCGGAGAAGGTCGCCGCCGACATGGAGCGCGACTTTTACATGTCAGCCGAGGACGCCGTCGAGTACGGCGTCGCGGATCGCATTCTTACGAGGGAAAAAAATGGCGCGTCTTCGTAACAACACATTGCCGAGCGAGCGCATCTGCTCGTTCTGCGGGACCTCCGGCGACGCGGCTCGCAGGCTGATAGCCGGTCCAAAGGACGTTTTCATCTGCGACGAGTGCGTCGAGGTGTGCCGGAAGATCCTCCTGGAGGAGGATCAGGAGCTGTCGGAGCAGTTCACCGGGGACATACCGACGCCCGTGGACATCAAGAAGTTCCTCGACCAGTTCGTGATCGGGCAGGACGCGGCGAAGAAGGCGCTTTCGGTGGCGGTCTACAACCACTACAAGCGNATCGCCAACCCCGGCAAGGGCGGCGAGGTGGAGATCGAGAAGTCCAACGTGCTTCTTATCGGTCCCACNGGCACGGGCAAGACGCTNNTGGCGAAGATCCTNGCGCGCAAGCTCAAGGTTCCGTTCGCCATCGTGGACGCGACCACGCTCACGGAGGCGGGCTACGTCGGCGAGGACGTGGAGAACATCCTGCTCAAGCTCATCCAGAGCGCGGGCGGGAACATCTCGGCGGCGGAGCGCGGCATCGTCTACATCGACGAGATCGACAAGATCGCGCGCAAGGGCGAGAACGTGTCGATCACGCGCGACGTGTCCGGCGAGGGCGTGCAGCAGGCGCTGCTCAAGATTATAGAAGGAACCGTCGCGTCGGTGCCTCCGCAGGGCGGGCGCAAGCATCCGAACCAGGAGCTTATCCGAATCGACACGACGAACATTCTGTTCATATGCGGCGGCGCTTTCGTGGGGCTGGAAAAGTTCATCGAGCGAAGGGTCGTGCAGCACCCGCTGGGGTTCGGCGCGGAAGCCGCGGGCGGCGAGAAGACGCGCAAGGAGCTTTTCGACGCGCTGCATCCGGACGACCTGATCCTTTTCGGCATGATCCCGGAGTTCATCGGCAGGCTCCCGATCACGGTGAGCCTGGAGGACCTGAAGCGCGACGAGCTGAAGCGCATCATCACCGAGCCGAAGAACGCTATCGTGAAGCAGTACCAGGCGTCGCTCGCGTACGACGACGTGACGCTGGAGTTCACGGAGGAAGCCATCGACGCGATCGCGGACACGGCTATCCGCCAGAAGACCGGCGCCCGCGGCTTGCGCGCCATCGTGGAGAAGCTCATGACGGACGTGATGTTCGAGATCCCGTCGCTTAAGGGGAGCAAGCAGGTCGTGATCACCAAGGACGTCGTGCAGATGTCGGAGCGCCCGGTAATCCAGCAGCTCCAGAAAAGCGCGTAGGCGGTGCATGGGTTGAAGCAAGGTTCCGGGCAGAAAAAGGCGGGTTTTTCATCTCTTTTCTCCGGGCTGCGCCGCGGCGATTCGGTTTTCGACGCGCCGGGCGAAGGCGGGGAAAGGATCACGGACGAGCCGTTCACGCTGCTCCCGCTGCGCGAGCTCGTCCTGTTTCCGAACACGATAGTGCCGATTTTCATAACGGCGCAGCCGGGGATGTCGGCGCTGGAGGAGGCGCTCCAGCGCGACAAGCGGCTCTTCGCGGCTTGCCTGAAGAAGCGCGAGTCCCCGCTGTCGGCGGACGAGACCTGGCCCATCGGCACGGTCGTGCGCATCGTCCAGCACCTNAAGCTGCCGGACAACACCATGCGCGTCGTNTTGCAGGGCGAGTACAGGGGCAGGGTGCTTTCGGAGGAGCAGCGCGACGGCTTNGCGATCGTCCGGGTCGCGCCGATCGAGGCGGAGCTTTTCAGCGACCCGCCTNTGCCGGAAGACCTCGCGCTCTTGCGCACGGTGCAGCGCTCGTTCGCGCAGTACGCGGAGCTTTCGAAGAAAATCGGATCGGAGACGCTTCTCGCGGTCGAGCGCACGGAAAGCCCGGAGCGCCTCGCCAACCTGATCTGCAACTCCTCGCATCTGAAAGCCGAGAAAAAGGTCGAGCTTCTCGCGATTTCCGGCGCGCGCGACCGGCTGGAGGCGATACTGGAGACGCTGGAGCGCGAGAACGAGATTTTCGGCATCCAGAAGAACATCTCCGGCAAGGTGCGCAGCCGCATGGAGAAGACGCAGCGCGAGTACTACCTGAACGAGCAGCTCAAGGAAATCAACAAGGAGCTGGGCAAGGACGAGGCTGCCGGGGACGAGTTCGCCGAGATCGAGAGGCGCATCGAGGCGCGCTGCCCNCCGGAGGAGGTTCTNGCGAAGGCGGCGAAGGAGATCGCGCGCCTGCGCAAGCTCCAGCCTCTTTCGCCCGAAGCCGGGGTGCTGCGCGGCTACGTCGAGTGGATCGCCGACCTGCCCTGGAGCGAGTCCAGCGCGGATTCCGGCGACCTGGAGCTGGCGCAGAAGATCCTCGACCAGGATCATTTCAACATGCGCAAGGCGAAGGATCGCGTGCTGGAGTTCATCGCCGTCAGGCAGCTTCTCGCGGGTGGTTCCGGCTTGGACGGGATCGTCGCGGACGCTCCGGAAGCCGAGGACGCGGAGGCTGGGGATCCGCCTGAGGACGCTAGCCGGCTCGCGCGCATGGGCAACGCGCCCAAAGCGCACGCCGAGCGCAAGGCGCCGGGGGTGGACGCCGCGGCGATAAAGGGACCGATCCTGTGTTTCGTGGGTCCGCCCGGCACGGGCAAGACGAGCCTGGGCAAGTCCGTCGCGCGCGCGCTGGACAGGAAGTTCGTGCGCATCTCGCTTGGCGGGCTGCGCGACGAGGCGGAGATCCGCGGGCACCGCAAGACCTACGTTGGCGCGCTGCCGGGCAAGATCGTGCAGTCCATGCGCAAAGCCGGCACGGTGAACCCGGTCATCCTTCTCGACGAAATCGACAAGCTTTCAAGCGACTTCCGGGGCGACCCGGCGAGCGCGCTGCTCGAAGTGCTCGACCCTGAGCAGAACGCGAACTTTTCCGACCATTACCTTGAAGTGCCCTACGACCTTTCGCGGGCGCTGTTCATCGCCACCGCGAACTCGCTGTACGGCATCCCGTATCCGCTGTTGGACAGGATGGAGATCATCGAGATCCCAGGCTACGGCGAGAACGAGAAGCTATCGATAGCGAAGCAGTTCCTGGTTCCGAAGGAGCTGCGCGAGAACGGCTTGGAGAGCGCGAAGATACGGTTTACGGACGACGCGCTTCTGGACATCATCCGATACTGGACGATGGAGTCCGGCGTTCGCGGGCTGGAGCGGGAGATCGCGCGCTGCACGCGCAGGATCGCGCGCAAGGCGGTCGCGGCGGGCTACGGGAGTCTGGACACCAAGCCCGTCTCGTCGTTCGCGCGGACGGTCAAGAGCGACAGCCTGGAGAAGCTGCTCGGGCGCAGGAAGTACAAGAGCGACGTGGTTTTCCGCGAGGCGAAGGTCGGGGTGAGCTGCGGGCTCGCCTGGACGGAGTCCGGCGGCGCGACGCTTCCGGTGGAAAGCACGGTTTTCGACGGCGGCGGCGAGGTGATCATCACCGGTAACCTCGGCGACGTCATGAAGGAAAGCGCGCGCATCGCGCTTTCGTACCTGCGCAGCGCGCGCGACGTTTACGACTTCCGCGCCGGCGAGATCGGCAAGACGGACTTCCATATACACGTGCCCGAAGGCGCGATCCCCAAGGACGGACCTTCCGCGGGCGTCGCGATCGCGGTCTCGCTTCTGTCCACGCTTTGCGCCCGGGCGCCGCGCCCCGGCATCGCCATGACCGGCGAGCTCACGCTGACGGGGCGGGGGCTTCCCATCGGCGGCTTGAAGGAGAAGCTTCTCGCGGCGATCCGCGGCGGGATGGAAAAGGCGATCCTGCCCGCGGACAACCGCGACGAGTGGGAGGAGCTGGACAAGGACGTGCGCGACGCGCTCGCGATCGAGTTCGTGGACAACGCCGCGGCGGTTTTCGCGCTGCTTTTCGACAACGGCATCCTGCGCAAGAAGCCCGCGCGAGCCAAGCCCGCGGCGAAAACCGCGAAGGGCGCGCCTGCGAAGCCGGCGGCGCGGAAGAAGGCCGGCGAGTAAGGGCGCCTGGCGAGATGCGAAGAGGGAAGCCTGCCAAGTTCGCCGGCGACGCGCAGCCGCCGCGAAAGTCGGGAGGGATGATCCCATGGCGCGGCTAAGAACCTTGGCGAAGCTGGGCTGCGTTTTCGGGGCGCTTCTGTTTGTCCCGGCGATCTTCATCGCCATATTCGGCGTTGTCAATTTTTACACCGTAAGCGGCGGCGCTGTTGCTGCGATTGAGCCGCTCGAGCGCTACCGGATCATGAGAGGGCTTGAAGTTCAGATCATGGGCTTGCGGCGCATCGCCGTCGCGAGCGCGTACCTGGCGGGCGACGCGGAAGCCATCGACGAGATGGAAGACATCTTGGCTGCCGCCCGGGGCTCCGCGCTGGAGACGCTGGGCGAGCTTGCGGGCAGTTTCCGCAACGACGAAACCATCGAAAGCGATACGCTCAGGTCGCTGCTTGACCAAGTCGCCGGCTTGGAAAACATGATTTTCGCCTACATGTCGATGCTCGAGGCTTACTGGCTTCCGGCCGCGCGCGCGGACGATGTTGCCGGCATTAGCAATCTGCGCCCCGCGTCCGAGGCGATGATCGCAAGCATGAGCGCCCAGCTCGACGAGCTGTTGCATAACGACGTTCACATATATATGGAGGACAGGGACAGGCATAACATTCGGACCGTCGGGATCGCGACGGCCAGAGCCCTTCGCATCTTAATCCTGCCGGCGGGCATCGCGGCGATCGCGCTTGCCGTCAGGCACAGCCGCCGCGAAAGCCGGATGGAATGAGCCATGGCGATGTTAAGAAACCTGAAAGTCAAGGAAAAACTGGGGCTGGGCTTCGGGGCGCTGCTGCTTATCACGGCGATCATCACCGCTGTCGGCGTCGTCAACATCCATGCCGTGGACAGCGACTACACTTACACGTTTAATCTGCCGTTCGAGCGCTACTCGATCATGAGGACGCTGGAAGTTCAGCTTGTGGACTTGCGGCGCATCGCCGTCACGGGCGCGCTCCGGATGGGCAATGTTGAAGCCCTCGACGCGCTGGAAAGGGACCTGGCTGCAATCCGCGGCACCATGCAAACGACGCTGGACCAGTTCCTGCACAATTTTTACAGCGACAGAATTGTTTACAGAGAAATTCGCGACTTGCGGCTGGTCGAAGCGCGGTACCTTGGAGACATGATTTTCGCCTACCTGTCGATGCTCGAGGTTTACGGGCTTGCGGCTGCGCGCGCGGGCGATGTTGGCTTCATTGAAAATATGTTCCCCGTGGCCGAGGAGATAAGCGAGGGCATACACGTCCGGTTCTACGGGCTGCTTAACGACATTCGCATGCACATGGCAAGCAGGGTCGAGCAGAACAACCAGACCGCCCGAACCACGATGGCGCTGCTTGGCGCGCTGGGCCTTGGCAGCCTGCTGGTGGGCCTCGCAGTCTCCGCGCTTATCACCAACTCCATCACCAGGCCGGTGCGGAAGGTCGCCGAAGCTCTGGAGGACGTCGCGGACGGATACCTCGAAGTCAGCTTGCGGACGGACGGCGAAGACGAAGCCGGCGCGCTGACGCGGAGCGCGAGAAACCTCGCGGAAACATTGCAGGCGCTGATGCGCGAAATGGATCACATGTCCAGGGCGCACGACAAAGGCGACATCGACGTTTTCATCCCTGCGGAAAAATTCACCGGGGCTTACAGCAAGGTCGCGGAGAAAATCAACTACATGGTGAGCGCCCATCTGGACACCCAAAACAAAGTGTTGGAAGTGCTTGCGGAAATTACCGACGGCAACTTCGACGTCAGGCTGGAGCAGCTTCCGGGCAAAAAAGCCCTGCTTAACGATATTGTCAACAGCATACGGGACGCCGCGTGGCGCCGGCAGCAAATTTACGACGCAAGCCCAATCGCCAGCAGCCTTTGGGACGACAACCTCAACGCCATAGACTGCAACGAGGCGATGGTCAGCCTGCTCGAGATGTCCGGCAAGGAAGACTACCTCAACAGGGAGCGCTTTTTCCGCTTCGCGCCGGAGCGCCAGCCCGAAGGCGGCGTGACGTCGGCGGAAAAGCTGCTCGAAATTTCCAAGGTGGCGCTCGGAAAAAGGCAGCACCGGTTTGTGTGGATGCACCACACGGCGAGGCAGGAGCCTGTGCCATGCGACGTGAGCGTCGTGCGCATAGACCTGAAGGACCGCCATCTGTTCGCGACTTACCTGCAAGACCTGCGCCCGTTTATCGCGGCCGCGGAAAAAGAGCGCGAGCTGGAAATAAGCGAGCGCATCCGGCTCATGTTCGAGGCGACGCCGCTTATCATCGAGTACTGGGACAAGGACCTCCATCCCATCGACTGCAACCGAACCGCGCTTGACTATTACGGGTTTTCCACCAAGGAGGAATACAAGGAAAGCCTTGTCAAAGCCACTTCGCATTTCAGCCCTGACGGCACGCCCCTGTGGAACCTGTGGAACGCGCGCCTGGAGGAAATTTTCGAGACCGGCTCCAACGACTTCGAGTTCGTGGAGCAAAAGCCGAACGACGACACCGTTTTCATGAAAGTGCGCGGCATACGCATGAGGTACAACGACGAGCTTGTCGTCGTCACTTACTCCAACGACGTTACCGAGCTGAAGGAAACGGAGGACGCGATAGCGCAGGCGCGGGAAGCGGAGCGCGAATCGAACGAGTACAACCAGGCCATTCTTGACGCTTCGCCCTACGTCATTGGCTTGTGGGACGACAAGGGCAACCTGATGAAAGCCAGCGATCAAGGCAAGGATTTTTTCGGGGTTCCGGACCCAAAAATGATTGCCGACGATCTTTTCGCTTACTCGCCCGCGCTCCAGCCCTGCGGCACTCCCACGCCGGTGAAAGCCAAGGAGTATTCCGACAGGGTTTACAGGGAAGGGTATGTCAGGTTCGAGTGGCTGCACAGAAGGACGGACGGCGAGCTTGTGCCCGCAGAGTGCATCTACAAGCTGTTCACGCGCGAAGGCAAGAACATGATTTTGTCGTTCACCAGGGACTTGCGCGAGATCAAGGCTACGGAGAAAAAGGAGAAGGAAGCGCAGGAAGCGCTAAAGCAACGGGAAAGGATGCTGGACGCCGTAAACCAAGTGGCGGAGGTTTTGCTCACCGCCAACGATCAGGACACAATGCGAGCGCTGATGACCGGCATGGAAATCGCGGGCAGGTGCGTGGACGCGGATCGCGTTCAGATTTGGCGCAACGAGNTTATTGACGGCGAGCTGTGCTTCGTGATGCGGTACGAATGGCTNAGCGAGGTCGGGAAGCGAANAAAAGAAGTGCCCATTGGGCTTAGCGGNCGNTACTCCGAAAGGCCGCATTGGCTCGAAATGTTCTTGCGCGGCGAAAGCATGAACACGCCAATCTCGAAGCTNCCGCCCGAGGACGCGGCTTTCCTTGGCTATTACGAAATGGTGTCCATCGTGAACATGCCGCTGTTCCTGAACGATGAATTCATCGGCTTTTTCAGCGTGGACGACTGCAAGAGCGAGCGGGTGTTCACGGACGACGAGATGGACATGTTCGCCTCCGCCGGCCTGATGTTCGCAAGCGTTTTTCACAGGAACTTGCAGGCTAAAAAAATCGACGAAGCCAACAGGCAGCTTGAGACCGCGCTTGACCAGGCGCTGTCCGCCAGCCGCGCAAAGAGCGATTTCCTTTCCTCGATGAGCCACGAGATGCGCACGCCCATGAACGCGATCATCGGCATGACGACGATCGCGAAAAGCGAGAGGGACGCCGAGCGCAAAGGCGCCGCCCTGGACAAGGTGGAAAAAGCCGCAAACCATCTGCTCGACATAATAAACGACGTGCTTGACATGTCGAGAATCGAGGCGAACAAGCTGGAGCTCCAGCACGTGGAGATTGACCTGAGGGGCTTGCTGCAAAAGGCGGTTTCCTTTGTCGAATTCCGCATGGAGGAAAAGCGGCACCGCTTCTCCATGGATTTGGACGACGACGCGCTGTTCTTCTATGTCGGCGACGAGCTTAGGCTGACGCAGATAATAACAAACTTGCTGGCGAACGCCGTCATTTACACCCCGGAGGGGGGGGATATAAAGCTTTCGGTCTCCTTGACGAAAGAGGAGGACGGGATCTGCGAGCTGCTTTTCGAGGTCGCGGACAGCGGGATCGGCATATCGCTGGCGGACCAAAGCCGGCTGTTCGAAATGTTCGAGCGAGGGGAAGACGGCGCAAGCCGCAAGCAAGGCGGCACGGGCCTTGGCCTTGCCATATCGAAGCGCCTGATCGAGCTTATGGGCGGCTCCATATCCGTAGACTCCGAGCTTGGCAAAGGCGCGCGGTTTGTTTTCACCGTTAGGCTGGAGCGCATCGAAAAAGACGAGGAAGGCTTCCCCGCGCATCCCGATTCCGCCGCCGAATCCCGCGACGGCGACGCTTCGGCGGACGGCGCGCCGCAGTTCGCCGGGAAAAGGCTGCTGCTCGCAGAGGACATCGAAATTAACCGCGAGATTCTTATCGCGTACCTGGACGGCACAGGCCTGGAGATTGACATTGCCTGCGACGGCAAGGAAGCTGTCCGGATGATAGCGGCGAAACCGCGCGCCTACGACCTGGTGCTGATGGATATCCAGATGCCCGAAATGGACGGGCTTGAAGCGACGCGCCGGATCCGGGCGCTTCCCGAAAACGCAGCCAAGCGCGTGCCCATCGTCGCGATGACCGCAAACGTCTTTACCGAGGATATCGCGCATTGCCTTGCAGCCGGCATGAACGACCATATCGGGAAACCGCTCGACATGAGAATCATGTTCGAAAAACTGCGGAAATATTTGTAGCGCTTGCTTCGTGTGCCTTAGCGGAAACGGCGTTGCCGTTCGTCATGTTGTGATTTAATGCAACTTAAGAATCCACCGCCCGAACGGTGGCAAATTATGTTTTCCGAAAACGTATGCCGATGCTTCGCATGTACGCTGACAATACCCTTGCCTACGGGGATATCGTGGCAAACTTGCCCGATGAAATGAAAGACGCCATCAGGCAAGGCGGACCATGCAAGCGATTAGCGACCCTGCCGCCTGCAATCCCCGCTGCCTGAGCGACTTTGATTAGAGCTCTTGCGAAATTTCAATTTTGCAAGAGCTTCCGCTGAAAACGCCTTTTGCAAGCCTCTGGCGTGCAAAAGGCAGGACCTCTTG
>JGI24695J34938_10003864_pt1 | contig 10144 bp, 11 predicted proteins | sample TergutCo191P3_FD_34938 | JGI IMG/M metagenome (IMG submission 34938) | reverse complement strand
CAATCATTAAGATTGGAGACATATCCGCTTAAGTGGTCGAGGTAGAAGCGGTTCTGGACAGCGATGGTGTTCTGAAAGCATGCAGAGCGTCAGGGCACGCCGGAGCCGGAAAGACCGGAACCGATATTGTATGCGCCGCTGTTTCGGTTCTTTTAAGGACTGCGTTAGGCACTCTTTCGGGAAGGAAAGGGATCGTAGTTGAAGGCGGCGCGCCGGAAAAAGGTCAGCTTTGGCTTAAAGCCGGTTATGAAGCGCAGGGAAGAGAATTTCTCTTCGCTGTCGGAGAATTCCTGGTCAGCGGAATTTCGTCTGTGGCTCAGGAGTACCCGAAGAATTGTAAATTAGTGATAAGAACGGAGGATTGATATGGCAAGGAAACGCGGCGGAAGCGGCGCTAAAAACGGAAGAGACTCTAACCCGCAATATCTGGGAGTTAAATCGGCGGACGGAACTGTAGTAAAAGCCGGAACGATTATTGCCAGACAGCGCGGAACAAAAATACATCCCGGAACCAATGTAGGCGCGGGCGGCGATTACACTCTCTTTGCGAAAGCGGACGGAAAAGTAAAGTTCCATCAGCGCCGCGGCCGCAAACTGGCCTCTATCGTACAAGAAGGTTAGTACCTCTCCTGTGTGGAAAAGTTCGCAGACGAAGCTATAATTGAAGTCACCTCAGGAAGCGGCGGCAACGGCTGCGCGTCCTTTCGCCGTGAAAAGTATATCCCAAAGGGCGGTCCTTCGGGTGGAGACGGCGGCAGAGGAGGCGATGTTATTTTTACTGTCCGCCGCAATCTGCGTACTCTCGCTCACCTTCGTTACAAACATTCATTTAAAGCTGAAAACGGCCATGACGGCGAAAACTGGGGACGTTACGGTCAGCAGGGTTCAGATGTCATTATCCCTCTGCCGCCGGGCTCTTTAATCCGCGATATTGAATCAAATGAATTGATAAGAGATTTTTCACGTAATCAGGAAGACTTTGTTTATTTAAAAGGCGGCAACGGAGGCTGGGGCAATATCCATTTCAAATCTTCTGTAAATCAGGCGCCGAGGAAAGCGCTTCCCGGAAAACCCGGACAGACAATTAAATTAAAAATTGAACTTCAGATAATGGCGGACATAGGACTTGTGGGTTTTCCCAACGCCGGCAAGTCGAGCCTCCTTGATCGATTTACAAACGCGAGACCAAAAATCGCTGCATACCCGTTTACGACAAAAATTCCAAACCTTGGCGTTCTAACAATCGGCGAAAAAGATATTATCATCGCCGACATTCCGGGTCTTATTGAAGGAGCTTCGAAAGGCGCGGGACTCGGCATACGTTTTTTAAAACATATTTCCCGCACTTGCGCTTTAGCGTTTCTAATCGATCTTTCAGATGACAATTATCTTGAAGCCTTTGATATCCTGCAAAAAGAACTCGGCGCTTTTTCTGAAGATTTATTACAAAAAAAACGTCTGCTTGTCGGAACAAAAACAGATTTAATTCTTGCAGAGGAATTTTCCGCGCAGGGAACTCAGGACAGACTTAAAGAACTTGCCGCTAAGTATCCTGAAGAAGAAGTGGCAGGCATTTCGGTTTTTTCAGGCGATGGCATTAAAGAGCTTAGCAATAAATTTATCATGCTTGCCGAGAAAACGGTGACAGAAGAAAGTATATCAGCGGAGACTGAATTTTCTGATGAGGACTGCGCCTTATGAAGCTTGGTATTTTCGGCGGCAGTTTTAATCCGGTTCATCTTGGGCATCTTCATCTGGCAAACGAGGCGTTAACCGGATTAAAACTTGACAGGGTTGTTTTTGTGCCGGCGTACCGCAATCCTTTTAAACTTGATAACGCCGATTCAGAGTACGACAGAATTAACCTGTTGTCCGCCGCCGTAACAGGAGACCCAAGATTTGCGATCGATAACTGCGAGATAAAACGCGAAGGCGTTTCTTACACCATCGATACGCTGGAAGATATCATCGCCCGTTATTTGCCGTCAGGAAAACCGGTTTTAATCATAGGAGACGATGTCGCGGCGGAATTTACAAAGTGGCGTGAATACGAAAAAATTTTAAAACTTGCGGATATCGCTGTCGGGCGCAGATTAAATTCCGGCGTTGTTAATTATCCTTTCCCGCATATTCAGATTCAGAATAAAATGATAGATATTTCTTCCAGCGCTGTAAGAAAAAAGTCATCAGGTGATTTATTAAATAATTCCGTAACTTTGGAGATTTTTCCCTCTCCTTCGCTTGATTACAAGAAGATTCTTGAAATGGGTATTATTGAAATTGAAACAGAAGCCCGCAAAACCCTCAGCGTTGAACGTTTTCTTCATTCAAGGCAAACGGCTCTTATGGCTTTTGATTTGTGCGTTCGTTTTAACATTGATCCTTTTAACGGTTATTTAGGCGGAATTGCCCATGACCTCGCAAAGCAGCTTGATAATAAACAGATATTAAAAATTGTCAGACCTGAAAAAATTAAAATTACTCCGATCGAGAAGGCAAAACCGAATCTTTTGCATGGAATAGCCGCGGCAGTATTGCTAAGAGACCGTTTCTCCATTAATAATAAGGATATACTTGAGGCTGTCGCCTGTCATACGGCAGGGTTTGAAAACATGGGACCTCTTGCGAAGGCGGTCTACATCGCCGACAAGGCGGAAAGCACAAGGAATATCGAGCCTGCTCTCAGAAAAATGTGCAATGAAGCGGATTTGGACACAATTCTTTTTGCAGTCCTCGAAAAAACCATTAACAAGCTGAAGGCAAAGAAATTGGATTTATCCGAGGATACAATAAAACTCTTTAATAAAATTAAGGACAAGTAACGTTATGAGGAGTGAAATTTGAAATTATTTAAAGGCGACGCTTCTGTTTTACTGCTTGCTTTAATCGTTCTTTTACTCATCGCGGGAGTTATATTAATATTTCATATCTTCAGCAGTAATCCGGTGGATGATCTTCTTAATAAAGGCGTTGTTGTAAATATTTTATTTGTTATTGAAAATGACAGAATGCCGCTCAGTACGTATGTTTTAATGTATTACCCTGTTACAAAACGCGCCGCTATTTATGATATACCGGGAGATATCGGCTTGTTGATCGCAAGAACGAATCTTGTGGATCGCATTGACAGCGTTTATGATTCGTCAAAAATTAATAATTTTCAAAATGAAATAGAAAAACTGCTCGGTGTAAAAATCGATTTTTCCATTGTAATTACAAAAGATAATCTTGTTTCCATTGTTGACTTTCTTGAAGGCGTGGAGATTTTTATTCCCACGCCTGTGTCTTATATGGAAAATAACGAAATTATTCTGTTTCCTTCCGGCATGACTGTTCTTGACGGAGATAAAGCCGGTCTTTTTGCCGTCTACAGCCTGCCGAACGAAGACAGCGATATGGAAATATCCCGCAGGCAGCGTTTCTTCCTTGGTTTGCTTAACAGACAGATACAAATGAATGATATGTTTAAAAACAAACAAGCCGCAAAAGCGTACTATTCATTTTTTAAAACCAGCATGAATCAAAATTCCCTTATGCGCTTATTCGAGGAATTTAACCACATAGATACAGATCGCGTTAACATTCAATCTGTCAGCGGTAATCTGCGTGAAGTCTCCGGCAAAAGGCTTATCATTCCTCTTTATGAAGGAAATCTTATTAAGGATATTGTACGCCAGACGATAGACGCTCTCACCCGCGAAATTGAAGGTTTCTTTATCGAGCAGACGCTTACAGTAGAAGTACTAAACGGCACCGCTGTTAACGGTCTTGCGGGAAGGACTGCTGATATGCTGAGCGGTTTCGGCTATGTCATAATATCAACCGGAAACGCCGACCGGAATGATTATGATCAAACAATGATTATTCATCGATCTGGAGATGAAAACCTGGTTAATGATTTTGCCGATATTATACGCTGTAGAAATATCAGTCAGGATTTTTCGCAAGTCCTTCAGGATGATGGTTCCGCTGTCCGCGGAACGGAATATAAAGCCGATATTACTTTGATAATCGGAAGGAATTTTAATGGCAGACATGTTGTCGGTAATTAATAACATCGGCTCTCTTTTAAAAGAGCATAACGGCCAGGATGTCTCCATGCTGGATCTTCGCGGAATTAATAACTGGACAGATTTCTTTATTATCGCGACAGCTACAAGTAAAACGCACATAGACGGCCTCGACAGGCACATTAAAGAATTTTGCCGCGAGAATGATATTGATATTTTCGGCAGTTCACGGAAAGACCCCGAGGACGAATGGCGTTTAATTGATCTTGGCTTTACGATTGTACATTTAATGACTTCTGCCGCGCGGGAATTCTACGATTTGGAGCGGCTTTGGGCTCCAATGCCGGTGTCCCGCAAAGGCACACCGGATTAGATATTACTCTTCATCGTCCCAGTCTTCGTCATCGTCTTCATCGAAGTCGTCTTCGTCATCTTCGTAGTCGTCTTCTTCGTCTTCGTCGTAGTCATCGTCTTCTTCGTCTTCTTCTTCGTCTAAATCGTCTTCGTCTTCGTAGTCATCTTCATCGTCAAAATCATCATCATCGTCATCGATGTCGTCATCATCGCTGAGGATGAAAGCCGGTGAGCATTCGTCATAGCCGTTGCAGGCGTCAAAACCGTCTACTCGCATCAGAGTCAGCTCTTCATGTTCCATAGCTCCGTTCAGAACCATAATGTTCTCCCTTGAAATTGATATTTATCTTGAATCGAAACTGAATAATGAGGTTTTAAAAACCCCCCACTAGAAACATAAGGGAGGATATATTCATTTGTCAACAGGTTTTTAAAAAATTTAAAAAAGTTATATCTTATGATATTCTATATCATGCCCCGATCTTTTGAAGAAATAACTGTTTTTGCGCCTGCCAAGATTAATCTCCATTTGGCTGTAAAAAACAGGCGTCCTGACGGTTTTCATGATATTGAAAGCGTCTTTTTGGCTGTGGATTTCGGGGATACCCTGCGTTTTTCCGCCGGAAATGAGGATTGCTGCATTAAAGGCGTTTCCATACCTGACAATATCATTTTAAAAGCAGTATCCCTTTTCCGTGAAAAAACCGGTTTTTATCAAGGACTAAATATTACTGTAGAAAAGCGAATCCCTCTCGGCGGAGGTCTTGGCGGCGGCTCCTCAGACGCTGCCTCTGCGCTTCTTGCGCTTAATAAAATGGCGGGCTTTCCCTTAAAACGGGAATCCCTCCTTGAACAGGCAGCCGTTCTAGGGAGCGATGTCCCCTTTTTTATCCATGAAACCTCCGCTGCCCGGGTCACAGGCAGAGGCGAAAATATAGAACCCATTACAGTTCCTAAAATGTCTCTTGTGCTTGTAAATCCGGGCTTTCAAAGCGACACCAAAACCGCCTTTCACCTGCTTGATTTACAAAGAGAGAAGGGAGTTAGGAGTGAGGAGTTAGGAGTTAGAAGTGAGGAGTTAGGAGTGAGGAGTGATTTTTTATACTCGACACTCCTCACTCCTCATTCCTCACTCCTTAATTTTTTTTCTTTATTTTACAATGATTTTTATGATGTTTTTCCTGAAAGGGAGAAGGCAGTTTATAGCGGGATTCTTTCTCAACTTTGCGAACATGGCGCTGTTTACGCGAATTTATCTGGAACCGGGTCTACCTGTTTTGGCGTATTTACTAATGAAGAACAAGCGAAAAAAACGGTTCATCTTTTACAAAGCAAGTGGGAATTTATCGAATTTTGCAGTTCAAAACCGGTTTAATGTGATTTTTATGATGTTTTGTAGTTACTATTGCTCGATCGCGTTTCTTTTATTTAATAGATAATCCGTCATATAATAACAAACTTCAATTAAAAAAGCGTATATTTTTCTTGCTTTCGTGACAAAACCATATTACAATGTAAAACAGGTCAGGCTTAACGTGGAAAACGTTAATAATAGCGTTTGTGTTAGGCTTTTATTAAGCGGGAATCCTAATTCAGCTTATAGAACCGATAATTCCGGTACTTGGCTAGGATTTCAAAGTTGGACCGGAGGAGAGAAATATGGAAATTACTGATATCAGAGTCAGAAAAGTGACTGGCGGCGGAAAGCCGAAAGCGTATGTAACTGTTACATTTGACGATTGCTTTGTAGTTCACAATATAAAGATTATAGAGGGTAAAACCGGAGTTTTCATTGCCATGCCAAGCAGGAAAACCCGCGCCGGCGAATATAAGGATGTGGCTCATCCCATACATCCCGAATTCAGAGCGGAGCTGCAGAAACGTATTCTTGAAAAATACGATTCAGGTGATGTTGACGTAATTTCTGACGGAACGGATGACGGAGATTGATGTATAGCCGGAAATAGCGGGTCTTTAATAAAGGAGGGATTTTTATAACTTCTTGTTTCTGACCCGGTTTTCTTGCTTTGCGCTGTTTTTTCCACTTGATTTTTTTTTCGCGTTTTGCTATTCTCGAACAAGATTGGGATGCCGGCGGGCGGTCAGCCGTCTGTTGTCACGCATTCCCCGGTAGTGTAACGGTAGCACAGGAGAATTTGGATCTCCTTGTGGGGGTTCAAGTCCTCCCTGGGGAAATAGACAGGGAGTAATCCCCATAATTTAATGTTGAGGTTAGTAATATGAGCAAGGTTGTTTTACAGGCGAAAGATCGTCAAAAATACGGTTCTGCAGAATCCCGCCGGATTAGGAAAAACGGCAGGATACCGGCTGTTATCTACGGAAGATCGGGCAAAGCTGTTTCAATCGATCTGGATTCTTCCGATTTTGTAAAAGGCACAAAAGGCATTTCTGAAAGTACAATTGTAAAAGTTGAAGTGGGAGATAAATCCTATGACGCTTTTGTGAAAGATACCCAAAGAAATATCATTGACGGCAATATTCTTCATATCGATTTTTACGAAGTAGAAAGCGGCGTTGCCCTTCGCGCAAAAGTTTCTCTCATTTTCAACGGAAACCCGGTCGGCGTACGCGAAGGCGGTATGCTGGAAACTCCTCTGCATGAAATTGAAATTGAATGTCTTCCGAAAGATCTTCCGGAGAGGATCGAAATTGATATATCCGGTCTTAAAGCCAATCAATCCCTGCACGTCAGAGATATTCCTCTTGCTCAGGGCGTAAGGCTTCTTTCAAATCCGGATCAGACAGTCGCTCTTGTTAAATTTGCCAAAGCTGAAGCAGCCGCTCCCGCAGCCGCTGAAGCAGCCGCAGCCGTTCCCGGGGCTCCAGGCACCGCTCCCGCAGCCGGCGCTCCCGCAGCCCCTGCCGCAGGCGACAAGAAACCAGCAGACAAAAAGTAGTGAGAAGTTATAGTGAGAAGTGAGAAGTGAGGAGTGAGGAGTTAATAACAGAAAAAAACTCCCCGCTCCGCACCACAAACTCCACACTTCACACTCCTAATTCCTCACTCCTCACTCCTCACTCCTCACTTCTCATTCCTTCCATGTTTGAGGAAAAAATTTCCGCTTTTTTAAATGATTGCCAAAGTGACGCGCCTTTACTGCTTGCCGTATCAGGCGGTGCGGATTCGATGGCGATGCTGGCGGCTTTAATTGCAATTTGTCCTAAAGAGCGTCTTACCTGCATGCATATTGAACACGGTATTCGCCCTGCGGAAGAAAGTCAGGGTGACGCCGATTTTGTACGCGCTTTTTGTGAAGAACACAGTATTGAAAACTGTATTAAACATATTCCGCGGGGTAAGATTCCAGTCTTCGCGCGGCGAAAGAAAACCGGGATTGAAGCTGCCGCCCGTTTTTTTCGTCACAAGGCGCTTTTTAAAAAAGCCGCGCTGCTGGGAGAAAACACAGTCATTTTGCTTGCTCACACAAAAGACGACATGCTGGAGACGGCTCTTATGCGTATCCTGCGCGGGGCAGGTCCAGCCGGTCTTGTCGCAATGTCTCGTATCGCCGCGATACCTTGTATCGCGACGATACCTTGTGTTGTTACAATGCCTGCGAACCGCGGACAGATAGCGCGTCCTCTTCTGGATATAACCCGCGCGGATGTTATCGAATATTTAAAAGCAAAAAAAATCTCATGGCGCGAAGATTCATCAAATTACGATGAAAAATTTTTGCGCAATAAAATAAGGCATCAGCTTGTTCCGCTTTTGGATAAATCATTTCCTTCATGGAGAACAGGCGTTACGGGTATGGCAGACACGCAAGCGCTTGCGGCTGACTTTATCGGCAGCGAGGCAAAAACAAGGATTAAATGGCAAGTTAGTAGTGAGGAGTTAGGAGTGAGGAGTGAAGAATACACTACGGACAACAATACTCCACACTCCACACTCCTCACTACTCATTCCTCTTCCCCTCCTGTTCGTTTTGTTTTTACAGATTTTGATAATTTTTTTAAGCAGCCGTTAATAATTCGGGAGGAAGCTGTTTTTCAAGGTATCAATATTCTCAGCGGCTCTGAGACTCTGCGAGAGGTCTCTGTTTCAAAATCAATAAAACGCTCTGTTGTAAGGCGGTTTTGCAAGGGAGTTGTAAATGCCGCAGACCTTGGTTCTGTTAAAATAAAGCAGGAAAACGGGCAAATTTTTGTGTTTAAAGCGAGAAAAGAGTTCTTTGAAAGAGGGGTTTCAAGGTTGATTATAGAGTAAAGATTATATAATCTATAAGTATAAGCAATAACAAGCGGGAGTATTAATGATCAATCCTAATGACAACATGCCTGAACGCGGACCGGCGCAGCCTAAACGGCCAAACATAACAGTTGTTTTTTTTATCTTGCTTGCCGGTCTCTTTCTTTTGTTTTTTTTTAGAGGGGAAAGCTCCTCTGTAGTAAATATCCCGTATTCGCAGTTTATGCGTCATGTGGAAGATAATCAGGTTGATTCTGTTACTATTTATGACGACAGAGCCGCCGAGTTTTATCTCAGAGGGACAGGCGGCAGCTCTTCCGCGATGCTTAGAACGCGCATTCCCAATCAGCTTGATCCAAGATTGACTGATAACAGAAATATCAATATAACAAGCGCGCCCGCGAAAATTACCATCATGCACATAATTATCGATATTCTTCCGTGGATAATAGGGTTTACAATTGTCATGCTTATTTTCAGAAATATGCAGGGCGCCGGAATGAGAGGTTTCAATTTCGGAAAGAGTAAAGCGAAACGGTATCATGACGAAGGTAAAAAGGTAAGCTTTTCCGATGTGGCAGGACAGAAAGACGCGAAATACGAACTTGAAGAAGTTGTTGAGTTTTTAAAGAACCCTCAGAAATTTACAAAGATGGGAGCGCGTATCCCCAAGGGAGTTCTGCTTGTCGGAATGCCCGGTACAGGCAAAACTTTGATGGCGAGATCTGTCGCCGGCGAAGCCGGAGTCGCTTTCTTTCACATGTCGGGCTCTGACTTTGTGGAAATGTTTGTCGGCGTCGGAGCAAGCCGCGTAAGAGACCTTTTCGATCAGGGGCGAAAAAGCGCTCCCTGTATAATTTTTATCGATGAGCTTGACGCGGTAGGGCGCACGCGCGGCGCTGGTTACGGCGGCGGTCATGACGAGCGCGAGCAAACATTAAACCAGTTGTTAGTTGAAATGGACGGCTTCGATTCAAAAGACGGCGTTATAATCCTTGCGGCTACAAACCGCCCCGATGTTTTGGATCCGGCTCTGCTTCGTCCCGGCCGTTTCGATCGCCAGGTGGTTGTCGCGATGCCTGATATAAAAGAACGCGAAGCGATTTTGCAAATCCACGCCGCGAAAATTCCTTTGGATAAAGAGATCGATCTTAAGCGCATCGCGAGAGCCACGCCCGGCATGAGCGGCGCGGATATCGCCAACCTTGTAAACGAAGCGGCTCTTTTTGCCGCGCGTAAAGATCGGAATGAAGTTTTGATGACCGATTTTGAAGAAGCAAGAGACAAGGTATTAATGGGAGTCGCAAGAAGCACTCTTGTTGTGTCCGAAAAAGAAAGACGCATGACCGCTCTCCATGAAGCAGGTCACGCGATACTGCATTACTTTTTAAAAAATTCCGACCCTCTTCATAAAGTCACTATTGTTCCGCGCGGACGGGCTTTGGCAATGGCTCTTTCCCTCCCGGAAGAAGACAGCTACAGCAGAGGCAAAGGCTGGATTGAGGATCGTATAGCAATCTGCTACGGCGGCTGGCTTGCGGAAAAACTTTTCTACGATGAAACAACC
>JGI24695J34938_10003862_pt1 | contig 10155 bp, 8 predicted proteins | sample TergutCo191P3_FD_34938 | JGI IMG/M metagenome (IMG submission 34938) | reverse complement strand
TTTTCATTTATCAAAAAAAAGCTCCAACGTTTCGGGAGTTGGGTTGTTCGCAGAGCTTCCGGAACCAATGTTCCCGATGCCCCCAGCGGTTTCCGCGCATATAGCCGGGAAGCGGCCATCGGGCTTAATGTCATCAATGATTATACATACACATTGGAAACCATCGTTCAAGCCGGGCGAAATAGAATGGCTATTACCAGCGTACCGATCAGGACTAATCCCGAACTTCGTGAATCACGTTTGATGAAAAGCATGTGGTCTTATGTTAAGATATCGATGCTGACGATTGTGCGGGCGCTCATGTGGTATAAGCCGCTATACTGCTTTAGCATGATTGCTGTTTTACCGATCATTGTCGGATTGATACCGACGATTCGGTTTTTATATTATTACTTAATGAATGGTGGGGCAGGTCATATCCAATCATTGATTTTGGCATGTACCTTGCTGATTATCGGCTTTATTACCTTTATGATTGGATTAGTCGCTGATGTGATTGCCACTAACCGAAAGCTCTTGGAAGATATTCAATATCGGATAAGAAGACAGGAATATGACAGTTAGATTCAATTGACAAATAATTATTAAATCGTATAATAATTAAATCAGTAAAGATGACTATTTCATATAAGAACATGGGATAAAATTTTATGGATGACATTAGTAATATAAAATACAGCATAATTATTCCGCACTACAATTCACCTAAGTCATTAGAGAAACTTTTATCTTCAATACCGATACAAGAAAACATTCAAATCATCGTTATTGATGATCACAGTAGTAAAGATACCGACGAACTTGATATATTGATCGAAATAAATAAGCACGTTTCCTTTTACCAAAATGACGGACTTAAAAATGCCGGAACCGCCCGAAACATCGGATTGAAACATGCTCGCGGCAAATGGGTTTTCTTTGCGGATGCTGATGACTTTTTTACTGCTGAATTTATTAACTATGCCGATAAATTCTATCATAGTGATTATGAAGTGGTTTTTTTCTCTCCCATAAGCATTTATGTTTCGGCAAGCTTGATTTCAGCTCGGCATCTTCCTTACGAATATGCGGTCAAAAAATATCTCCGTAATCCTAATCACCGTAATGAGTTAATTTTGAAATATCGCTATTGTTCGCCATGGTCTAAGATGATCCGACGCAAATATCTGGAACAACATCGCATTGATTTTGAAGCAGTTGAGGTTGCCAATGATGTATTATTTTCGACAAAACTTTCTTATTATCTGACTTCTTTTTCATTATGGGATCAACCTATTTATTGCATTACGGAAGGTCATGGAACTTTATCAACAGAAACCAATAAAGAAAGGTTTCTGATCCGCAGAGATGTCTTTTTAAGGCGTTGCACATTTCTCATTAAGCATTTGCCGCGTTCCGATTGGAAATTGATAAAGCTCAGCGGGAAAAGCCAGCTTATTACATCACTGACTAAAGGCGGTGGAATAAATACCTTATTTGAAACTTATAAACTCCTAAAAAAGCACCAAATCCGTATTGCCGCCTTGGAGATTTATGATTTCACTTATTTATGTAATGTACTCCGAAATAAAAATCGACGAATTTGAAATAGGAAATTAATCAGGAAATAGCAAATGAAAATATGGAAAATAATTAAATATTATCTTGTTCGCTACCGACGATATATTTATTATCTTCTTAACAGATTAGGGTTAAGAAAAGCCGCAAAAGAAAATTTGCTTGTGCTTAAGCAAAACAAATCTCTTATTAAGGATTTCAAACAAAGCATAAAGCAAATGGCAGCATTTATCCATTCACCGATAAGTGACTTTATTAACTCATATAAAAACAAGACTGTTAAGCCAATCAAAATAGCAGATTTTACTGCTCATAATGAACCCATCCTAATTTGCGCTGTCAAGAATGATCTGATTAAGGTTAAAAAGCAAATTGAACATCATCGCAAAATCGGAATAAAGCATTTCACTTATATTGACAATATGTCTGATGACGGAACCTTTGAATGGCTCATGACCCAAGATGATGTTTCACTTTTTTTAGTTGATGAGACTTTCAATGCAACAATAAAAAACGCATGGCGAAGGCAAATAACTGATTTTTTCGGATATGACAGATGGTATCTTATTCTGGACTCCGACGAATTTTTTTATTACCCCGGTATAGAAAGCAAGCCAATCAGTGAGTATATTGACTTTTTAGAAAAAGAAAAAATAAAATGCGCACATACTCCAATGATTGACATGTATTCAGATGAACGGCTATTCGATGGCACAAGCGATTCGTTTTTAGATGAATATTGCTATTTTGACCCTGATTCATATAGTTTAAAGCAAAAATTTTGGGGATTCTCCATTATGGGCGGCCCCAGGAGCCGATTATTCGGAGAAATAATTAATGACAAGGCTCAATTATTAACCAAATATAGCCTTATAAAAGCTGAAATTCCATATCTCGTCAACACTCATATAAATTTTCCTTTTAAATTGAATTTCAGCAATAAGCGAGCCATTGCGTTTTTGCTACATTATAAATTTCTGCCAACCGATATTGCAAGGTATCATGAAATTATTAAAGACGGAACATATTTTCAGGGAAGCAAATATTATAAACTTTTCATGGAAGCCTATAACCAAGATCAAACTTTATCATTTTACTATGAAAAATCCGTAAAGCTATCAACATCCATGGATTTATTACAACTTAATATTGTTGACAGAAAATTCTTTAATAAATTTTTACAAGGAATTGAGGTAAACCATTTTGAATAATTCAGATAACGTTAAGTATAGTATCATCATTCCGCATTACAATTCACCCGCAACTTTAGAAAAATTATTATCCACCATACCGATAAGGGATGATATTCAGGTTATTGTTATCGATGATTACAGTACTGATTATATTGATGAACTTAATAAATTAATGGCATCTCAAAAACATGTTATCTTCTATCGAAATGATACAGGCATAAAAAATGCAGGAACCTGCCGCAATATCGGCTTAAAATATGCTACAGGCAAATGGATATTCTTCGCTGATGCCGATGACTTTTTTACGCCTGATTTTCTTAGCATCGCAGAAACATATTATGAAAGCGATTATGAAGTTATTTTTATTTCACCGATTAGCCTGAATCTTTTAACCGATTTGACTTCTGACAGACATCTCCCGTATCAATACGCCATCCGCAAATATTCAAAGAATCCCAATCGGCGAAACGAAATGGTGTTAAAATATCGTTATTGCTCACCTTGTTCAAAGATGATCAAACGGAGCTTCTTGGAAAAATTCAATATCGAATTTGAAGCTGTGGAAGTAGCCAATGATGTCATGTTTTCCACTAAGTTATCATATTGCTTATCCTCTTTTTCTACCTGTTCCCAACCAATCTATTGCATCACGAAAAGCGGCGGCACCTTAACTACTGCCGTCACCAAAGATAGATTCGCAATACGCAGAAGTGTATTTTTTAATCGTTGTTCATTTTTAAGAAATAATCTGACGGAATCTGATTGGCGAAAGACAAAGATAAGCGGAAAAAATTTACTTATACAAGCTTATAAAAGAGTCGGCGGCATGAAAACATTTAATGAAACATATAAGTTACTTCGCAAACATAAAATCAGAATTGCAACATGGGAAAATTATGATGTGCTTTATCAGTTCTGGAAACTAAAAAACGGAAAACAGAATGTATAGGCATTTTATTTAATTTGTGAAACTACTAAGCTTATTATTTTCTCTTGGTTAACTTCTATATCATTGCCCATATCAATTGTAATCGGATGCATTGCTATTCGTTCTGATATCTGTTCTAAATTTTCTTTTTTAATTTTTAATGCTGTCAACAATTTGCTGTCATCTGTTATTGAGTCATAACGTGAATCTTTTCGATTTCTGGAGCGTATTCGACGCAAATTTTCATCAGTTGAAATTTCACACTTTATAATGACTAACTCAGGAAAAGCCCTTTTTACTGCTTTAGCAACTTTATTAAAGAAATAGTTCTTTTTCAAATATTTATTATGGGAAATCCCCGACAAATGTTGGCATATTCCTTCATCTAATAACAAAACATCATAATGCTTAACTTTTTTAAGAATAACCATTCTATGACACAGTATAAGTAAGTTTCTTATATATTTAACCCTTGCTCCTTTAAGAATATAGTTCATACAAAACAAGATAACGGCAATAAACAAATAATAATGCTGATATTCTCTCATTATAAGCGGTATCGGAAATTTAGAACGCGATCTTGGTGATAACCGAAACTTTAGTGCATCTTTATGACCTGCCGCTTTAATATTTCGCTCTTTTAATTGTTCGATTACTTTATTTGTAATTGAAGTTTTTCCGCATCCCGGCGTTCCCAAAAGTTCAATAATCAGCATTTCTAATCCCTTATAATTAATTAAATATATTTAAAAAAACTTGTTGCGATCTCTTCTTTTTTTCGGTCTGTCATTGCCTCGCTAATTTGGTAACTGCTAATAATTTCATCTATATTAATTTCGTTAACCGTATTCAAGTCCAGCGCTTTGGCTGTCAGCCCGAATGATGAATAGTAGTCTTCAAATTTGAATCCGTCGCCTTTCAACTTATTCGTCAGCACTACTTGCTGATTAGGAATATAGAAACTATCGGAAATAATTAATCCGTGCAGACTGCTTGATATGACACATTCACATTTAGATATTAATTTTAAAAATTCATTCGGCGCGGTTCTAACATCTATTATAATACTTTTAGGATGCTTATCATATATTTCATTATATTTTTTTTCACCGATTTCGCGTATGTGCGGAATTATTCCTAAACGATATTTTTTGTTACTTTTTTCCGTTAATAGCATTTCAGCCAATAAACCGCCATCCCCCGTAGGAATATCCAATTTTTTTCCTAAGGCTTTTTCTAAACGTTTCTTTGACAACTCACCACGAACGGAGGCGACATTTGTGTTTCTCCTTATTGCTGATTCTTTTTGATGATTATGGCTGATAAATCCCGCTGACCATATCTGCAAAGGATTATTATGAATTATTCCCCCGACAGCTTTCTTGAGTCCGCTGTATGTAGTATATCTTTTCTTACTATTAATAAAATAGCGGGATAAGCCGCTGCCTATTCCGCTCGTTTGGCAATTAAGCGGATCAGCCCACTCTATTTTTACTCCTAAGACCTTCTCGATTATTAACGGATTGATCGAGTCTCCAATATTATCTCTGATTGAATAGCACACTTTAACTGTTTTCATTTTTTCCTTTCCGCTTCAAATACCTTTTGACAACAGATACGCCGATATCTTTTACATATACATAATATTTTGAGCGATAGCAAATGATAAAAAATAATATATTCGGAATTATTGCTGTTATTAATACCTTAACGCAAAATGCAACAATGCTTTCGTTATGAATTTGATTAACTGCTATTTTTGAAATTGCTGCTGTAAGTAAGAATATCAAAATATACTTAATATAGTCATAGTAAAAATATTTTGGCGTCTTATGTAAACCATATTTGTAAATTACACGCGGTTCAAACCAAGACAATACTAATATTCGGCTTCCCAGAGTTCCTAAAAAAACCCCGATAATACCAAAAGGTCTGACAAGCAAAACCGAAAGTGCGATATTAATAAAAGCTCCAATTATCGGGCGCCATTTACCGTAACGGTATAATCCCATTGTATTGCGGAAAATCATTGTCGGATGATGTAATCCGATAATAAATCCGCTAATTATCATGACAAATACAATATCCTCAGAAAATAAGTAATATTCGCCAAAAACCAGTTTTATCAGAGGATTAAGGAGATTAAAAAAAGCTATATTCACAAATCCGTATAACCAAAACGAAATAAATAAAAGTGTTTTATATATTTGTTCCCTTTTATCAGAATCTTCAAGCGCGTTAAGATTCCCGACGCTTGCAGTTGTAGATTGAAATATTGTACTAAGTAAATTATTTACCCCTTTTGTTATCAACAAATAATTACTATATATTCCGACAAAAGTAAAATCAACAAAGAAAGAAATTATTATGTTATCAAAACCTGTATTTAATAATGCTCCTATTTTATATAAAACCAGAGATTTAATATTAATTTTTATATCATCTTTTATATCTTCGTCAAGTGGTTTTATGTCTTTTTCTTTAATTACGGGAAAAAGTTTTCCGGAAAGTCTCGATATATAATAATTACTTCCCACATTGGCAATAATTGTTGCAATAAAATATAAGATAAAATTCTTAAATAATACCAGAATTGATATTTGTACTATCGTCAATGTAATATTGGTAACTAAATTCACGCGTGATATTAAATAATTCTTTTGATGCGCAATCAATATTGAGCGACGATATGCAAAGAAATATGAAAAGACCGAATTTAACAAAAATAACAAAAATATAAAATGGATATTTTCAGATATATCAGGTTCTCTTTTAATAATAATTTTGATGAATGGCAGAATGGCAATCCCAAAGGCAAATATAATTAATGCAATAATTCGGTATGTTTTCTTATATAAATGCAATAAAGACTTGATTTTTTCGCCGTCATTAAAAGCAATCGGTTTATATAGACTAAATACGATTGCACTTCCAAACCCCAACTCGGCCAAAGACAGGATTGTCAATATCTCCGAAAAAAGCCCGTTAAGGCTTAGATATTCATTGCCGAGAGTATCAATTAATACTTTCCTGCTGATAAAACCTAACAGCAGCGATAGCACTTGAACAAATATACCTGTATACATATTTTTAATTGTATATTCCGTTCTGGAATGTTCTTGAGATTGATACATTTAATAATTTTTCCCGCGCTCATTTATAGCTTAACAAAGCTTAACTAAATGAAATTGTATCACAACCCAAAAGGATAAGCAAATATATGAAAATAATCTCATTGATTTAAGTATTTATTTATGCTAACATTAATTTCAAGCTTTACGAGAACAATATTCAAGATTAAATAAAATTTATTACGAAGGTGATGTTTTGCTATTTCCAAGCAACGTTTTTATTTTTCTGTTTTTGCCGGCGACGATAGTCGGTTATTATATACTTCGCAAACCCTATCGAAACCTATTCCTTTTAATAATGAGCTTGGGTTTTTATGCATGGGGTGAACCGATATTTGTATTTGTTTTAATTATATCAACATTAGTAGATTATTTTTGCGGTTATGGTGTCTTTTTATACAAAGAGCGCAGAAACGTAAAGGTTGCAAAGCTTTTTTTAGTTAGCTCTATTGTTATTAATTTACTTCTTCTTGGATTTTTTAAGTATACAAATTTTGCTCTGGATAATTTGAGAAACATTCCGCTATTTTCTTTTCTTCCTATCGGCTTTGAAATCATTCTGCCGCTGGGCATTTCTTTTTACACCTTTCAAAAAATGTCTTATACGATCGATATATATCGAGGTGATGCTAAAGTACAGAAAAATATCATCGCATTCGGCATGTATATCGCATTATTCCCACAGCTAGTAGCCGGCCCTATCGTTAGATATAAAGACATTGCCGAGCAATTAAAAAGTCGATATATTACCCTTGAGTCTTTTGGGGAAGGTGTAAAAAGATTTATCATCGGGTTTTCAAAAAAAGTGCTTTTAGCTAATAATATGGCACTGATAGCGGATCACGCATTTGCTATGAATAGCGGCGAAAGATCGGTAACCTATGCTTGGATAGGAGCTATTGCATATGCGTTTCAAATTTTCTTTGACTTTTCCGGCTATTCAGATATGGCCATCGGACTGGGGAGAATGTTTGGATTCAAATTTTTAGAGAACTTTAATTTTCCTTATATATCCGCATCTATCTCCGAATTTTGGCGGAGATGGCATATTTCGTTAGGCAGATGGTTTCGGGATTATGTCTATATCCCTCTCGGCGGTTCTCGGGTAAACAAGAAGCGCTTATTTTTTAACCTTTTTATTGTCTGGCTTTTAACAGGTATATGGCACGGTGCAAGCCTGAATTTTATTTTATGGGGCCTCTTCTATTTTGTTTTAATTACCTTCGAAAAAATTACCGATTACCCTAATAAATTCAAACGCGCCGCTTGGAAGCGGCTTTATCGTGTATTTACGCTTTTATGTATTTTAGGGGGGTGGGTACTCTTCCGTGCTGCGGATATAGATGAAGCTTTCGGATATGCTAAATCAATGTTTGCTCTGCATAATAATCCTTTATTTTGCGACAATATTATCCTTACTTTCCGCGAATATTGGTTATTCTTGATATTCTCTGTTTTGTGTTCTACGGAATTATTCAAAAATGCATCAGAATATATAAGCAAAAGCCAAAATAAATATCTTCTTTTGGCCGCAAATATATCTGCATTATTCCTCTATATATTTTGTTTCTTGTGGTCAATATCATTTATTATAATTAATGCACATAATCCGTTTATATACTTTAATTTTTAGGAGAAGAAAAATGGGACGAGAAAAAAGATATCATAAAATCAGACAAATTAATCATTATCAAGTGCTATCTGTTATATTTTTGTTATTCATATTCATCGTCGGTTCTGTCAATTTTTTTACTTCTATTTTTAATGTCGGAAAATTATTGGCTAATGATAATGAAAATAGCGCTCCGCAAGCCCCAAAATCTGCTAAAATTGTTACAGAGGCCACAAGCCAAAGGAAATCAAACACCATAATTACAACTATAAATAAAGCGCTTGATATGAGAGAAGATATTGAGCGCAACTTATTCAAATTTAGCGGCCCTATCTTCATTAATAAAAGTACGTATATTAATCTTAATGGTTTAACCGCACGCATTATGGGTCAGCGATACATGAATCAAAGAGTAAAGCTTGATACGGGTCATATTACATCAATTTCTAACCCTACTGATGTAACTTTGGCAGCAACTCAATTAATCAAGTTAAACGAGCGTCAAAAAAATAGCGGTAAAGATTTCTTATTCGTGTTAGCTCCTTGCAAAATCCCCAAATATGAGGATATCGTTCCCCTTGGATATACTGATTATGCCAATCAGAATGCCGACGAATTAGTAAAACTGCTAAGATTAAGTCAAGTCGCAGTATTAGATTTACGAGATGAAATGATTAAAGATGAAATTAATTTTTCCGAAGCCTTCTTTCTTACCGACCATCACTGGAAACCTGAGACAGGATTCTGGGCTTACACAAAGATTGTTGATTATTTAACGCAGGAAAATATCCTTTCGCCAATTGCATCAAAATATACAAACACAAAGGCGTACAATTTTGAAAATTATAAAGATTGGTATTTAGGTTCCGACGGAAAAAGAACAGGTATCTATTTTGCGGGAGTTGATGATTTTACATTAATCACCCCTAAGTTTGATACAGATATCTTATATGAAATCCCTGCCAAAAATATTTCGCGGCATGGCAGTTTTTCTGATGCTATAATTGATTATTCAAGAATTAAAAAAGATTATTTTCTGGCGGACTCATACTATTCATATGCTTTTGCCAATACTGCATACGGAATTTATCGTAATGAAAAAGCACCATGTCAAATTAAAGTACTGACTATTCACGATTCATTCGCCCGCCTGCCAAACGCTTTCTTATCTTTAGCGGTAAGCAGCCATGATACTTGGGATATGCGTGATTATACGCAAAATTTTGAGGAATATTATTTAGAATACCGCCCTGATCTAATAATCGTACAAGTTAATGCCAGAGGAGTTAACTCAAATAATACTACCTATGATTTCTTTAATGATTTACCCGCCGACACTCCATAGAACCTACTGCTTACCTCATAACCCAATCCTCCTCAGCACCCGCTCTTCTGCCAGCGAAAAAGCAAACTTCTCAATCACCACCCCGATAATAATAATTAATATTATCACCAGCATTACGCGGTTGATATCCGCCAAATCGCGCCCCATCATCAGCGCCTGTCCTAACCCAATCGTCGCCGACATAACCTCGGCCGCCATCAGTGACCGCCAAGCAAAAGACCACCCCTGCTTAAAGCCGGTTATCAAAGCCGGAAGGCTTGCCGGTAAAATAACCCGCATATATAACGTGTAACCCGTTGCTCCCATTGTTCTTGCCGCTTTAAGATAAAGCGGCGAAACATTACGGATTGCCGCTTCTACAGCAATCGCAATACTAAAAGCCGAGCCGA
>JGI24695J34938_10003857_pt1 | contig 10162 bp, 7 predicted proteins | sample TergutCo191P3_FD_34938 | JGI IMG/M metagenome (IMG submission 34938) | reverse complement strand
CGGTTTTTATAGTATTATGGTTAACATGAAACGTATTTTATTATTTATTGTAGTGTTATTTATCGGAATGGCAGCCTTTGGACAAGAATTGTCATTTTATTCAGAACGGTTTAAAGATACCGAGAATTCCTTTGAGCAAAGATTAAATCTTCTGCAATTAGTCAAAAGCAGAGACATCGGAACCGGTGAGTTTTACCACGAAGCCCTCAAACTCCTCTTGTTAAGAGCTCCTGATATTACCAAAGTTACAACCGAGCGAAGAAATGCCGAACAAAGAGCATTGGAATCGTGTATTATTATCGTCTCTGATGGGCTCGGAAAAGCGAAAGTTACCGCCGCCCAGACGGACTTGTGGTCCGCGGTAAACCTGGTAGATACGGACGGAAATGCTCAGGAAGGACACGCGATGCGAGCCGCCCTTTATGCTCTCGGGCAGGTAGATGCCAAGGATCATGTCGAGAAGATCGCAAAACGTCTGCATGATTACAACAGGCAGGTTCCTATAGCCGGCGGCAATAACCCGGCGAGACGCAGGGTTCAGCAGGGTGTCATGGGATGCATCGAAGCCCTTGAAGCCTTAAAAGATGTAAGGGGTTACAGGTCTGTTTTCTTCGCCTCTGTCCCGAGAGTCTGGTACGATAAGGTTGTAAAAGACCTTGCGATAGCCGCATTACCGAATATTATTGATGACCCCGGTGAAGAAATAGCCTCTATTATCCGTCTTGATGACAGCGAGCCCGAGGTAAAGCAAAGAGCTTTTGACGAAATGAAGAAAAATACAAAGATGCCGGGTGAATCAAGAGCAAAGGTTGCCGCCGCAGCTTTGGAAGTAGGTCATGCTTATAAAACTCAAAACAGAAATTATTCCAAGATAATGAGGGAACTGCGAAAAGATGCGATAAGAACTATCGGTCAGCATGGAGTCGCTTCGGATGCTGTTTTCCTTGACCTGGAAAGATCTTACAAGAGCAACTTTGAAAGCAATGATGTTGATTATGATGAAATTCAATATACCATAAGCACCCTTACAATGTTACACGAAAAGGAAGCAGCTGTTAATCTTCTTTGTAAATTTTTAACACAGATTGAGTTCAGAAGATTAAGAGGTCCGTGGACCAACAAAGAAAATAAAATGCTTGAATGGCTTGTTCCTCAGATAGGAAAAACACAAACTAAATCTGAAGAAGTTAAGGCACTGCTCATTACCATGCGGGATAACGCGAAATATACTCCTGTGCAAATCAGATGGATAAATGACGCGATAAAATCGCTGGGTTTTGAATAATTGTCCGTTTTAACTGTTTCACATTTATATAAACGATTTAATCTTGAAGCGGGCTTCTTTGCCCGCTTCGGTCGTTTTGTAAACGCTGTAAATGACATTTCCTTTTCTATCGGAAAAAATGAATCTTACGGTCTTGTAGGAGAATCGGGCTGCGGTAAAACTACCACGGCGCGGCTTCTTGTGCGTATGTACGAATCGGACTCAGGCGAAATTATTTATAAGCATGGAGACTCCTGCGTTTCTGTCGCTGAATTAAAAAAAGACGATTTAATGACCTACCGCGAAAAAGTGCGTTATGTTTTTCAGGACCCTGCAAGGTCTTTAAATCCAAGAATGAGCGTGTACGAAGTCCTGGTTTCAGGCTGCCGCCGTCCTTTAAAACGCATGGGCATAAATGAAAACCAGTTACGCGCAAAAGCTTCGGCTATACTTGAAGAAGTCGGGCTTCAGGCGGCGGATTTGGAAAAAAGACCTTCGGAATTTTCGGGCGGACAGCGCCAGAGGATTTCCATAGCGCGCGCGCTTTTAATGGAGCCTGAGGTTTTAATCTGCGATGAAGTTGTTTCCGCCCTTGACGTGAGCATTCAGGGACAGATTTTAAACCTGTTACACGACATCCGCGAAAGAAGGGGAATGTCTTTTCTTTTTATCGCGCACGATTTAAAAGTAGCCTGCTATTTCTGCGACAGAATCGGCGTAATGTACAAGGGAGAACTTATGGAAGAAGCTCCCGCGGCTGATTTATACAGCGAGGGATTGCACCCGTATACAAAACTTTTATTTTCTTCCGCCGCCGGAATAATTAATGAAGAGATTCAAACCAAGACACAAAGGCACAAAGAAGAAGGAAGCAAAACTGAACTCTTCGGAAATACATTCTGTTCTTTTGCGCCGAGATGTTCCAAAGCAACAGAAAAATGCTTTAAAGAACACCCCGTACTAAACGAAATAAAAACCGGTCATTCAATCCGCTGCTTTAACATTGACGCAGGCGCTGCAAATTAATAAGTTTTTCTTTATACTCAGGAAATTTTTATTTTAATCTTCCTCCAAAATCATTTTTATGGGAGTTAAGTATTTCAGCAAACATGACCACAACTCATAAGCGGTAAATGGTTTAGAAAGACAATCACACATCCCGGCTTTAATATAATGCTCCTTTGCTTCCGGCATGGCATTCGCAGTCAGGGCAACAATGGGCGCTTTACATCCTGCCTCAGTCATTCTTTTTGCAGCTTCAAGCCCGTCCATCTCAGGCATATTAATATCCATAAAAATTAAATCAAATTGTTTCTTATTATTTTTAATTCGTTCTTCTACTTTTTCCGCGCCGACCCTGCCGTTTCTTGCAATTATTGTTTTTAATCCAACCCTGGAAAGATGATCTAAAATTACATTTTGATTCAGCATATTATCTTCGCAGACAAGCACCTCGCCTTCAAAAACAGGTTTTTCGTCAGCTTTATTCTGGTTTGCAGGAACTTGAGTTAAACCGGAATCCAATGTTTCAAATTCAACTTCAAAACTAAATTTGCTCCCTGAACCGCAGGCGCTTTCTACAAGCAGTTCGCTTCCCATAAGCTCAATAATGTTTTTTGTAATCNAAAGCCCNAGACCGGTTTCTCCGTATTTGAGCATTGANCTGTTATCTGCCTGCATAAACNGCTGGAATATTCTGCTAATCTGCTCCTCTGTCATCCCTATCCCNGTATCTTTTACTTCAAAATAAATGGTAACGCTGTTTGGAGATGTGTCCGTAACAGCCGCAAGAAGNTTTACAACTCCGGTGTTTGTAAACTTAACAGCATTGGATAAAAGATTTAAAAGNACCTGCCTGAGCCTTGTNGGATCTCCTGCAAGCAGTTTCGCGGAAGGTTCTGCATAGCAAAACAGCGAAAGTCCTTTTTCCCGCGCTTTAGGAAAGGTAATCAAATGACATACTTTAATAATATCGTTTAAATTAAAAGGAATCCTTTCAAGCTCAATTTTCCCGGCTTCAATTTTTGACGCTTCCAGAATATCATTTATAATAATCAAAAGACTCTCGGCGCTCATTTTAATTTTTGATAAATAATTTTTTGTATTCGGTTTTATATCATCATCCAGCGCAAGCTCGGCAAAACCTATAATTCCATGCACAGGCGTTCTTATCTCATGGCTCATGCCCGCAAGGAAAACAGACTTCATGCGCGAAATTTCTTCTGTCCATTCAATTTGTTTTGTCATAACACAATAATATTACCATGTTATTAAACAGTCAAGAAAAAAAATAATTTCGCGTAACTTATTTTATGTTATGTGAAAACACTGCTTCGCCTTTTGGAATATTAATGGATTTTACATTTATTTTTGTTTTCTCGTTAGGCATAATACAATTCTGCATAACAATCTGCGTTTCCAGCGCAAGTTCAGGAATTAAAACCGACATTTTATTGCCTTTTTCTTCTACGGCGATAGCTTCAAAAAGCGCGTCTTTTTTATCCAAAAGATAAACCATCTTCCAATGATTGTTGGAAGCTCTCTCCGCATGAACCGCGGCAAGAGCGCCCGCTTCGCAAAAACCAAGACGCGCAGAAATTTCATCGGCGCTTAAAACGCCCTTGCCGTTAAGAAAAGCTCTAATCTGAATATGCGCCAATAAATCTGTATAACGGCGAAGCGGGCTTGTAACCTGCGTGTAAGTATCCAAGCCAAGCCCCTGATGCCGTCCGGGTCTTGCTGAAAGAATGCGCGGTCTCATGCACCTTCGCAGTTGTATCGAACCTGCAAGTCCTCCGGGCACTTTTCCCTGCAGTTCCACTTCCTGACTTATGTAAGGAAAGGCAAGACCTCTTGAAGCTGCCCAATTGCCCGCGCCTTCNCCNGCGGCAATCATGCATTCTTTTACTAAAAATGAGCTTTTGTAATCAGGAATCGGGTCTANATGAACCGAATTGCCTTCCGTATAAATACGGACATCAGGAAGCTCTATATTAATCGCTCCGTGCGCGCTTCTGCGCTGATATATTTTATCAGCCAAATCAAAAAGAGCGCGTAACACAGGAGCGTCTTCGCCGCCTGAATCAATTTCTCTGTCAGCTTCTTCATAAGTAATGCGGCGCACTTTAACAACAGAAGAAAATATTTCTGTATCTTTTACTTCGCCTGTTTCTTTATCTATAGTTATTTTAAAAGTAAGCGCTATTGATTTCTCGGAAAGCCCAAGACCGAACATTTCAACGGCGCTTTCAGCTAACATACGGACAGCTCCTTCAGGCAGATAAAGGGTAGCGCCCCTGTCTCTTGCTTCTTTCTCGGCAGGACTGTCAAAAGCAATGCTGGAAGCCGGGTCTGCGACATGCACATACAGAATTATTGCCGCATCAAGCTGCTCTATAGAAACTGCATCGTCAGGATCATTGCTCCAGGGGCTGTCAATTGCAAATGCGGCAAGATGGCAAAGATCGCGCCTGTCTTCATTTTGCGGCGGATCGGGATTAATATTCGCGCTGTTTAAAGACAGNCCAAAGCGGCTTGGATGAGGGTTAATCATCCCTGTCCAAAAACCNGTTTTTAAAAGCAGAAAGTGCGCATCTTCAGGCGTTTCGCCAAGGTCAAGCTCCCTCATCGTNCGGCTTTTCGCCGATTTGCCGTAAGCGAGCATTTCAATNTCCTGCATAAAATGAGCCCACTTGTTTAACAAGTCAAGAGGCAGGCGCGCATCGCTNCCGTTAGACGATTTTTTAATGCAAGTTTTAATTTTTTCCAAAAATAAGGAACGCTCGCCTGATTCGCGCTGTTTTTCATTTCTCTTTGATTCTTCTGCGCTCACTTCTTCCCTGCTGCGCGGCGNAACAGAATCTATTGTGCCTGAAAAATAAAGACCGTCTTTAAGCAGGCAGTAGGAAGCNAATGCGGAAGAAGGAGTGTATTCGCTGAAAATAAATCCGGATAAATCCTTTAAAGTCAAAGGCGATGCTTCTTCTAAAANCAGCTCCCATGTTTCATTAAGCTCTTTATTTCCGGCAATACTGCCTTCAATTGCGCCGAAATCTTTTGCAGGACCAGGATGGAGCAGTTCAATATCTTTATCGCGAACTTTAANATTTTCGCCGTCTTTAAGAGAGATAGAAAATTTTCCGTCTGTTATNTCTTTTACAAGCGCCGGTTTTCCCTTGTAAATAACCAGCGCGTCTTTATTTATCATTATTTTATTATATAGAGACNGNAGCTTTAGTGCTAGGTGTTAATTTTCTTATTCCCCATTTCTTATTTCTAATTTCTTATTTCTTATTTACCTAGATTGCCTGAACATACATACTCTCGCGAAGTTCATTTGCATGGAGACGTATTTTCCGCAGCGCCCTTTTTTCTATCTGCCTTACGGTTTCAGGTGAAATATCAAATTTATCTCCTATTTCCCTTAATGTGTGATGTTCGCATCCGTTTAATTGATAGCGGTAACTTATTATNCGTTTTTCCCTGTCCTTTAATTTATTAAGCACATTTAATGCGTCCTCNCGTTCTGCCTGCTTCATAAAATTCAATTCAGGACTGTACGTATAATCTTCGTGAATATCGACAGCGCCTGCGGTTTCATTATTTGAATTTTGATCAAACGAAATTGAATCTGCGCTTATATTGATAAATGTATCAACTACTTTTAAAGGCATACCCAGCTCTTTTGCGATTTCTGAATTATTCGGCTGATGCATCAAGGTTTGGCAAAGCGTATGATACGCATTTTGAATTCTTCGCAGAGTTTCTTCTTTCCTCTGAGGCAGACGAACAAGGCGGCGTTTGTTGGAAATATATCTGCTAATAAACTGACGTATCCACCAGCTTGCATAAGTGCAGAAACGCACGTTCTTGTTAAAATCATATTTTTCGGCGGCATGCATTAGACCGATATTTCCTTCTTGAATCATATCTAAAATCGGCATACCGGGCACATTAAACATGCCGGCTATCTTAACAACNAGCCTTANATTCGAATTNACAAGTTTATGCAGGGCTGCGGTGTTTCCTTTGCGTATTTGTTTTGACAGGGCAAGTTCTTCCTCAAAAGATAAAAGAGGAAACGCTTTTATCTGCTTGAAGTATGTTTCAAGCAAATCATCAGTGGATTTAGCCGTTCTCTTGTGCATACTAGCCCCCTCGCTGAGACAGACGCTTATAAAAATCGCCTCTCTTAGCAATAACTATATTAGCAAGATGTGTGCCAAGTCCTTTTATATGTATAAACAAAGAAGCTAAGTCTATGTTACATAAAGAATTAGGAAAAAATACCGGCCTTTAATAAAGGACGATTTAACCCAAAGTGTATAATTTATCATACAATCATTATTATATTTTGTATAGAAAAAGTAATCATTGTATGATAGAGTTAATCATGAAGTGTGGTATTACAGCAGCAGAAAAAAACGGTGATATTTACTATTTTGTGCAATGGTCTCCCCTGTCCAAGGCTGATCGTTATGACATTATCTCAAAAGTCCCGGCNCTTGCCGGNATATTTGAAATTTACTGGATGGATGAGCTCAAACGCCTTCGCCTCATGGTTGTAGGACAGACAAATTACGGAGGGCTCCGCAGCGAAATCCGCCGGATAACAGACCCCGAACTTTGCAAAACTGATGAAAAAATGCGGAAAATCCTGGAAGAAAAAGAAATCTGGTATAGGTATTCACCGACAGATTCTGCAAATATAATGTCCGATGTAGTCTGGTTTTTTATGCAGACCTATTTTCCGGAAAAAGATAACTTTAAACATTCAGGCCGTTACGAAAATATTTTTCTTAAAGAGTCNGAGCCGGACAAGCTGATGTGGGTTCCCTGAGGTCTAAAATGACAGAGTATATTGTCCCATCCAATATTGACGACAGAANACTGAACAAAACAGCGCAAATGCTGGAAAAAGGTTCTCTTGTTGCGCTGCCTACAGATACAAGCTGGAGCATAGTATGTTCGATAAAATCACAGGAAGCAATTAAAAAACTAAGAAAACTTTCAGGCGAAAGAAATGAGAGGCATTTTACCCTTCTTTGCTCAAACATTTCACAATTCGCAGAAATGTGCAGCGTAGATAATACGCGTTTCAGATTGATGAACCGCCTCTGTCCCGGACCTTATGTATTTATATTAAAAACATTATCAGGTACCGAAAAATTCCTTGGATTAAAAAGGCAGGAACTTGGCGTGCGCATCCCTGACTATCCTGTTCCCATACGCATAATCGAAACTTTAAATCATCCGCTTTATTCAATAACGGCAAAAAGAAGCATGGCAGGAATCAACGAAGAAAGCGTCAGNGAAGAAGACGAACTCTTTGAAAGCGGATGGGAACTTGAAGAAATTGAAGANTTGGATTTAATCCTTGACGGCGGCGAAGAAAGAGAAAGAATATTNTCCACTATTCTTGATATGTGCNGCGAAGAAATCAAGCTTCTTCGTCAGGGCGCAGGTCTTTGGCCTNTATAAGAAGCGAATACCAAATTTTTCTTGAGTATTCCATAAATAATATGTATATTAATGTAGATGAGTAAAAGAAAGATTAAGAACAGGTTAAAATTTATATTCAGAAGAAGGGTTTTGGTAATATTAACCCTTCTTGTTCAAATTTTCCTCCTTATACTTCTTATTGCCGGAACAGGCAGATACCTTGAATATTCGTATATAATTCTTACTGTTCTAAGCATTATTGTAAGTATTTTTGTAATTAATAAACATGAAAAACCCGGTTTTAAATTAACGTGGATTTTTATTATTCTCCTCTTCCCTCTTTTCGGCGGCATTCTTTATATAATGCTCAATATCTGGTCTAATCCAAAAAAAATAAGAAAGGCTCTTTTTGGAAATATAAGCGCAAGCCGCGAATCNTTTTATCTTTCCGGAAACCGTCTAGACGAACTAATCCAAACATATCCNAATTTTAAATCACAGGCTCATTACCTGCAGGAATACGCAGGNTATCCTGTTTACGGCAATACAAGGCAGGAATATTTTTCTTCCGGTGAATCTTTTTTTTACAGAGTGCTTGAAGAACTTGAAAAAGCAGAACATTATATCTTTCTTGAATTTTTTATTCTTAAAGAAGGATTGATGCTCAATTCCATTTTAAACATTTTGGAAAGAAAGGCGCAGGCGGGTCTTGATGTGCGCGTAATGTATGACGACATGGGATGTTTTTTTACATTGCCTTCCAACTTTTCCAAAATGCTCAGAAGCAAAAGCATACAGTGTTATATTTTTAATAAATTCAGACCCATTATTTCATCATTGCAGAATAACCGCGACCACAGAAAAATAATTTCGATAGACGGAAAAGTTACATTCACAGGCGGGCTTAACATAGGAGACGAATATATAAACGCGGTTGAGCGTTTCGGACACTGGAAAGATTCTGCCATAATGATAGAAGGAGACGGCGCGTGGTCTCTTACATTAATCTTTCTGCAAATGTGGAATTTAAGCCATAAAAATAACGAAGACAAAGATGATTACAATTTATTTTATCCATGGAAGGACAATGTAATTGAACATACAGCAAAGGGAGTTTCGGAAGGTTATGAAGCGCATGGCTATGTGCAGCCGTACGCCGACAGCCCGATAGATAAGGAAAATGTAGGAGAACATGTATACATTCAAATAATTAACAATGCCAAAAAATATCTTTACATTAATACGCCCTATCTTATCGTAGACGACAATCTGTTATCTGCATTAACGCTTGCCGCAAAAAGCGGCGTTGATGTGCGCATAATTACGCCTCACCGCTGGGATAAATGGATAGTTGCGATTACATCGCGCTCTTATTACCGCAGGCTCATCCAGGCAGGAGTTAAACTTTACGAATATTCTTCCGGCTTTAACCACGGTAAAACATTTGTTTCTGACGACATTATCGCGACAGTAGGAACAACGAATCTTGACTTTAGAAGTCTTTATCTTCATTTTGAATGCGGCGTTTTAATTTATGCAAGCGAAACAATTAACGCAATTAAGGAAGATTTCCTGCGCACCATGCCCATGTCTCAGGAAATAACGCTTAAGGACTGCGCAAGCAATGCATTCCAGCGGATTGTTCCTGATATCCTGCGCGTTTTTGCGCCGTTAATGTAAAAACATATCGATATTGCGCTTTGCCAAACCCAAAAACCTGAATATTGATTTAGTAATCATTTTTTTTGTGCCTTCATCAACATTGGAAAAAGATTTTAACACTTTTCCCGCTGATGATACCCAGTTTTTTTCAAAATCATTAACCGATTTTACATCTGCAGTATTTAAAATATGATACAGGGTTTCTATAAATAACTCGCGGCTGTTATTATCCTGAGCAGAAAGCCATTCACGCAGCGTCTTATTTATAAAACGGCTGCCTGTAGTAGCGTTTTCTGCTTGAATTAAATCGCTGCCCATTACTTCCCATGAATACAAACAATGCTGCATAATTCCGTTTTGATTGCTTTTTATCAGCCGTGAATCAAACCCGTGTTCGAGTAACATTCCGATAACTGACGCCTGCGGTATATAGGAATAAATTCTGTTTTTTACCGCGGCTAAACCGGGGCTGGAAATTATTTTATCATTAAAACCCGGCGCGTCATTGCTGAAAATTGCTTTTATGCGTTTTTGAATACTCTTATGGCACTGCGAAGCCGCGTAAACTGCGAGATTTCCTCCCTTTGAGTGTCCTCCGATACGCAGGTTTCCGGCAATATACGGAGCCATTTTTTCCAGATATTTTACAGCTTCAAGCTGAGAAGGAATTACATCCAAAAAACCCATGTTAAAATCTTCTTTCCAGCCGACGATGGAAACATCTGTTCCGCGGAATGCGATAAAGCAATGATTGTCTCCCGTATAAATACACAGCGCGGAAAACTGCAATTCAAG
>JGI24695J34938_10003855_pt1 | contig 10166 bp, 5 predicted proteins | sample TergutCo191P3_FD_34938 | JGI IMG/M metagenome (IMG submission 34938) | reverse complement strand
CCTTCCTTTGCATCTTGCCGCAAAGATTCGATCTCTTGCTTCGTCAAGGGACGGGGCGCGTCTGAGGGCGCGGGCTTCCGGTTCTGTGAGGGCTTTAATGTTTCCATCATAAAGATTTATAATAAAAATTACAGGATATTAACGTTTCCATATTGGACGATTTGTGTTATCAGTTATTGTTGTGGTACTAGATTCAATTTTTTGATGGCTTCCTGGAACCAAATATGACATTCCTTCCTGTCTTGCCGCAAGGATTCGATCTCTTGCTTCGTCAAGGGACGAGGCCCGTCTGAGGGCGAAGGTTTCTGGGTTGGTAAGGGCTTTGTAATTACCGTCATAAAGATTTATCTCCTTTAGGAATAAGTTTAACTTTTCTGTACCAAATTTGTCAAGGAGTGATTTCATTAATTGTGGTTCTGGGGCTATTTTGCTACCATGTCCTCCCAGAGAAAGTGCGGCGGTCTGAATTACTTTACCGCCGTTACGTTCAATATGTAATCTAAGTTCATTAAACGAACCTCCGTGAGCAAATACATCGTCTACAAGAATATAATTTTTATATGGAACAACATAGCCGCTAAAAGTAGGTCTAAAAGCAAAACGATGCCATTCATCAGACCCTGTACGATGGACACGACTTGTTTGAATAATATTATCATTTATTTCAATACCTGTAATCGTACCAATATATTCAGCGAGCGCAGTTGGTATTCTATTTTTTCCTCCTGCTTCTATCGCATGAACAGATACAATCATTGCATTGGAGTATTTTTCCTTGATAGTATGCAATTGATTTTGATTTTCCGGAGTTTTTAATAAATCATAAACCAAACGCAAAGCAGCAAGGCAGTTTTCATGGTTCTTTGCGTCCTTATAACAAGGATGGGCTTCAAGTACTTTCCATGGTTTAGCGTGAGTATTTTCGTGATCAACAAAATGCATTACATCAGGAAAATCTGGATCCCAACTGCCGTCGTAATTACTCATTATTTATTTTCAAACTCCATTAGAACTTTATCTCCTGAAAGATAAAAAGCAGCCTTGAAATCTTTGCCTGTTTTGCTGACGCATTTTTTTACTTTGGTCTTTTTGCCGGATAGCAATATCTTTACATCTGCGGCGCTGACAGCAGCTTTGCAAATTTCCTTCCAGATTACAAATTTACAGGGCTCCGCAGCCTTATAACTACTACAATAGTAGTTTTTGCTGCCTTCGTAAATATCTCCGGCGCAGAGGGGGCATTTACCAATAGATGTTTTAACAGGCTGGTATGCGGTTATATTCGTATTCTTTACAGCGTTACGTACAAAGTTTTTAATATTTAAAATGAAAGATGCTGTGTTTTCATGGAGCTGCTCTTCCCATCGGGTTGTTTCCGGAACAGATATGAATGTGGAAAGCTCCTCATTTTTTAGTATGTTCTCAATTAGAAATTTGCCGTCATCGGTAATTTGGACGGTTTTACCCTTGAGGTTAATATATTTTCTGTCAACAAGTTTTTGTAAAATGGCGCCGCGCGTAGCCGGTGTTCCCAGACCTATTAAGCGTTTTCCTTCTTCATTGCGCGGGTTTTCCATAAGCTGGAGTAAGGAAGCGAAAGTAAAATGTTTTTTCGCAAGCGTTTTCTTTTCTTCGTTTTCAATCAAATTGACGTTATATACTTTGTTTTCTTCAAGCCCGGAAAAATCTTGTGCCGATTCTTCATCATCATCGATATCAGCTGATGTTTTCCAGCCTTTTTGTATTACATCAATACCGGTTCCCTGAAACAAATGAGAAGAAATATCGACATTTATGGAAACTGAGTTATAAATATACGGCGGTTTGATGATATTGAAAAAACTTTCATAAACCAGATAATAGATATCGGTTTCTTCTTGAGATACTGCTTCCGGAAGCGGCGAAAGAGGTATAAGCGCATGGTGGTCTTGCAATTCTGCGGAGTTAAAAATCCTTTTATTATCCGAATTGATAAGAGAAGGATCTGATCCTGCTGTATATTCAATTTTGTTATGCGCTAATTTATCATAAATACTTTTTAGCAGCGCGACGTTATCATCTCCCATTACGCGAGAAGGAGTACGAGGGTATGATAAACATTTATGTTTTTCATACAGTGTCTGTACAATTTCCAGGGTTTTCTCCGGAGAATATGAAAAACGTTTGTGCGCTTCTTTTTGGAGCGCAGTAAGGTTAAATAACTGCGGCGGATTGACAGTTTTCTTCTCTTTTTTTAATTGTGTAATACGGCCGGTTTTAAATGAATTTTTAGCGGTTTCGATATCTAAAAGTAATTTTGAATTTTTTAAGAAGCGTGAAGGAAATTCTTCATTGTCCGGATTAACAAGTTTAACAGAGAAAATATTTGTATTATTTTGAAGAAGCGCTTTAACTTCAAAAAACGTTTGCGGAATAAAGTTTGCAATAGATTTTTCTCTTTCATAAATCGCGCCGAGCAGCGCTGACTGTACGCGCCCTAAGTGCAGCAGTTTTCCAGATCTGAGCGTAACAAGGCGCGTAAGGTTTATGCCTATGAGCCAGTCTGCCTGCTGCCTGGCAAAGCCCTGGCTGCGGTAAGAAGAATAATCAGAAAGCGGTTTTGCGTTTTTAATTCCTTCAAGAACAACTTCCGGCGTAAGCGCTTGAGAAACCCAAAAACGCCTTGCGTTTTTATAATTATCAAAACCGACATAATCAAGTATTTCTGCGCCGATGAGTTCACCTTCGCGTTCTGCGTCTGTAGCAAGAAGAAACGTATCTGTCTTGCGCCGGTTAAAACAATTTTTTACTACGTCAAGCTGTGCTTTTGTTTTTTCAACAGGTTTATATTTGACATCATCAGGAATAATGGGCAGATTATTGATATCCCATTTTTTCAGCGCCGGATCGTAGTCTTCCGGCATAAAGTCCTCCAGAAGGTGTCCTAAAGCGTTCACAATGCAATAATCGGAGTTTTCCCAGAAATTATCTTTTCTTGGCACTCCCAGGGCTTCAGCAAACGCTTTCGCGACGGAAGGTTTTTCTGTTAAGATAAGCATAATAATTCTCCTAAAATAATTAGATTTGAGTTTGGTCTGTATGATTTTCAGCAAGTTCTCTGAGAGCTGCATAATTTATTTTTCCGCGCTGCTCGATCATATAAACAAGGCGGATATAAAAACCATCATCATGCGGGAAAAATCCGCCGGAGTTTTTTTCGAGCCAACCTGCCGCGCGTCTGAGTTTATCTACACGCGAAGCTCTGACTCTGAAAAGAACCTTTACATTTTTCGAGAGGCAAGGCAATTTAAGGCTGTCTTTTTCGCAGATATTGCGGATAACGCAGCCTTCACGGTATGTTGGGTACGTGTAATATAAAATAACAACGGCTCCCGGCGGGTAATAAATCAGCGTATTTTTTTTACGCTGGTCATAAGTTTTCCAGGTATGGTTCCCTTCGGCATAAAGCGAATAGAATGAGTTGTAATCAGGAACAGTAATTTCCAGGTGGTTTATCATAACCCAGAAAGACCAAACTCGCTGTAAAGGTTTTCCAACATTGAACTTTTTTGAAAAAAATCAAAGTTGGAATTAATAATATCTTTCTCCATTTCAGAAAATTTATCGCGTTTTTCAGGCGTTAATTTACATAATTCCCGAAACAAAATTATTTCGTTATGATCCGCGCCATACTGAAGCCCGCAGACCGGGCATTTACTCTTGCCATGCGCATAATATTCTCCGCAAGCCGGGCAAGAAACAAGAGCCGGTTCTGAAAAAGTCTTTTCAAGGCTTGTTTTATACTCCTCTGCGATGTTATCCATCGTGAAGAGTTTAAAATATAAGCCGTTAAATGATGTTGGGTTTTTATTTTCGCATTTTTTAAACAGCCAAGATAAATAATTTAGATCAAGACATTTTTCAGCCATAAAAACCGCTGCATTATTATAAAAATCGACGCTGAAAATAAGGTTTTTGTCTATTTTCGAAAAAGCGGCTTTTAACTCATGTGTTGAGAATTTCTCTGCGACTACTTTTTCAACGGTAGGCAGAGAATCATTTTTGTTTTCCGGAAGATCAGAAGTAGTAGTAGCTTTATTAAAGCTACTACTACTAGTAGTTCTGTCGCCAAATTTGGCGAGGTTGGAGTTCATTTTGGTATCAACCTCGCCATTTTTGGCGGGGTTTGGGCTTATTTTAATGTCAACCTCGCCATTTTTGGCGGGGTTGATTTTCCTGTTATTTACAACCTCGCCACTTTTGGCGGGGTTGGTTTTCCTGCTATTTACAACCTCGCCATTTTTGGCGGGGTTGGTTTTCCTGCTATTTACAACCTCGCCACTTTTGGCGGGGTTGGTTTTCCTGCTATTTACAACCTCGCCACTTTTGGCGGGGTTGGTTTTCCTGCTATTTACAACCTCGCCATTTTTGGCGGGGTTGATTTTACTGTTGTTTACAACCTCGCCACTTTTGGCGGGGTTGGTTTTCCTGTTATTTACAACCTCGCCACTTTTGGCGGGGTTGATTTTACTCATAATCCGGCTTAGTCTGATTTTTCTTGATTTGCTATTTACATTATCAATGAAAATGTAACCTGCGTTTTTGAGTTCGGCAATAGCCCTTGAAGCGTTACGTCCCGATTTTGTACCGTCCAGAAAAGAATTGCTGGACCAGCAGTGTCCTTTTAAATCAGAAAGTTTAGCAATTTTTCCATATATGATTTTTGCACCATCAGACAGCGATAAATCATATAGTACGTCTCCTGGAATAACAATTTCTCTGAACCTGTCCATTTCTTTTTTCTCCATAATTTTTCCCCTCCCAGTGAAAAATAATTAATTTTGTAAAAACGTTAATAAAGACATGCGTTACCAGTAACGCATGTATGTTCTTTTAAAAACGCTTTTACTTATAGTAAAAAAAAAGACCGCCTCCGGGATTTCCGGAAACGGTCTAAATGATGACATGACGCGGGAAGAGCTGTTTTCCCGCGGTTAGGTTTTAATCTAGTTTGAAAATGACTATAGATCCCGCATGGGCAGTAGTGATGGCAAATCCATGATATCCGCCGCCGCCTCTTACGGAGTTGCGGTTATTACCGCCAGCGCCGCCGATAGTACCGTCAACTGAAGCTCCAGGAACAAAAGCAGGAGTAGTAATAACCGGAGTAATAGAAAAAGAAGAACCACTAGGTAATTTTAGTCTAATATTAGATGCAGGATTAGAATCACGAGCGTGCGCTCCTCTTCCGTTGGCACCATTAGTATTATGAAAATCAGGATTCGCTAAATATGCAGCGTTTCCGCCTCTGCCGCTGGTTGTGAAAGAGTTTGTATAAGTGCCATCCGCCGCTGTATTTTCAAAGTAGGTATAAGAAACGGCTTGGTCTCCGGAAAATGAAAAAGAAGGAGTCGGAATTTCGTTAGAACCTTGTCCGCCGCTTTCCCGGCGGGACTCATTTATCCCTGCGGCACCGCCGTTGCGTCCGCCTCCTGTGCCTCCACTAGCAGAAGTCGTAATTGATTTTTCCGAACCGGTTGTAATGAGTTTTTGAATAAATTGACCTGCGGCACCGCCGCCGGCGCCAGAACCAATGCTGCCACCGGCACCGCCGGCGCCACCTGGTGTAAGGAAAGAGCCTCCTGAGCCGCCACCGCCGCCGCCGGCGCAAAGCAAATATCCTGAACTTGAATAAAGGAAAGAGCCGGAGCCACCACCGCCGCCGCCGCCGCCGGAGAGAGAGCCGTAAATATACCCAATATAGACTGTTTGTAGAGGAATATTCGCCCCTGCCGAAGTAACACCGTAAGTATTTAAACTTTGAAAGGTTGTTTGATGGTTACGAAGTATTGTAAAGGTAGGTGCAGGAGCGTTTGAACCACCTGAGCCTGTGTAAGCGGTAAAAGTGGTTTCCGTTCTTATGGTTAGAATTTCTGCAATATAACCGCCTCTGCCGCCGGAAGAACCTCCTGATATGATCGTTGCGTTTCGCTCGAAAGGAAAATCAGAATCATTACTAGTTCCATATCCACTAGAAACTTGAGTTGTTTGATTGATATTAGGAGTGGTGATAATACTGCCATATCCGGCGCCGCCGCCTGCGCCGGATAATTTAACTAAATAAATACCTGGCGACAATGTTACGGATGCCGGCGCTGGGTTATTAGCGCCGTTTAGAGAATAAACCTGCTGTCCGGCAGAGAAACCGTTGCTTGTAGTAAAAGTATTAAAATGAGGCCAATTGTCTTCAACTGGTATTTTGTAAAGAAAGGAAATGCCGTTATCAACAACATACAGCATTTTCCAAAGCGCTCTTTTTACGCCGTTGTACCAGCCGTTTTTCCCCGAAATAAATATCGGCGGGGCGGAAGAATATTCATATAATACATCGTTACCCAAACGGTAAGCATAAAGATAAAGCACACAAGTAGAAGAAGGCAGCGGAGAATTAACAGTAACATCAGCAGAAACGCGGTGGATGGTACCGTTAATATCGAAGCGAGAATCTCTTCTTATTCGCGGCGCTTCAAGATCGGAAGGGTTAACCAATAACGCGTTAAAGAAACCGAAACTTGAGAAAAGATCGAATTCAGCCGACCCTTTTTTAAATTCAAGCATAAGACCGTCAGCTTTTACGTAAGTTATTTGCGTAAGCGCGTCTATGTTAATCGTGAATGTAATAATAAAGGAGCCTGTATCCAGAAAATAATTTCCGGAAGAATCAGTTAGAGGAATCTTTGCTGTAATGAATGAAGAGTCTTGAAAAAGAATGATTTCGCTGGAATTTTTACAGGAGGCGACAGAACCTGCGATGTTATAAACGTTAATATCAGAAATATGGTTTTTTGATACATTTAAAGGCAGGCTTGAAATTGTAAGGTAAGGAATTTCATTTACAGGGATATTGGCAGCGTCAATAGAACCGTTACCGTCAATGAAATAAACATGAACGCTGTCATCGCGTACAACCAAGATACGTGTATGAGCGTCAATGTTTATATCGAACGAAACAAAATATGAGCCTGTTTCAGTAAAGATATTTCTTGCGCTGCCCTGGTAAACAAGAGGAATCTTTGCTGTGGCTTTGTTATTATTGACAGAAATATTTATTTGAGAATAATCCGAGCAAAACGCGACAGGTCCAACCTGATTAAAAACCCTGACATTAGAAATATTATTAATGGAAACGTTTGCCGGGAGATTGATAATAGTAAAATAAGTAATTTCATAAACTGCGTGTTTTGGCATAGCTTCAATGTCAAGAAAACCGTTTCCGTCAACGAAAGAAACATAAACAGAATCAGAGAACGAAACAGTAAAATGCGTTAGGGCATCAATGAAAAGATCAAAACTTACGATAAAATTGCCTGTCCCTGTAAAGGGAGAATTATCTGTATAGACAAGCGGAATAGTAACGGAGGATCTGCCTCCGCTGGTAGCGGCGTTTACAAGGCTGTAATCGGCGCATCTTGCAATGGATGTCGATTGATTATGAATAAAGACTCTTGATACATTCTGGGGCAATAAATTAGGCGGCAGGTTATAAATTTCCAGAAAACGCATGTTAGCGGAGTTATCCTTATCAGGCATCATCAGGATATTAAAAGCGCCTCTGCCGTTAATAAATTGTATTAAGATTTTATCTTCAGCGGTGATGATATAGCTTGTAACAGCGTCAATGTGAATGGTGAAAGAAACAAAAAAACGGCCGTTTTCAATAAACTCGGAATTGTCATTGTAAACCAGCGGAAGATAAATAGTATTAGTATTATCATTTTCTTTAAAAACACTGATAACACCGTCCCTGTTAAGCCTTGCAATATTTGAAGCGGAGTTTGAAATTTGAACAGCGACGATATTAGCTGCCTGAGTGTGAAGCGGCATATTGGTAAGTTTCAAATAACGCCCTGTTCTTTCCAGTTCATCTTTTTCGGATTCCCCGATAAATTCTGAAGGACTGCTGCTGTCAGCGACCGGCAAAGTTCTTATATCCAAAGTACCCCTGCCATTAGCAAATTGGATTAAGATTTTATCTGCTGCGGTGATGATATAGCTTGTAACAGCGTCGATATGGATTGTGAAAGAAACAAAAAAAGAGCCGTTTTCAACAAATTCGGAATTGTCATTGTAAACCAGCGGAAGATAAACAGTATTAGTATCGTCATCTTCGATGAAAACACTGATGATACTATCCCTGTTAAGCCTTGCAATAGGCGAAGCGGAATTGGAAATTAGAACAGTTACGATATTTGCAACTTGAGTATTAAGCGGCATATTGGTAAGTTTTAGAAAGCGCCCGGATCTTTCCAGTTCGTCCCTGTCGATTCCTCTTATAATTTCAGGATGAGATTCGCTGCCTGCAACCGGCAAAGTCCTTATATCCAAAGTACCCCTGCCGCTTGTAAAAAGAATTAAGATTTTATCTGCTGCGGTGATGATATAGCTTGTAACAGCATCGATATGGATAGTGAAAACAACAAAGAAAAAACCGTTTTCATTAAAAACAGAATTGTCATTGTACACCAGCGGAAGATAAAGGGTTTTGGTATTATCATCTTCGATGAAAATGCGTACACCGCTGTCTCTGTCAAGTCTTGCGATAGGCGAAGCGGAATTGTAGATTTGAACGGAAACGACATTAGCGGCTTGAGTATTACTAGGCATATTGGTAAGTTTGAGAAAACGTCCTGTTCTTTCCAGTTCTTCTTTATCCTTTTCTCCGATTATTTCAGGAGAGTTAAGGTTAGAAGCCGGCAGCGTCCTTATATCCAAAGTACCTCTGCCATTAATAAATGGGATTAAGATTTTATCTGCTGCGGTGATGATATAGCTTGTAACAGCGTCAATGTGAATGGTGAAAGAAACAAAAAAAGAGCCGTTTTCAACAAATTCGGATTCGTCGTTATAAACAAGAGAAATGTAAACGGTTGTGCTTGAATCCTCTTCACGGAAAATGTTTATTTTTTTATTTCTGTCAAGTCTTGCGATAGGCGAAACTGAATTTGAAATTTGAACGGAAAAGATATTTGCGAATTGTGTATTGACCGGCATATTGGTAAGTTTTAAAAAGCGTCCTGTTCTTTCCAGTTCTTCTTTATCTGCATCGTTTATAATAATGTTATCGTTCCCCGATCCTTTTTCCGGCAAAGTTCTTATATCCAAAGTACCCCTGCCGTCCAGGTAATGTACAAGAAATTTATCTGAAATTTCAATGATATAAGTTGTAATCGCATCGACATGAATGGAAAACGCGGTATAGAAAAAACCTGTTTCAATGAATTCTGAATTATTGTTGTAAACTAAAGGAATATAAATGGTAGCAGAGTTGTCTGAAACGTCCCTGAAGATAAAAAAATCATTATTGGAATTAAGTTTGCCAATAACCGAAGAAGAGTTCGCAACGTTGGCAGAATAAATATTTGGGATCTGAATATTAAGCGGCATGTTGGTAAGTTTCAGGAAACGTTCGTTTTTTTCGAAGCGATCTCTTTCTGATTCTGAAATATCCCTATTGGCTTTGTCTGTAATATAAACCATATCACAGGAGAGAAAGACGGCCGCCGCGATAACGGCGAAGACGAAATTTTTTAAAACAGCTTTTTTCATAAAATCCTCCTAATTTAATTTTATTGAAATAAAGAAAATAATATTTTCAAATTTAAAACCTGATTCTATACCGAGACCCAAAAAACCAAAGAAGTATCTTAAGCCAAAACGAAAATCATAAAAATTTAAAGGAACGGCGGTGTCGTTATGTGCTTCCAGAATATCGTTTCTGAGAAAACCAAAATCAAAAGAATAGACAAAAAACAGATCGAACCTTGGGTTATTCGTATCGATATGGTATCCAAGCCTTGCGCCGAAACTTTTAAAATTGGGGAGCGGCGTTTTAAAGAACAAGCCCAAAGAAATCGGCAGCGGCAGCGGAAGAATATACTCCAAACGTATATCTACAGGTAAAAAAGCCCAATCAAAATTTTCAAAAGTCAGCGTAGCCGCGCTTCCGTCGACAAAGACGGCGTTTTTATCCGCGATTTCAGAGTGCCGCCACAGTTTAACATCAAAGATATTAAACTTTAAATCATAGGCGCAAGAATCCTCTGCGGGAAGAGCGAGAAAAAGAACAAAAAATAAAATAATAAAAAAATGTTTCATAAACTTACTCAACCGTGATAAAAGCGATATCC
>JGI24695J34938_10003854_pt1 | contig 10169 bp, 8 predicted proteins | sample TergutCo191P3_FD_34938 | JGI IMG/M metagenome (IMG submission 34938) | reverse complement strand
ACTCTTTAAACAAACCCGTATATATTAGCTACAATTTATTCCCTAAAACTATACTGTTTTGGGCTGGATTAGTGGGTGGGTATGCTCCGAAATATGCAGAAAATGGAAGTAAATTCTGTTTTTAAGGCTTATTTTTACGCCATCAGGCTTTATATTTGCTCTTATTTTGGGTTAATGAAAATTGCGAACAAGAAAACAATACATTGTTAAAAAACCTATTTTGAAGTTGATCTATTGAAAAAAATAGTTGAAATATGGGGTTGTGCAACGGCTACGCCTGTTGTATGCCGTATGTTGCTCATTGTCAATATATTTCATATTTAAACATTGCTTACAAAAATTTCCAAATATCTTCTATTAACAAATTATCGAACGTTTTAATATGTTCTTTCAAAATGGCTTCAACTTGCATATTGGGGCGAATGTCACAATAATAAACACCATCAAGCGGATTGAGTTTTACTGTATATCCTTTGAAATGTCCGGGTAAGAAAGTCGCATTTATGCCGTATTCATTTTCTTTTCGTGTGTTCTTTCTTTGAACATCATTTAGAAAAATGGCAATATGTGGTGTGGCTTTTTCTGTAAGTTTATTATAGAGAAATTTATCAATGAATATTTTATCTATACGGTCTTTACTTGATGTTTTGATTGAACCAATTACTTTCACATCATCATCTTTTTCAATTATCAAATCGTGTTGATAACTCATATTAAATTCTGATTTGTCATCAACAATGATTGGAACTTGAATAACACCGGATTTGCAGTCAATACCTATTTCGCGAATAATTAAACGAATAAAATGTTCAAACAAATCGCCATTCAATTTTCGTGCTGTATTTGATTGTCCAGCAGGTAATCCATCTAACGCAGAACCAACAGATTGTTGAATGGTATAGGTTGCATTGTTTAAAATATCCCGAATAGAATTGTCACTTTTATTAATCGTTTTGATAGCATGCAATATTTTCAAAAACTCTTTTGATGTCTTTGAAAACTCTTTTACATTGTACATCAAGTTTGAATTAATAGGTCTCGTAATTTGAAAATTGCCTTCTTTCTTGTATTGAAAAAATTGGTAATGGTTTTCATTTTGAGAAACAATGATAGCCTGTAAGTTATCACTGATGTAGTTCAGGTATTCATCACAAAATTTAATGTATGCCTTTATATTGACAAAATTACTTTTGTCTTTTGCTTTGTTTATAATTTGTTTTAAGTTCATCGTATTGAGTTTCTTCTTTTTTGGTTTTCTAAATCATATTTTATCCATTTATCAATATTCCACTCCTCGACCAATTCAATGCGGCTAGCAGACCAATCCAAATATTCGGGAGAAAGGTCACAAGCCATCCATTTTCGTTTTAGTTGTTCAGCACATACCGGTGTTGTTCCGGAACCGCAAAAAGGGTCTATAATAGTGTCTCCCACATTTGAAGAAGCCAAGATTAATTTGCGTAATAATTCTTCGGGCTTTTGAGTAGGGTGTGGAGTTTTTTCGTGCATTCCGTTGCAGGTCGTAGGAATTTCAATAATATCTTGCGGAATTTCCAACACATCCTTAGGCTTTGCTCCCAACGGATTGGGTTCCCAAACATGATTCCCATTTCTGCCGTTTCCATATTGACTTGTTTCCGCTTGTGGATGAGTTGGATATTTCAGCGTATGTTCCCCATAAGGAATCCTAATATTGTCAATGTTAAATGTGAAGTTTTTTGTTTTACGAAAATGTAAAATACTTTCATGACTACGCCCCCAATCATTGCCAAGGTTCGCTTTATTTTTGTAATGCCAAATAATCCACCGGCACGATTTGAAATACTTTGATGCAGGATGTTTCAAGTCAGCCAAAATTTCTGAAAATCCACACACAAAAAGTGTTCCATTTGGTTTTAAAACTCTTACGGCTTGTTCAATCCATTGCATTGAAAATCTAATGTATTCTTCCTGATTTTCAAAATTATCCCAGTCTGCTTTTTTTATATTGTAAGGCGGGTCTGCAAAAATCATGTCAATGCTTTCAGAGGGTAACGATTTTAACCATATTATACTGTTTCCCTGCCATAATTGTCCATTTTCATGTTGATAAAACAATAAGGGTTTTGCATTATCTTCAAAATTTGCCTCAATACGTTTTCCTTTGAGTAAAACCTCTCCAAAAAACGTGGGTAATTCTTTATTTCGTGTCATTGTCTTATACATTGTATCTTAGTATCTTATTTTTTTAGATATTCAATTTTTTAGAAATAACAATTCTTCACTTTCTTGGGTGATACGGTTTTTGTAAGTCGTCAAGTATTCTTCCAAAGAAACGGTGTCTTTAGTTGCCAATAGGTTGGTGTAGTCGGAGAAGTGTGTATTATTTTTTAGCATATTTATATTTTATTAATACATATTATAGACATTCTTTTTTTCTGTTGAATTTGTCTTTGAATTTCTCCTATATCTGTTCTATTGTCTAAATTCAACTTTGCTTGCTGTATTTTATTAGATAATTCTTTCTGTAATTGTTTATTCGCTCCTGCTTTAAATGCTAAGTAATAATTCAACTTTAAAACAATGGAATATTTTAATATAGGCATACGAATATTGTCGATTGCTTTTTGAATAAATGCTCTATTTGTATTTAAGTCTATATCTAATAGTAAAAAATAAAGCATGTATAGTTTGTATTGATTATCTTTTACATTTAATTCCAACTCCTCTATTTCTGTTTTGATTTTTCGTTCCAAATTATAGTGTCCTAATCCATCAAAAAGTAGAGATTGACTCAAAAGCGGACTAAAATTAGAAACGAATCTAAGTAAGTTTAATTCAGGAAAATCTTGTGTGTCAATATCAAAATTAGCAGTTATTTCATTTTTAGTTACATTCGCAAATTCTTCTATAAAATAAAATCCAAGGTTGCAATAAAATTCTATAATCGTTTTAAAAAAAGCTGTAAGTTTATCGTTATTTCCTTTTATATCATCTGAATTTTTATATACTCGTGCAAAAATAGATAGATAACGTTCTATTAATTCTGAATTAATATCATTTGGATTTATTCTTTTTATTAGATGAACATCTGAATCAATTTCTAACTCATCTGTAATATCTTCTATTTTTGCTTTTTCCAATGATGTTAATGTTCTCTGAACAGAAAGGTCTCTACACATATTTTCTATTTCTTCAGGTTCTTTAATTTTACTTATAAGTTCCTCGTCTTTATTTGCCTTATAGTTGCTAAAAATTGGACTTAATTTTTGACAACTTTTGTCATTTATTGCTTGTAAAAAATCAATATCATCACGTTTAAATCCACTATATATTTCTAATTGGTTTTTAAATGCCAGATACTTACTTTCATTATTCAGTATGCTATTTTTAAAAGTATTATCTCTTGTCATTTGAAGAGCCAAAAAGTATTCAAAAAAACCATTTAATCGAAACACATAGAGATCTATATCTTCTTTTTGTTTTAAAATACCACAATTTAAGAAAAAATTAAAAATGTCTTCTCCTTTTGCACAGATCCTATCATTATCAGAAATTATTCTATCAATAAAATTTATTATTCTATTTTTTTGTGCACTATAAATATCATTCTCGCAATCTTCAAACAAGAATTGGGCTAAATCAGCACAAATGCTTTTTAGTTGCTCAAATCTAATTCTGCTTTTATTGATTAATAATTGTTTTTTTCCAAATATTTCATCTACGCAAACGTCTAAAATAGAGAATAAATTTTTAGAGTAACTATCCGAAGATTTTGTATGAATTAACAGCAATAAAGATACTGTCCAATAATTTAATGGGAGTTCCAATTGTTTGCAAAGTTGTATTATTTTTTCTTGGACTTCTTCTTGTTTTTGATTTGGAGATATTCGCTTTTCTGTATATGATATTATTTCCTGCCTTCTTAAATCATGAAAAAATATTTTATCATACATTGAGTTTCCAAGTTGAAACAAATCAACACTTCTTGTTAAATTGTATTCTGTGCAAATTATATATCTTATTTTCTGATATTTAGAAAAAAAATCATTTAAATAAAGTGCTATACTTGAATTTGGTGAATAATTATCAATAAGCAGTAGAAAATTTTCGGAAGATAATAAAGTTTGCACTTTATCCTTGTTTACTTCAAAATAAGCTCTAATAAGTTGTTCTATTTCAAATTTATCGTCTAATCTTGATTCGTGTTCTTTTGCATCAAAAAAGAAAGGTACTATCCCATTTCTAGAATGGTTAATAAGACATTCTAATAGTATTCTTTTTAAAAGAGATGTTTTGCCACATTTGTCTTTCCCAAGAATACAGAAGTTATTAGAAGATTCAATAATTTCTTCAATGTTGATAATAGTAGCATTTTTTGTTTCAAACCCTCCCTCAGACTCTTTTTTTAGTACGGGTGGATTGTAAAGAGTTAAGAAATCCTGCTTATTTTCGTCTTCTTCTTTCAGAAGCAATAATTTATTAGCATTCTCTTTCTCTACATTTATTTTATCTGATAATTTTTTTCTAAAAGTAATTGCTCTTTGTTTTTCTTCGCCACAAGGAATAGTGTGAATAATATCGTTGCCAACATGGCAATCACCGTTTTCTGCAATATAAAAAATTTCTTTAACAATAATTTTATTTTCTTCAATCTCACACAATTCAATGATAGAACATCCAAGATTTTCCTTTGACGACAATGATGCTTTGGCTACGTGTTCAAAAATACCATTTGAACCGCTGTATCTTGATAAAGAAGATATTTTATGCACATGTCCTGAAAGCATTAAATCAAACTCATTATGAATTATGTTTTCGATTCCGTAAAAGTTAAAGTCTTTCAAGAAATATAAAGGGTGATGTATTAAAATGATTTTTTTATCAACATTTACTAATTTCTTCTTTATGTCAAGCATTAAAGCATTTGGTATTAATAGGTTTCCTTTATCATCTTTGCCTGTTTTATCTTTATCAATAGCTGAGAGCCATGCTGAATTTAGACATACAATCCCTATTTTTTTGTTGTTAAAAATTCTAAAATGTATAGAATACAGTTCCTCATTAATATTATTTTTGTCATTATGGAAGGTAGATAAAAAGGAATTAAAATTTTTAGATGGCTTTACACTATCAATGTATATAGAATCTGATTTTTTTATAAATAAATTATTCAAACTTTCATCATTACTTATATTTGCATCAAAATAGGATTTTGTCGCAGTATGGATATTACTTCTGTCAATATCATGATTACCTGCACAAAAAATAATATTTTCCTTGTTTACACCTAATTCATCTACTAATTTGTCAAACAAAACGGCTTTTGCTTTTGAAAAATCCTCTAATTTACTTCCATTTAGCACTAAGTCTCCTGTAAAAAACACAAAATCAATACAAAGATTTGATTTTTTTATTGTTTTAATAATTGCTTGCACTACATTTGTTTGTAATGAACTCCCACTGGAGTAATGAAAATCTGTGATATGTAATATATTCATTTTAATAACTTTTTTTGAATTCTACAATATTTTTTTTACAATATTCAATGCTTTATCAGCATGTTCTTCGTCTTTAACAACGCTATAAAGTTGGTCAGCAAGCCACAATGTAAGCAGTTCTTTTTCATCAGCATTTAATATTTCTGCAATAATAGAGATATACTCTTTTTTTGCTCGGCGTTCTCCTTTTTCTATTTTCCAATAAGTAGCAGAGTCAATATCTAATGCTGCTGCTAATTTTCGCAGTGGAAGTTGTCTCTCTTCTCTTAACTGTTTTATCCGTTCTATGAACATTTTGCTTATTTTTTATTAGTCCTGACAAATTTCGGCAAAGATACAATTTCTTTCTCGAATTAATGCATTCTGTTTTGGATATTTTTCAACAGAATTCTGTTTAATATAATACTGAAACCCTTTTCTTGTTCAGGGTGGCGGGTGGGCGAGCCAAATATGGCGTCAGCCATTTTTGGCATGGGGCTTTGGTTATGAAGTGAGCGCAGCGAACTTGATAACCAAAGCTTGGCAAACTGTTTGGTCTTTCATTTTTTTAAGTTTTTTGTAACTATGTCAAAAATTCCCGTAAATCTCTCTTGCCCAACGCACTGTCCGCATATGGCATAGAACGTTCTGGGGCTTGGCGCGGTGGCGGCTTCCAACACACTTTCAACGCGAGTAACGGTGCGAAAGTAGCAAATATTGTCAACGCGAGGTAATGCCGCAATTTTGGCAATATGCTTGTTGGGTGCAGGTGTTCATTCTTTTTTCTGTACTTCTATTGGATTTTCTTTTCTAAGTTTTTCATATTTTTTAAAAGAATTATCCCAACCATTCTGAAATAGATCAATCTCTTCTCTGTTGTCTTCTTTCTTCAATTTTGGAATAAAAATATTAATTAAGCAATAATCAAAACCATCCCATGTATTCGGATCTCCTAATGTGCCTTCTTCATACTTTCTTTTTTTGTCAATATACTCTGAAAATGTTGGATTTTTTGCCTGCAAAAACCTTCTAACAGTTGAAACGAAAAAATTATAGAAATAATCTACGTCTAAATATCCTGACCGATCCATCATTTTTGCATCTTCAAAATAAGCAAGAATCCTATTCAATTCAATACTTCGTAAAAAACCATCCAATTTCATAGTATCTTTCTCCCATAACTCTTTTACACTCTTACTAATGGTCCAACTCCTATCAGAATGTATCCATAAATGCAAATAATCTAACTCTATTGGATGATTAAGTCTATAATTATCATCAAACATCCAATATCTATTATTAAAATCATAACACAATTCTCTTGTCGTTCTAAATTTTTGAGAATTTTTTGTGTGTTCTGCTATTTCTGCCGACCTATTGTTTGAGCGAAGAAGCATGAAAGTTAAGATAACTGTTGCTATGAGAGTGCAACTTTGAACAAATCTCGCAAAATATTTTCTTTTTGTTTCTGAATCAATATTTTTTTTGATAAATTTCATCGTTATTTAAAATTTAAAATTGTTTTGCCTCCACTCTCGGCTATCGGCTTCTCCGAAATTTATGCTTTTGATACAATTTTCGAATTTTTTGCAACGATTTTCAAGCAGATATTTTCCTTGTTCTGCTCTTTCAGAACGATTGTCGCATTGAGTTTCAATCATTTTCTGTTACCCTGTCCTCCACTTGCCTCTAACTTAAAATCACCCGCGAAAAAACATAAAATTTTTTATTTTAACCCAAAATAGACTTATAGGCATAAATAATTAACAATTTTTAACTTATTATGTCTTATATTTTTAATCATAATATAAAAAAGGTGTTGAAATTGGCAGGGGGGTCGTTCCTGAATCGCTCTCCCTTCGGCGGCAGTTGAGGGGTGGGGCTATTGTTGAATTTCACCTATCTAAGAGGTAAATCAAAATAGAAATGCTATTTTTGCCCCCATAAGAAAAAGAGTGATGTACCCCATTTTAACCCTCCATACTCCTGATATAGAAAACGAAACAGCGTTGCCTCTCGCTACTTCCAATGTTTCCGCAGGCTTTCCATCTCCTTCTGAGGATCATTTTACCTCAAAACTTGATATAAATAAAATTCTCATTAAAAACCCAGCCGCTACTTTCTACGCAAGGGTAAGCGGCGTTTCAATGATTGATGACGGTATTGATGATGGCGACATATTAGTGATTGACAAAAGTGTGGAACCACAGGATAAATGCTTGGCAGTTTGTTTTATAGATGGAGAGTTTACCCTAAAAAGGTTCTTCCTGAAAAAAGACGGCGCACTCCTTATGCCTGCCAATAAAGATTATAAACCCATAAGAATTACTGAAGATAATCACTTCATTATTTGGGGCATCGTACGATACATCATAAAAAAGGTATAATGATAGGGCTTTGCGATTGTAACAATTTCTTTGTGAGTTGCGAACGAGTTTTTAACCCCTCACTGAACGGAAAACCTGTTGTTGCACTCAGTAACAACGACGGCTGCATTATCTCTCGAAGCGAAGAAGCCAAAAAACTCGGCATTAAAATGGGACAACCTCTCTATCAAATAAAAGAACTTGTTGAACAAAACAAAGTAACCGCTTTCTCAAGCAACTACTACCTTTACGGAGATCTCTCACAAAGGGTGATGGAGACCCTCAAAACCTTCTCTCCATCAATAGAAATATACTCTATAGATGAAGCCTTTATTAACTTTAACGGATTTGACAACGCCGTTTTGCACGATTACGGCAAAAGTATAGTGAAAGCCATCCATAAAAATATAGGCATACCGGTAAGTCTTGGCATTGCCCCCACCAAAACATTAGCCAAAATAGCAAGCAAACTGTGCAAAAAATACTCAAAATTGGAAGGATGCTGTTTCATGTACCGTCCGGAAGATATTACCAAAGTTCTTACCCAATTTCCCATAGAAGATATTTGGGGGATTGGGCGCAAACTCTCAAAAATGTTAAAAGCTAAAAACATCCATACAGCTGAACAATTTCGCCAGCTTTCTCCGGAATGGGTAAAAGCCAAAATGAGCGTTACAGGACTTCGTACATGGAAAGAACTGCACGGAGAGTCCTGTATTCCTTTTGGTTACATCATTCCCGATAAACAATCCATCTGTGTATCTCGGTCTTTTGCCAAAGAGATCTCTACCTTAGAAACCCTCACCGAAATCATGACAACCTTTGTCAGTATGGTAGCCGAAAAGCTTAGAAAGCAAAACTCCCTTACCCGCCAAATGCAAATTTTTCTCCTTACCAACCCCCATCGCAACGATATGGGACAACACAGCGAAGGGAAGCTCATCACACTGCCCACATCTACAAACAGCACCATTGAGTTGATACATCATGCCACACGCGCATTCAAAGAGATTTACAAAAAAGGCTACGGCTACAAAAAAGCCGGAGTAGTTCTCTATGAAATCACCCCTGACACAGGAATCCAAAATACCCTTTTCGACAGTATTGACAGACCCAAACACGCTAACCTCATGCACACCATGGATGCTATTAATGCCCGTATAGGAAAAAACACCATTTCAATTGCTACCCAAGGCAGCGGTAAAATACCAACACATCAAGAAAACCTTTCACCGCGATACACCACGCATTTTGAAGAGATTATGGTAATAAAAGTATAGTCTCTCATTCCTCATTTCTCATTCCTAAATCACCCCGCGCAACAAACCAAATTTCTGTCCCCATGCGCATCATTCACTTTGCCCACTGCGGGCCAATACTTATCATCATGAGGCATTGGGTAGGCAGCCTTTTCGCGGGTGTAGGGTTTGTTCCACTCACTTGCCGTAACCATTTTTGCTGTGTGCGGGGCATTCTTAATTACGTTGTTGAGTTTATCGGCTTTGCCTTCTTCAATTTCGCGGATCTCTTCGCGGATGGCGATGAAGGCATCGCAAAGGCGGTCTATTTCGCTCAGCGGTTCGCTTTCGGTGGGTTCCACCATCAACGTGCCGTGTATTGGGAATGCTACGGTGGGGGCGTGAAAGCCGTAGTCCATCAAACGCTTGGCTATATCTATGACTTGTATGCCGGCAGAGCGGTCAAATTCGTTACAGTCGAGGATGAACTCGTGGGCACAACAGCCTTGCGCGCCCAAGTACATGATTTTATAGTGGTTCTTTAAACGCGCAACCATATAGTTGGCGTTGAGAATTGCCATTTTTGTGGCTTCTGTTAAGCCGTTGCCTCCCAGCATTTTCAGGTAGCCGTAGGTGATGGGCAGCAAGAACGCACTGCCGTAAGGAGAGGCAGCAACCTGACTTCCTTTTGCGCCGCCCACCGGATAAAGTTCGTGGCTCGGCAAGAAGTCTATTAAATGTTCGGCAACACCAATGGGACCTACGCCCGGACCGCCGCCGCCGTGTGGCATGGCAAAGGTCTTGTGCAGGTTCAAGTGGCAAACGTCTGCGCCCATGGCGCCAGGAGAGGTTAAGCCCACCTGCGCATTCATGTTGGCGCCGTCCATATATACCAAACCGCCGTTGTTGTGAATAATTTTTATGATTTCCAAAATGGCTTCTTCAAACACGCCGTGGGTGGAGGGGTAGGTGATCATGATGCACGACAGGTTTTCTTTGTACTGCACTGCTTTGGCGCGCAGGTCTTCCACGTCAATTTCGCCTTCGGCGGTTGATTTCACTACCACAATTTCCAAGCCTGCCTTAGCTGCCGATGCGGGGTTGGT
>JGI24695J34938_10003853_pt1 | contig 10169 bp, 11 predicted proteins | sample TergutCo191P3_FD_34938 | JGI IMG/M metagenome (IMG submission 34938) | reverse complement strand
AAAATTATTCTCACAACATCTGCGAGAGCGTGGTTGCTGAGGCCATTAATTTTTCAAATGAATATCGCAAACTACTTTCAATAAGCATAAACCTTAGTCGTATTCACGTCGGCCTTCATTTTACAAGAAAAATGATAAGTAACCTAACCATTAATCTTGAAAATGGAGGAACTAAATATGCTAATTGAATTAGCGAAAAGGCATGGCTTTGAGCACGTAGCCAATGGCTTAAAATGGAGTATTTGGCACCACAAAGAACTTGGCATTGAGGAATTTCTACCACTTGAAGAAGAGTCTTTAAGCAAATTTAAGGAAGAATCTTTGATTGACAGAATAACTTCATATAAGTCCTAAGTCCGCTAAATAACAATCGAATAATAAAAATAAAAGATTGTAGTTGTGTGGGGTAGTTATTTTACCCCACCAATTATATCTGAGAATGGAGGTCACACTATGTCAAGGAGGCAAAGTGTTCGTTGTTTTGCTACAACGAAAGATGGCTACAATCCGCACAAATCGTTCAGTCGCCCGCACAAGCGCAGGCTCATAAAAAACTATGTATTGCGAAAAGAAATATTGGTATTTGCATTTCGCAATATGCTTGAACGTAGGAAAGGACGGAATGTAATAAAGTTAATAAAAACCTATGCATTGCAAAAGGTGGTGTTAATCCGACCATTCAGACGATGGGAGCAGCAATACGCGTCAATATCAATAAAATATGTATTGCAGAAGATACTATCAGATGATAAATATCTAAGTTTCCATAGTATATGATCGGAGGATTCTTAATGAATAGATTGGAGCTTCAGGATGAGTACGTTTTACTGACGAAGTTCTCAAGGCGTACTACCGAGAATGGAGAGGGTGTTATTGCTGAATCTTTGGACTTAAACGGTTGCGTAACAATGGGGGACACATTCAATGAGGCATGGGATAATGCAAAGGATGCATTTGCACTTTGGATACTAAATGCAGATAAGCTTGGGAAAAAAATACCTGAAATAGACAATAGTCGCCTATTTGAGTTTCAACCGAGTGAAGATGGTTCTGTGATATATCCAATAAAAATAAACCTCGCTGAATACCGAAGAAAGCTCAGCAATAGAGCCATTAAAAAAAGTGTAACCATTCCGTCTTGGCTAAATGAACTGGCAGAAACGAATGATATAAATTATTCACACGTTCTGCAAAGAGCACTAAAGGCAGAACTTGGCGTAGGTGAGGAGGCCATGATGCATTACTGATAATCATGCAAAATAAATGGGGCTACCTTGCTAAGTTAAAAGTAAGGTAGCCCTTTTAAATTTTATTGAGGAGGTGAATAGTGTGAGCTTACTTGATATCTTGAACTCGGTGATTGCGCTAGTAGGTTTGTATTTTACGTATCGCATGTATCGTAAATACAACCACCTATGCCACGAATGCCAATGTGATGAAGATGGAAAAGAAAACGCCGCCCCTCGGGTAAGGAAACGGCGCAAGTGGTACAAATAATCAGTCGTAACGAGGTTACGACCACACAGTCTAGCATCGGTATGTTAGGCTGTGCGTACATATTTCAAAATCATGAGAATAAGGTGGGGCGACCTGTTCCCACATCTCCTACCTTGGACTCCGGCCGAGAGTTTTACCCAAGTGGCGACGGCTGCCCGTTCCGTCCTCGTTTATTCTCCATGTCTTAATATTGCCAAAAATCAATACATTAGTCAATGGCTTTTGTAGGTATCCAGTTGCCTGCGGATATGAGGCGCTTTGCAGCATTGCCGTCTACGTGGTATAGCGTCCTTGCAAAGTATTCGCCGACTAATGTAACTCGCACGGCAACTTTTATATGCATACCAAAGGCTTTTATATATTCTATGGTGCCATCACTACGGATGCCAATATAATCCGGTTCCGAGAGTATTCTTTTAAGCCTAGAGCCATACTTTTTAAAATCCCTTGGATGGGTATTCTGCATGTGTTTAAGATTGCTTTTTCCGAGGAATATTGGTGTTCCTGCTTCAACGGCAAGAGTCAGCAATCTAACTACATTTTCTGAAAATTCTCCAACCTGTATCTGTTCGCTCTCACCAACGAAGTCATCAAATGTCATTCTCTATCTGCCTTTCTTTGGTTAATCCGTCCCTATTATAGATTTTAAATATCCAAACTGGCTATGATGTATTTCACCACGGCTGGCTTTTAATTTTACCTTGTTGTACTTGCGTTGAAGATGGTCATAGCACTTTGTATCATCATTAAAAATTTGTGGCATACGTTCGGATATCAAGTCACAGAGTACAACCATTTGCTCCCGGGTAAACTCTCCGTCGACAGCACCACGGAAGAAAATAAGGCGTGCTTCGTATTTTGAAATAGTGTCGGGATCAATATCATCCTCATCCATACTCCAAACATCAATAACATCATCCGCATCAGTGCTTTTATTAATATCAATAAACTCATCAAGGGATAGCGGGTCATCATGTTTTTCATTTTTTTCTATAATAAATTTAATCTGTAAAACCTTACCGCCAGGCCCTTTTTTCCCATATGGTTCATAGGTGAACTTTATGTCGGTATGTTCCTGTAATGCCTCTTGGCAAGCGTCAAGAACCCGGCTTTTAAAGTTGCCAAACCGAGGATATTCGTTTTTGCCTATTCCAAGCAACTCTTTTAAATCCTCAATTTTCAGAACCCTATTTCCCACTGTTTGATACTGCTTTAATATTTCATACATACGAAGTTGGTTAGAGCTTTTGAGCCGTAACGCATTCCAAAGTTTATATGTGAAGTATTTGCTTTTAAATTCAAACATAAGAGGTAGCGCACGGTCATGTGCATCTATCTCAACGAACCATTCTCCATCATCATCTTTGCTTACTTTGCATTCCTTAAAAAGCTGAAAGCCTATGTAGCCTCCATGTTCAGCAGGTATATTAATTACTTTGCTTAGTAAGCTATTGGTGACATCAGTCATGTATTTCATGTCTAAGCGCCCTAATTCCATAATGGCCTTGAAATCATCCATTGAGAACCGTACAAGTCTTGTGCCTACATCTTTTGCATTTATCTTGCTAAGGTAAATACTTAGGAATCTTAACTCCTGTAGTGTCATGCTATTGGAGCGGAGTTCGTTAAGTACGTTTCGCTTCTGCACAAGGTAATTTTGCTTTAGTCTTGGCATGTAATATCACCTCTAGCGAAAGCATAACACAATTGAATACATATGTATATTTATGTAGTTGAGTCTGCAAATCCATGTAGTCAACTGTGCAAATCCATGTAGTCGACTGTGCAAATCCATGTAGTCGACTGTGCAAATCCATGTAGTCGACTGTGCAAATCCATGTAGTCAAGTAGGGTCTGGAATGCCGCATAATCACTGGTTTTTTTGCCTCCGAAAACAGGTTTTAAAACAAGGTTTAAATATATTTTAAAACAAGCAAACAAACAAGGAAGACCTCGTTGTTAACTTCGTTGGCTAAAAACAACACCGGCGTGTACACGCCGGTGTAAATCATAGTGACGATGAAATCTCTTTTTCCGTTCTCCAATCTTTGTGAATACCTACTTGATCAAGATATGCTTTTCGCCTGATATCTCGTTCCTCAGATTCTGGTGGAGCGGATTTATATGCCGAAAATGAAGCTCGCCTATTTAGGGCCTCGTACTTGGCCTCTATTTCGTCCTGTAAGAGCTTACAGACCGTTTTGGTGGTCTTGTCCAACTCATATCCTTCAAGCGCGTCTAAGAGCCACCAGAAGCCGTCTAAGAGGCTTTTGGATATCTGAACCTTGTTAGACATAAAAATTCCTCCCTACTTCATACTTGCAATGGGTCATGGCTTCTATTGCGGTTTATAGTTCGACCATTAATTTTGGCTTCATACGCATTCATGATTTCCAGCTTGTCCTTATCGGGAATCTCTGCAAATTTTTGAACCAATATCTCCCCGGCTTTTTCTAATATGGATTTGGGCTTTGGTGCTAAAGCCTCCAACTCTTTTACCTTTCCTTGCAATTCCTTGATGGATTTTTTGAGTGTACGAATTTCAGCCAGGGCTTTCTTTTTTTCTTCTTCGGAAGTGGCGTTTGGCATTGCTGTTCTCTTTAGGTTTTCGATACACTCAACCGTTACACCTTCCCCGGTGATTGCACCACCAACTAAACTTTTTTTTGGTTGGATTTTTTCTATCTGTTTTACAGTCAATATAGTTCCGCTTATAGTCTTTATCTGCTTTTGTTTTTCTTTGAGTTCATCATCCAAACCCCCGATTTTATTTTCTAGGTTGTCCAATTCAATAACTTTGTTTCGTAGTGCTTTGTCCTTAGCATCTAACTGGACTTCCATGGAATTACTTTGCTCATGCAATGAATCAAGTTGGGCTTTGGCAGCTCCTCTTTTTAATTCATCAATGGACTTGTTGCCCTCCTTTGTGGCCTCGTTCAAGATACCAATTTCCCGCCCAAAGACCCTGGCCATGTGCTTCTCTAAATCTTGATGAAATGTTTGCAAGTCCAGACGGTCAATGGCTATCTTAGCCGACACCTTATCAATTCCTTTTTTTTGTCATGCACCACAGGAACAAAGGCATAGTGAAGATGTGGTAATGATTCATCCATATGCACATATGCGCTTATGACATTCTTATCGCTCCCATCGGCGTACCGCTGATTCAAAAAAGAATATGCTTCTCGAAAAAATAATTCATACTCATTATCTGATAAATCCTTCGGGGTCGTAATGACCCAGCAGCACATGACATTAACATCAGCCCGGTTATGACACTGAACCTCTGCCGTCCGTTTGATGATGAACGATAACTGCCCTCCATCGTGTTCGGATGCAAGGTTGTAATTTAAATGGATTCGGCTTGTGTCAATCTCTTGATTCCCAAAAGCGTAGTATGTGCCGTCCTCTTTTTGCCCTCTTTCGTAGTGGCGAGTAAGCCCACCAATTTGCCCTCGGTTGTACTTTTGGACATTTGCCATGTCGGTATCACCCCCATGCCAATTATGCCCGGAAGCACATCCAATTTCAAATTGGTGTAGTTATACCAAAATCGCCGGTGGCTTGCGTCCCGCATTTGGTAACTTGCCCTGCCGGGGGCTAAAAAGAAGGTATTGACAGTTCAATTGTTGAACTGTATAATACGCATAAAATATGCATAAAAAAATATATTACCAACGTCACCCAGACAATGACGCGCAAAAATAAGTATATATAATTAATAATAAAATACAAAAAAATTAGACCTAGGTAAGGAGGAAGAAGCATGTATCCTTGTAAAGAAGCTATGAAAGCCATATGGCGGGTCTTAATAATTTTTTTAGCCTTAGTAATTGTTACGATTACTATTGCACCTATAAGATATCGGGCAAGGGCACCTGATGGAGATGTTGCAAATGGTGATAGATGCGATTTAGAAGACGTGGTTCTCGTTTTACATCGGTCAAGATCGTGCTGGGGTAAAGGTACTCCAACTAGCGATGATGGCGATTTAGCAGGTGTTGTTGAGGAAGAACTAGTAAAAGATGTAGATTCTTCATCTGATGACGAAGACAAAGAATTACAAAAGAAAAAAGAGGATTATAAAAATTATTCTCACAACATCTGCGAGAGCGTGGTTGCTGAGGCCATTAATTTTTCAAATGAATATCGCAAACTACTTTCAATAAGCATAAACCTTAGTCGTATTCACGTCGGCCTTCATTTTACAAGAAAAATGATAAGTAACCTAACCATTAATCTTGAAAATGGAGGAACTAAATATGCTAATTGAATTAGCGAAAAGGCATGGCTTTGAGCACGTAGCCAATGGCTTAAAATGGAGTATTTGGCACCACAAAGAACTTGGCATTGAGGAATTTCTACCACTTGAAGAAGAGTCTTTAAGCAAATTTAAGGAAGAATCTTTGATTGACAGAATAACTTCATATAAGTCCTAAGTCCGCTAAATAACAATCGAATAATAAAAATAAAAGATTGTAGTTGTGTGGGGTAGTTATTTTACCCCACCAATTATATCTGAGAATGGAGGTCACACTATGTCAAGGAGGCAAAGTGTTCGTTGTTTTGCTACAACGAAAGATGGCTACAATCCGCACAAATCGTTCAGTCGCCCGCACAAGCGCAGGCTCATAAAAAACTATGTATTGCGAAAAGAAATATTGGTATTTGCATTTCGCAATATGCTTGAACGTAGGAAAGGACGGAATGTAATAAAGTTAATAAAAACCTATGCATTGCAAAAGGTGGTGTTAATCCGACCATTCAGACGATGGGAGCAGCAATACGCGTCAATATCAATAAAATATGTATTGCAGAAGATACTATCAGATGATAAATATCTAAGTTTCCATAGTATATGATCGGAGGATTCTTAATGAATAGATTGGAGCTTCAGGATGAGTACGTTTTACTGACGAAGTTCTCAAGGCGTACTACCGAGAATGGAGAGGGTGTTATTGCTGAATCTTTGGACTTAAACGGTTGCGTAACAATGGGGGACACATTCAATGAGGCATGGGATAATGCAAAGGATGCATTTGCACTTTGGATACTAAATGCAGATAAGCTTGGGAAAAAAATACCTGAAATAGACAATAGTCGCCTATTTGAGTTTCAACCGAGTGAAGATGGTTCTGTGATATATCCAATAAAAATAAACCTCGCTGAATACCGAAGAAAGCTCAGCAATAGAGCCATTAAAAAAAGTGTAACCATTCCGTCTTGGCTAAATGAACTGGCAGAAACGAATGATATAAATTATTCACACGTTCTGCAAAGAGCACTAAAGGCAGAACTTGGCGTAGGTGAGGAGGCCATGATGCATTACTGATAATCATGCAAAATAAATGGGGCTACCTTGCTAAGTTAAAAGTAAGGTAGCCCTTTTAAATTTTATTGAGGAGGTGAATAGTGTGAGCTTACTTGATATCTTGAACTCGGTGATTGCGCTAGTAGGTTTGTATTTTACGTATCGCATGTATCGTAAATACAACCACCTATGCCACGAATGCCAATGTGATGAAGATGGAAAAGAAAACGCCGCCCCTCGGGTAAGGAAACGGCGCAAGTGGTACAAATAATCAGTCGTAACGAGGTTACGACCACACAGTCTAGCATCGGTATGTTAGGCTGTGCGTACATATTTCAAAATCATGAGAATAAGGTGGGGCGACCTGTTCCCACATCTCCTACCTTGGACTCCGGCCGAGAGTTTTACCCAAGTGGCGACGGCTGCCCGTTCCGTCCTCGTTTATTCTCCATGTCTTAATATTGCCAAAAATCAATACATTAGTCAATGGCTTTTGTAGGTATCCAGTTGCCTGCGGATATGAGGCGCTTTGCAGCATTGCCGTCTACGTGGTATAGCGTCCTTGCAAAGTATTCGCCGACTAATGTAACTCGCACGGCAACTTTTATATGCATACCAAAGGCTTTTATATATTCTATGGTGCCATCACTACGGATGCCAATATAATCCGGTTCCGAGAGTATTCTTTTAAGCCTAGAGCCATACTTTTTAAAATCCCTTGGATGGGTATTCTGCATGTGTTTAAGATTGCTTTTTCCGAGGAATATTGGTGTTCCTGCTTCAACGGCAAGAGTCAGCAATCTAACTACATTTTCTGAAAATTCTCCAACCTGTATCTGTTCGCTCTCACCAACGAAGTCATCAAATGTCATTCTCTATCTGCCTTTCTTTGGTTAATCCGTCCCTATTATAGATTTTAAATATCCAAACTGGCTATGATGTATTTCACCACGGCTGGCTTTTAATTTTACCTTGTTGTACTTGCGTTGAAGATGGTCATAGCACTTTGTATCATCATTAAAAATTTGTGGCATACGTTCGGATATCAAGTCACAGAGTACAACCATTTGCTCCCGGGTAAACTCTCCGTCGACAGCACCACGGAAGAAAATAAGGCGTGCTTCGTATTTTGAAATAGTGTCGGGATCAATATCATCCTCATCCATACTCCAAACATCAATAACATCATCCGCATCAGTGCTTTTATTAATATCAATAAACTCATCAAGGGATAGCGGGTCATCATGTTTTTCATTTTTTTCTATAATAAATTTAATCTGTAAAACCTTACCGCCAGGCCCTTTTTTCCCATATGGTTCATAGGTGAACTTTATGTCGGTATGTTCCTGTAATGCCTCTTGGCAAGCGTCAAGAACCCGGCTTTTAAAGTTGCCAAACCGAGGATATTCGTTTTTGCCTATTCCAAGCAACTCTTTTAAATCCTCAATTTTCAGAACCCTATTTCCCACTGTTTGATACTGCTTTAATATTTCATACATACGAAGTTGGTTAGAGCTTTTGAGCCGTAACGCATTCCAAAGTTTATATGTGAAGTATTTGCTTTTAAATTCAAACATAAGAGGTAGCGCACGGTCATGTGCATCTATCTCAACGAACCATTCTCCATCATCATCTTTGCTTACTTTGCATTCCTTAAAAAGCTGAAAGCCTATGTAGCCTCCATGTTCAGCAGGTATATTAATTACTTTGCTTAGTAAGCTATTGGTGACATCAGTCATGTATTTCATGTCTAAGCGCCCTAATTCCATAATGGCCTTGAAATCATCCATTGAGAACCGTACAAGTCTTGTGCCTACATCTTTTGCATTTATCTTGCTAAGGTAAATACTTAGGAATCTTAACTCCTGTAGTGTCATGCTATTGGAGCGGAGTTCGTTAAGTACGTTTCGCTTCTGCACAAGGTAATTTTGCTTTAGTCTTGGCATGTAATATCACCTCTAGCGAAAGCATAACACAATTGAATACATATGTATATTTATGTAGTTGAGTCTGCAAATCCATGTAGTCAACTGTGCAAATCCATGTAGTCGACTGTGCAAATCCATGTAGTCGACTGTGCAAATCCATGTAGTCGACTGTGCAAATCCATGTAGTCAAGTAGGGTCTGGAATGCCGCATAATCACTGGTTTTTTTGCCTCCGAAAACAGGTTTTAAAACAAGGTTTAAATATATTTTAAAACAAGCAAACAAACAAGGAAGACCTCGTTGTTAACTTCGTTGGCTAAAAACAACACCGGCGTGTACACGCCGGTGTAAATCATAGTGACGATGAAATCTCTTTTTCCGTTCTCCAATCTTTGTGAATACCTACTTGATCAAGATATGCTTTTCGCCTGATATCTCGTTCCTCAGATTCTGGTGGAGCGGATTTATATGCCGAAAATGAAGCTCGCCTATTTAGGGCCTCGTACTTGGCCTCTATTTCGTCCTGTAAGAGCTTACAGACCGTTTTGGTGGTCTTGTCCAACTCATATCCTTCAAGCGCGTCTAAGAGCCACCAGAAGCCGTCTAAGAGGCTTTTGGATATCTGAACCTTGTTAGACATAAAAATTCCTCCCTACTTCATACTTGCAATGGGTCATGGCTTCTATTGCGGTTTATAGTTCGACCATTAATTTTGGCTTCATACGCATTCATGATTTCCAGCTTGTCCTTATCGGGAATCTCTGCAAATTTTTGAACCAATATCTCCCCGGCTTTTTCTAATATGGATTTGGGCTTTGGTGCTAAAGCCTCCAACTCTTTTACCTTTCCTTGCAATTCCTTGATGGATTTTTTGAGTGTACGAATTTCAGCCAGGGCTTTCTTTTTTTCTTCTTCGGAAGTGGCGTTTGGCATTGCTGTTCTCTTTAGGTTTTCGATACACTCAACCGTTACACCTTCCCCGGTGATTGCACCACCAACTAAACTTTTTTTTGGTTGGATTTTTTCTATCTGTTTTACAGTCAATATAGTTCCGCTTATAGTCTTTATCTGCTTTTGTTTTTCTTTGAGTTCATCATCCAAACCCCCGATTTTATTTTCTAGGTTGTCCAATTCAATAACTTTGTTTCGTAGTGCTTTGTCCTTAGCATCTAACTGGACTTCCATGGAATTACTTTGCTCATGCAATGAATCAAGTTGGGCTTTGGCAGCTCCTCTTTTTAATTCATCAATGGACTTGTTGCCCTCCTTTGTGGCCTCGTTCAAGATACCAATTTCCCGCCCAAAGACCCTGGCCATGTGCTTCTCTAAATCTTGATGAAATGTTTGCAAGTCCAGACGGTCAATGGCTATCTTAGCCGACACCTTATCAATTCCTTTTTTTTGTCATGCACCACAGGAACAAAGGCATAGTGA
>JGI24695J34938_10003850_pt1 | contig 10182 bp, 12 predicted proteins | sample TergutCo191P3_FD_34938 | JGI IMG/M metagenome (IMG submission 34938) | reverse complement strand
ACAATGAACAGGTAACGCGCTGGGCGTTTCCGCATGAACTGGAAGGACCCGGCTGGATTACTGTGGATTCTAAAAAACACATATTTGTCGAAGACAGGGTGCCTGTTTCCGAGCAGCGTTTTGATCCTGAATCCAAAGTGCTTTTAGACGGAATCATAAAACATTTTGATCAGGACGGACGCTATGTAAAATATCTCGGGAGAGAAGGAGAAGGCGGCACATATTTTCCAAGGATAGTAGGATTATCAACATCAGTAAGGGATGAGCTTGCGGTGATTTGCCGTATTCAGGAAGGATGGATTGTTTACTGGTACAACTCTCAAGGAGCGCTTCTGTTCGTTGTAAATATCTCGGTGGGAACAATACCCGGCATTCCTGAATGGCCTGAAGCATTTGCCGCGATTGACAGTATCAGTATAGCGCCTGATTCAAGAAGAATTTTAATCAAGGTTGATTACACAAGAGATACCTTTGATCCTTTGACAAATACCCGCACAGGCAATGAGCCTATAAATTCTGTAATATGGACGTTGAATATCGAAGACGGAAAGTACGCAGGCTCTTATGAAATACCTCTGTATGAAACGACGGAGAATTCGCGCACAGGCAGTCATAAAGTTTTCTATTACGTCCTTGGGGTCGCAAGGAATAATAAAGTGCTTCTTTATTCGCCCATCAATTCAGGATATACGCTGCTTTATATTGATTTAAATTCACGCGAACAGCGAAGAGCTTTTATTAACTTTTCCATAAATGAAATAAGGTACAATGATTTTTTCCTTTCAAATGACGGAATCCTTTCCGCGATGCTTGCCGATAACAATAATGTGAAAATGGTCTGGTGGCGGACGGATCGATTTATCGGTGAAAGCCCATGAACCTGAACAGGCGGAAGAAAAAGGGAGGTTCTCTTCTTGACAGATAACGATAAACAAAGACCAAATGCGAATTATAAACTAAGCAGATCTGAAAACGCGCCGCCAGAAAATGAATCGCTGAATTTCCGTTACAGCAGGGAACGCAGGCTTGAAAACGCGCCGCTTGAAGTGCAGAATATGTATAGAGATAATAAACCCGGCAAGTTCGGTTTATTCGCCTCGTTAGTCGCGGACAGACCAAGAAAAATTCTTTTTGCTATAATTGTTTTATTATGTCTTTTAATTCTAGTGCTTACAATTTTGGGATATTTGGATACTTCATATACGCTTGCCGGTAATAAACTTAGTATAAAAGCAATTAGAAATGAATCTAATACAATAAATATAGCTATAATAAAAACAGTGAATAATAAAGACGCGTATACAGGCATGGTAGAAATAATTGTTGCGCCGAGAATTAAGAAAAAAGATGAAGAATACGGGGAATTCCCTCATAGAATCTATTTCACAATGAAGGATGAAGAAAGGTACTATTTTACTGTTCCGTTTACTGACAACGATCTTGTGATGGTTCTTCAAACTGATAAAGGAAACATTCAGATACGGTTACAAGCGGATTAAAAAAATACTTTTACCCTTGACAATATTCAAATTAAGCGTTAATTATTATATATATGATTCAATTGTATTTTCTGTCCATTCTTTGCAATTGCTTGGCTGCCTTTGCGCTGCTTACCGGAAAAGATTCTGATGAAGGTAAGACGCAATTCCCCGGAAATGAACTTAAAAACAACCCCACTTTTCATCTGGTTTTAGGTATTCTATGCACTGTTACAGGCGTTTTAAAACTTCTTTCGCCGATACCAAAAAGACCGGACACGCTTCAGGCAATTATATTATTGGGAGATTTATTACCGTCAGCGATTGGAGTGCTTGCCGGTCTTTTATTAATATTTGGCATTTACAGACAGGATGCGTTAAAGACAACAGACGTTCAGGGAACGATGGATAAACTTGGAATAACCCTTCTTGCTTTTAAAAAACCAATTGGATTGGCGCTGTTAGCTGGGTCTGTTTTGCATTTTCTTTTTCCGTACGCGCTTTTTATCTGATTTTAAAAACTGTATTTTACGCGCAGGCTTAAATCAAAAAGAGAAAGACCGGCTCCTGCTTCGCCGTCTTTATAAAAAAATGAATCGTTGACTTTTTTGTTAAAGGAAGGTCCTCTTGTTAATCCAATATAGCGGTATGCGGCTTCAAGCGAGAAACTTAAATTATCAAGCAAATATGATAATTTCAATTTTGGTTCTAAAAATAATCCAAAGATTGTGTAATCCTGAAAAATATATCCAGTTTTAAGGTGATCATCTTTTGCAAAGCAATATGCAAATGGACTGATTTGAAATAAAAAATCAATAGAAAAAAACGATGTTATATCAGCGCCGGCTGAAAAACCTAACGCGGCTATAATCCAATCCTGCTGATATCTGATTACATCCCCTGAGAGTTCAGCGTAATTTGGGTTGTCATCAATAGGATAATATGAACCTGAACCCGCGTCTCTGGCGTAAATATAATAACCGTCTCTGCCTGTAAAAGCAAAATGCATCCATGAACCGGAGAAAAACGGTTTAATATGGAAATACGATTTAACAGGGATTGACGCTCCGATAATAATATCAGCCCAATAAAATGATCTTGTTTTATTTGTATGACTTGAAAAATTTGTAAGAGCGTTGTTTTCTTTTGACTTCCAGTCACGGTCTTCCATGATCCCGCTATCGCTAGGAAAACCTATTTTAAAATTTAGTGAAGAATAAAACCCGGGAGCGCTCATGGGATCACGTCTTCCAAAATCCAGCTTAAAAGCGGCATAAAAAACAGGTTTCATATCCCATATAAGTTCGCTTAACAGTTCCGCTTTATGATAACCGGGTGTAGGGTAGACCGCTTCAAAGGATTGTCCGTAAACAATACCAAAATGCGGTTCTATAGAAAAAGCATACCTTTTACTGTGTTCTTCGCAATAGACAGGATTTATTACCGATGCAAATAACATGATGACAAAACAAATAAAAATTGCTATATTTTTCATTAATATGAGAATATCTTTTAATCACGTTCTTAGTCAATTATGTATAATATTTTGTTTCATTAGTTTAACAGCATGCGGCTCGAACAAGGAAGATATCCCTCTAATCCCCCCCATAACAGCTCCTTTAACAGGCGAATATATAGGATTCGCGGTAATAACTGACTCATTTACCCATGTGAATGAAGATCCGTCAGATAACAGCAAATCACGCGGTTATCTAAGAAGAGGGTCAGTTGTTCAAGTGGTAAGGCGGCAGTTAATCAAAACTCAGGAAGGTTTTGTTTCCTGGGTTTTGGTAGACGGAGATCAGCAAGGCTGGCTTAAAGAAACCAATATCAATATTTACAATAATGAAAGTCAGGCAAAAACAGCCTCCGAGTTAATGCCCAAATGAGTCTCCAAGCTGTCCGCATGCTCCCATTAAACGTCTTCCTTTGCGAAGGCGCGTTGTAACATTCATTTTATTTTTTTCAAGCAAGCTAATAAAATCATTAATCTCTTTTTTTGAAGGTTCAGTAATGGGTTTGTTTTCAAAGTAAAGTCCATCCACAGGATTCCATGGAATTATATTTACAACATTATCAATATCTTTTGAAAAATTTAAAATCGAAAGAACATCCTGTTCCCTTGTGTTTATGCTTCCCAATAAAGGCACTTCCAATGTTATTCTGCCTCCGCCGTTTTTCTGGAAAAGAAGAAGAGCCTTTCGTATTTTTTCAAGTTCGTTCATCTTTGATACGGGAAGAAGTTTTTGACGGAGAGTTTCATCCGCCGTTACAAGAGAAAGCGCAAGCCGTACAAAGGGTCCGTTTCTGGCAATGTCTATTAGGCTTTCATATATGCCGCAGGTAGAGATTGTAATTCTTCGCTTTGATAAATTAATTCCTTTTGGATCTGTAAAAACACAAATTGCTTTGCGTAAATTTTCAAGGTTTAAAAGAGGTTCTCCCATTCCCATGATTACAATGTTATCGATTGTTCCGCCTGACCTTAACTGCAGAAATTGCTCTGCAATCTCATAACTCTCAAGATTGCGTTTAAACTCAAGCGTACCTGTTTTGCAAAATACGCATCCGCACGGGCAGCCCGCCTGCGTAGAAAGACACGCGGTAAACCTGTTTTTATTATCGCTTAACAAAACTGATTCAATTTTAATTTTATCATTTAATTCTATTATATATTTTTTTGAGTTAGAATCATTTATGCTGTTAATGACATTACAGGAAAAAACGCGGAATTTTTCGTTTAATTCTTTTTGCATAGAGATCGGGATATTCTTCATATCTTCAAAACAAATCGCGCCTTTTAATATCCATTTATATATCTGATTCGCGCGGAAGCGGGGAAGTGGAGAAATTAATTTTTCAATTTCATTTAAAGATAATCCGGCTAAAGAGGTCATTAAATGCTTTCCAGCATTTCAGATATTTTTTGGTTTTTAATTCCCAGTTTTTGGAATTCTTCAAGAGATTCTTTCGCTAGCCGCTTGTCGTTCATTTTAAGATAGCAGTCTGAAAGTTCAATATAAAGACGGTAATTTTTGTGATCCTGCTGAATCAGCCTCTTAAAAGAAAGAATAGCTTCATCAAATTTTCCCTGTTCTTTCGCAAGGAGAGCAAGCCCCATTACAGCGTAAGTGTCGTATTCAATATCCAAAGCTCTCTCGTAAAATGTTTTCGCTTTTTCAAAATCATTAAGGTTGCGGTATGCGTCTCCTGTTCTGGTTAAAATCATTTTGTTTCTTGGATCATGCTCTAGAATGCAGTTCCAGTATTCAAGAGATTTTTCAATCTGGTTTAAGCCGCGGTAGCAGTCCGCAAGTCCGAAGAGAGCGTAAAAATTGCTGTTTTCCCTTTTTAACGCCGTTTCAAAAAATGGAATGCCTTCATTGAAAGTTTTTAATTTTCTGTGGCAATTGCCTATGGAAGTGAGGACTCGTATATCAACTTCATTGCCGGATTGCATCATTTTTTCCCAGTAAAAAAGCGCTTCTCTGTATTCCTTAAAATCATAATGCAGATGGCCTAGACCTATGATCGCGTACGGATTTGTTTCTTCCATCTCTAAAACTCTTGAATAGGTGCTTTTGGAATTGGCAAAATCTTTTACCTTTCTGTAAGCGTCAGCGATTCTTGTTAAGACTGTAATATTTTTATCGTCATGAAGCAGATACTGCTCCCAAATTTCAATCGCTTTCTGGTATTGATTCTGCGCCTTGTAACAGTCAGCAAGACCGAAAAGCGCGTAATTGTTTCCCGGATGATGCGCAAGGCATCTTTGATAATATTTTGCGGCATCCCGGATAGAACCGGCTTTGCGGCTCGCGTCTCCCATGCCAACAAGAGCGTAATTGTTGTTATCATCAATCATGAGAATTTTTGAAAAGCAGTCAATTGCGTCGCTTATTTTATTTTCTTTTAAAAGCTGGTAGCCTGCTTTTGAAATATCAGTTATTTTTTGTGATTCTGAGGAAGCGCCGCCTTCCATGTTATGATGCCCCATGCTGTAACTGTCATTCGCCGCCGCCCACCCGGCGCTCTTGTCCGCGTTTTTTTCAATCATTTATTACTTCCTGCTGATTCTCCGTCTCATGAAGCACATCCTGCAAAGTAAAAGCAAGTTTTTCAATCAATGGATCGCTTCTTTTTTTATCATGAGCCATCCAAAACATTCTAAGAGCTTCAAGAGGCCTGTCTTTGTTTTTATAAAAAACTCCGACTCTGGAAAGACCGTCTGAATATCCTGTGGTCATGAATATTCTTCTGGCTCCTTCAACATCTCCATTGTTAAATATTTGATTTCCCTTCCTGTTTAAAGCGGCTTTGGACGATCCGTCAACAGGCGAAGGCATGCTTACTTTTATGAACGCGTTGTTATCATCAAATTTTTCTAATATTTTTTTATCCATGTTTTCTTTTTGGATTATCCCTTATTATATTATCAGCCCTTTTTACGAAAAAAACAAGAAGAAATCTACAACAGATCTTCCGTATTTTCGTGAATCAATTTTTTTTAACCCTTGAATTTCACTCTTTAAATAATCAGATCGAGGTCTGTGGATAAGGAGCCTGCTTCCGTCTGATACAAGTTTTGACCTTGTAATTCTTTCTATCAGTTCCCATTTAAACTGATACGGAAATGGAGGATCAAGAAAAATAATATCAAATTTTTTTACAGCTCTTTTAACATAGATTTCCGCAGGCATAAAACGGCAGTTAATGCGGGACGTGGAAATTGACACATTTTCAAGCAGAGTTTTTCTTTTTAGTTTGTCCTGTTCAACAGCCTCAACATAAGAGGCTCCTCTTGATGACGCTTCAAGAGCGATAATACCTGAGCCTGTAAAAATATCGCAGAACGAAAGATTTGTTATGTCTCCGAGACACGCAAATACAGATTCACGCATTCTATCCATACTGGGTCTGATTTCATCGGCGCCATGAGGCACAGAGACCTTCCTTCCGGAAAGGATGCCGCCTGTTATTCTCACAGTTTTTAGACGCCGCCAAGAAGACCGTTAAGCTCCGCGTGACTTACTACAGGTTCAGTTATTGAACTATCTGCGGGTACATATGATTCATCAATTAATTTTTTACGTTTAGCGCTGTCAGTTCTTAATTTGCCGATTAATACAGTTATTTCAGGAAAAAGATTCGCGGCGAAAGGACTTGACCCGTTTGATATTTCATTGAGGAGCTGGCTGAACTGCCATTCCGCGTCAAGGATATTATCAGCTTCAGTTTCTCTGTCAAGAAATTTTAAGTTTTCCACGAATTTATCAGTTAACATATCCATGACCGCGCTTATAAACTCAATATCGCTCATGGTTTGACGGTAAAAAATATTGGAATCTGTATCAAGACGCATAAGATCGCGAATCATTCTGATTCTTACATTAAGGATAAATAATGTGTCTTCAAAATTTATTCGTTTATTCATACTATCACTTTAATTATCGGATAAAAAGCGGTTAAAATACAAGTATTTTGTTTCAGGCATTTAAAACTAAGGGACAGTTGACAATATGTCGATATAATTCCTATACTGACAATCAGGAGAAGAGGGGAAAATGGCAGCTCCACTGCAGTTAGCATTCATAAATTTTGCCGCAGATTCATATATAATTGTCGAAGGCAAGAGAAACGCTGACAGATTTTTCATAATTCGCTCCGGAAAAGTCAGACTTTCCAAAGAAGTAACGATTGTAGCCGAAGAACAGGGTGACACTCTTGGTCCCGGCGATTTTTTCGGCGTTGTTTCCACAATGTCAGGTCAAAGCCATATTGAAACCGCGAGGGCGCTCACGGACGTAACCTTAATTTCAGTTCAAAAAGATCAATTCAGTCAGCTGATTCAAAACAATGCTCCTGTCGCCATGAAAATTATTCTTCAATTCTCAAAAAGAATGCGCTATCTTGATGAAGCCCTAACAAGGCTTACTTTAAAAAATAATACGGAAGATAATCCAAGTCATATTTTTTATGTCGCTGAATATTATGTAAAACACAACCAGTATAATCAAGCGTTTTACGCTTATCAGAAATACGTGAAGTGCTGCCCGAAAGGAGAAAATGTACAAGCCGCCGTTGAAAGAATGAAAAAAATCGCTCCCTATGTTAAGAATGTTCAGCAGCCAGAAAAACCCGGGGAGATGACGCGGACATTTTTAAAAGACCAAATTGTTTTTTGCGAAGGCGAACCCGGAGACGAGCTTTTTGTGATTCAAAAAGGCTCTGTAAAAATAATTAAGGTTACGGAAGATAACGAAATCCTCCTTGCAGTTTTAAAACAAGGCGATATTTTCGGCGAGATGGCTCTTTTGGAGTCCAAACCGCGCGCGGCAGGTGCTGTCGCTTACGAAAATTGCCAGTTAATGGCGGTAAACCGCGAAAATTTCCAGGTAATGATTAAAACGCAGCCTCAACTTATAGCGCGTCTTACAACCCTTTTAGCCGAAAGAATCTGGATTGTTTATAAACAGCTTGCCAATACGCGTATCAATGAACCTATTGGACGAATTTACGACATGCTCCAGATACAGCTTGACAAGAAAAAAGTAGACGTTAGCACAATGACAAATTATTCAATGGATTTCGGGCTTAAAGAACTTATAAACATGGTGGGTCTTTCACAAGGCGACGGAGCCATTTACGGCAAAAAACTGATGGAAAACAAGGCTTTCCAGATAATGAACGAAAAGCTGTTTATAAAAGATTTAAAAGAAATCGTTAAGCAAAACGCTTATTACCGCAAAATGCAGCAGCTTGAAAAAACCCGCCTTGGAAATAAACCTATCGCTTAGAAGGCAGTTAAAAATATACCGTATTATTGCCGATATTTATAGTAATGAAAAACCTGTTTTTTATAGTAATTATATTTTTTCTCATGGTTTCGCAAGGTTTTGCGCAGGATAATACGGAACAAACTGAAACTGATGAAAATACTCTGCCAAGGATGTTTCGCCAAATCACACTTGGGATGGGACTTGACGACCTTAAAGCGGTATTATTGGACGACGACCTTTTTCATTTCAGAGGTGACAGGGATGTTTCATTTCTGCCTTTAAGGGAGCAGAGTCTTGTAGAAACCACAGGCTCCTCTTTTATTAAACGCGCGTTTTTTCAGCTTAGAGACGGGCAGGTATTTATTATGGCATTCACTTTAAATACGGATATCATCGATCATTATTCTGTTTTTACCCAGTTTACTGAAAAATACGGTCAGCCCGCCTATCTTGATCCAAAAATGGCAGTCTGGGAAACCGAAGAAACAAGAGTTGCGATAGAGAGGCCGCTCACTGTTAAATATATTGACAGAGTTGTATTCAATGATATTGTAAACGAATCAGGTTTGATACAGTCAGGACAGGTGCGCCTGCGCGAGGAATTCCTGAATGAATTCTGAGATAATTAAGAATAAAGATTTTACCGCGTACCATCACGAACCATCACGGACAATATTTGAATTTCTAAGATCAGGTTTGTGGTTAATAATTTTATGTCTTGTTTCATGCAGTTCGCAGAAATTGCCGGTTCAGGAAATTAAAATTGAAAGAGACGGAGAAGTGATTGCTTCTGTTAAAGCGGAAATCGCGTCATCTGATGAAGAAAGAAAAAAAGGTTTAATGCACAGAAAAAACCTGCCCGACGGTGAAGGGATGCTTTTTATTTTTGAAAGCGATCAGCAGTTATCATTCTACATGAAAAACACGCTTATACCGCTTTCAATTGCGTTTATTTCATATGACGGCAGAATCACAGAAATAAAAGATATGTATCCCAAGGATGAAAACACGGTAAAATCAAGCCGCTCTGTCCGTTATGCGCTGGAAGTTCCTCAAGGATGGTTTTCAAGAGCCGGCGTAATGATAGGCGATGTTATAGTGAGGAATTAGAAGTGAGGAGTGACGAGTTGGAAGTTTGATTTAATTTTTTAATTTGAAATATGAGTGTATGCAGGTTATAATTTAATTTAGGAGCGGACAGTTGTTTAAGGGACTTACAAACAGAGTGCAGCGGCTTCTTTCAGCAAACGCGCAGGAAGAAGCGAAACGTTTTAATTCAGATCAGTTATTGCCTGAGCATATTATAATCGCAATGCTGAAAGAAGGCGGCGGAACCGCCTGTAAAGCATTAATGTTCCTTAGAATTGACATACCAGAATTCAGGCATATCCTGGAAAGTTCAATCCCGAGAATCCCCGGTCTTATTATACGCGGCGAAGTGCCTCCTTCAAGACGCACAAAAAACATGCTTGATATAGCGACGGAAGAAGCGAGAGCTATGGGTTCCGATTACCTTGGTACAGAGCATATTCTTTTCGCGGCTATGCGTGAACAGGATTCCAGCGTGCAGGTTTATCTTAATCAGCGCGCAGTTGACACTGATATGATGAGAGTGATAATTCAAACGACGTTTAATCAGCCGTCCGCAAGAAGCGACGAATATATAAACGCGCAAAGTTATCAGCCGTTTTATGTGCACAGAGAAAGGGTTCATCACAAAGCTGGATCTGATACTGAAAGCCAGCCAAGAATTAAACCCGCGACATATCCTGTGCTTACTCCGGTGCTTGATACTTTCTCCCGCGATCTTACAGCGCTTGCCAGAAGCGGTAAAATGGATCCTGTAATCGGGAGAAAATTTGAAATTAACAGGGCTGTTCGCATTCTGGCGCGCCGTACAAAGAATAACCCAATTTTGGTAGGGG
>JGI24695J34938_10003848_pt1 | contig 10185 bp, 18 predicted proteins | sample TergutCo191P3_FD_34938 | JGI IMG/M metagenome (IMG submission 34938) | reverse complement strand
AGAGTCATGGGAATTAAGACTTATAACCCATATACACCTTCCAGAAGACAAATGACCGGCTCGGATTTTTCCGAAATCACCAAAACTGAACCGGAAAAATCTCTGGTAGCCCCCCTGTATCGTCAGGCGGGCAGGAATAATCAAGGAAAAATCACTGTTCGCCATCGCGGCGGCGGTGCTAAAAGAAAATATCGTCTCGTAGATTTTAAAAGAACCAAAGATGGTATCCCCGCAACAGTTTTTGGCATCGAATACGACCCTAACCGTTCGGCTAACATCGCTTTAATCGCTTATGCCGATGGTGTTAAAAGCTATATTTTGGCGCCCGAAGGTCTGACTGACGGAATGAAAATCATGAACGGCCCTGATGCGGAAGTTCGTGTCGGTAACTGCTTACCGATGGAAAAAATTCCGGTCGGTACCAATATTCATAATATCGAAATGTTCCCCGGAAGAGGCGGACAGATGGTTCGTTCAGCCGGTACAAGCGCTCAACTTATGGCGAAAGAAGGCAAATTTGCTACTTTGCGCCTGCCCTCCGGCGAAATGCGGATGGTTCCGATCGGTTGCCGCGCCACAATCGGCGTTATCGGTAACGGCGACCACAACCTGATTAATATCGGTAAAGCAGGACGGAAACGTCACATGGGCTTCCGCCCGACCGTCCGCGGTTCGGTAATGAACCCTTGCGACCACCCGCATGGCGGTGGTGAAGGCAGAACAGGTATTGGCCGCCCGGGTCCCAGTACACCTTGGGGTAAGCCGGCTCTTGGTCTTAAGACAAGAAAGAAGAAAAAGGCTTCCAACAAGATGATTATCAGACGCCGTGACGGCAGAGCCATAAAGTAGGAGGAGAATAAATGTCCAGATCACTAAAAAAAGAACCGTTTGCAGATAAAAGTGTATTAAAAAAAATAAATGCTTTGAATGCAGAAGATAAGAAACAAGTTTTCAAAACATGGTCCCGCCGTTCAATGATTTTCCCCACATTTGTCGGGCATACGATCGCTGTCCATGATGGTCGGAAACACGTTCCGGTTTATATCACGGAAGATATGGTCGGTCACAAATTAGGTGAGTTCGTCAGCACCAGAACTTACCGCGGACACGGAAAAGACGAAAAGAAATCAAGAATAAAGTAATAAACGAATAGAAAGGTAGGTAAATCATGGCAAAAGGACACAGATCCCAAATAAAACGTGAACGTAATGCTCAGGTAGATGTAAGGCCTTCGGCGAAATTATCATACGCTAGGGTTTCCGTCCAGAAAGCATGTTTCGTACTCGATGCCATAAGAGGGAAAAAAATAAATACCGCGCTTGCGATTTTATCTTATAATCCCCGCTACGCATCGGGCTTAGTCAAAAAGTTATTACAATCGGCAATCGCCAATGCCGAATATAAATATGGTCAGGATCCGACCAAGTATCCCAATCCGGAGAACCTGATTGTCGCCGAATGTTATGCTAACAAAGGGCCGACAATGAAACGAATCAAACCAAGAGCGCAAGGAAGGGCTTATCGGATCGAAAAAAGAATGAGCCATATCACAGTTGTGCTTGACGAGAAATAGGAGGTAGGTTAAGAATGGGACAAAAGGTTAATCCTCACGGTCTAAGAGTCGGTGTAATCAAAGATTGGGATTCCAGATGGTATGCCGATGCGGAATTTGCTGATTTTTTGGTCGAAGACTATAACATCAGAAAATTTCTTAAAAAGAAATTATACGCCGCAGGAGTTTCGAAAATTGAAATAGAGAGAGCTTCCGATCGCGTAAGAGTCATTATTTTTACCGCCAAACCGGGCGTTGTCATCGGTAAAGGCGGTAATGAAATCGAAGTTACCAAAAAAGCTATCCAGAAGATTACGGATAAAAAGGTATCGGTTGATATAAAAGAAATCAAGCGTCCTGACCGCGATGCCCAGCTTGTGGCGGAAAATATCGCCGGACAGCTTGAAAACCGTGTTTCATTCCGCCGTGCCATGAAATCATGCATGGGACGGACAATGAAAGCAGGGGCTTTAGGTATCAAATCGGCTGTATCCGGTCGTTTAGGCGGTGCTGATATCGCCAGAACCGAATTTTACAGCGAAGGTACTATTCCTCTACAGACCCTCCGTGCCGATATCGACTACGGTTTTGCCGAAGCTAATACTACTTACGGCAAAGTAGGCGTAAAAGTATGGATCTATAAAGGCGAAATTCTTCCTAGTAAAGGAAATAACGAAGATGCCTTATCTTCGAAGGAAGGGAGCGATAAATAAATGTTAATGCCAAAAAGAGTAAAACGTCGTAAGCAGTTCCGCGGTTCGATGCGTGGTAAAGCCACTCGCGGTAATGTCCTAAGCTATGGCGAATTCGGCTTAGTCGCCACCGAACCCTGTTGGATAAAATCCAATCAAATAGAAGCCGCCCGTGTCGCGATGACCAGACATATCAAGCGTGGCGGTAAAGTATGGATAAAAATTTTCCCTGATAAACCTGTTACGACCAAACCGGCAGAAACCCGAATGGGTTCCGGTAAAGGTACACTTGAATTTTGGGTAGCAGTTGTCAAACCCGGTCGCGTCATGTTCGAAATCGCCGGTGTCTCCGAGGAGCTGGCAAGAGAAGCGTTACGTCTTGCCATGCACAAACTCCCTTGCCGGTGTAAGGTCGTGTCGAAGGCTGACTTGGAAGGCGGTGGAACAGATGAAAAATAAAAAAATCGTTGAAGATTTACGCACAAAAACCGATGCGGAACTTAATAAGGCGTTAGTAGATGCCAAGAAGGAGCTTTTCAATTTACGGTTCCAGAATGCAACTAATCAGCTTGATAATACGTCCAGAATCAAAGATGTCCGCAAGAACATCGCCAGAATCCAGACCGTTATCACCCAAAAGGCAAGAGAGGTTAGTTGAAAGGAGACGAGAAAGTGGAAAGAAATTTAAGAAAAACACGTACCGGTAAAGTCACAAGCAATAAAATGAACAAGACGATCGTCGTAGTAATCGAAAACCATGTTAAGCATCCGCTTTATGGTAAGATCGTTAAAAGAAGCTATAAATTAAAAGCCCACGACGAAAATAATGAATGCAATATCGGTGATACCGTTCGGGTTATGGAAACTCGTCCGCTGTCAAAAGAAAAAAGATGGCGCTTAGTTGAAATCACCGAAAGAGCGAAGTAAATTTGGCTCAAACTTATTTAGTAGAAAGCCAATAAGAGTAGCTTAATGCGAACAGCAAAGCTGAGAGCAGTGAGAAAGGATAGCGATATGGTTCAACAGGAAAGCAGATTGCGGATCGCTGATAATACCGGTGCAAAAGAAATTCTCTGCATTCGCGTCGTCGGCGGCTCCACCAGAAGATATGCCAACATTGGCGATATTATTGTGGCAACAGTCAAAGATGCAACACCCGGCGGCGTTGTCAAAAAAGGCGAAATCGTAAAAGCGGTAGTTGTCCGCACTGTAAAGGGTGCGCGTCGTAAAGACGGTTCCTATATCAAGTTCAGTGATAACGCAGCCGTTATCATCAAAGATGATAAAACCCCGCGGGGAACCCGTATTTTCGGGCCTGTAGCAAGAGAGCTGCGTGAGAAGCAGTTTATGAAGATTGTTTCTTTAGCACCCGAAGTATTATAGGAGGAGTTTATTGAAATGGCAACATTAAAAATCAAAAAAGGCGATACCGTTAAGGTAATCGCCGGGAAAGATAATGGGAAAGAAGGTAAGGTACTGGACGTTGACCGTAAGAAACGGCGCGTTTTAGTCGAAGGTGTCGGAATGATCACAAAGCACGCGAAACCTTCCGCAGGAAATCAAAACGGCGGCATTATTAACAGAGAAGCCCCGATTGACCTGTCCAATGTTATGTATGTCCACAAGGGCAAGCCGACCAGAATCGGTTTTAGGTTTGAAAAGGACAAGAAAGTACGTTTTGCCAAATCCACAGGCGACGTAATTGACTAAATATAGGAAGGAGGTCTGAAACGTGAGCAGACTTAAAGAAACGTATAAAACCGAAATCGTAAGCGGAATGATGAAAAAGTTTGGCTATAAAAACGTCATGCAGGTGCCGAAGATTGAAAAAATCGTTGTCAATATGGGCGTCGGCGAAGCAAGGGACAATGCCAAGATTTTGGAATCGGCCGTCAAAGATATGGAAATCATTACCGGGCAAAAAGCGGTAATAACGAAAGCAAAACGCAGTGTTGCAAACTTCAAACTCCGTGAAGGCATGAATATCGGTTGCAAGACTACTTTACGCGGAGCTAAGATGTATGAGTTCCTTGATCGTCTGATTAATTTGGCATTACCTCGTGTCCGTGACTTCAGAGGTGTCAACCCCAATGCTTTCGATGGCCGCGGTAATTATTCGCTCGGTATCAAAGAGCAGTTGATTTTTCCGGAAATCGAGTATGATAAAATTGATAAAGTTCGCGGTATGGACGTAATTATTGTCACAACGGCCAAAAATGATGAAGAAGCACGTGAACTTTTAGCATTATTCAATATGCCATTTGCAAAATAGGAGGTATACATGGCTAAAACAGCAATGAAGTTAAAGCAGCAGCGCAAACCGAAATTTTCGGTAAGAGCATACAATCGTTGCAAAATATGTGGACGCCCCCATGCATATTTGCGTAAGTACGGAATTTGCCGTATCTGTTTCCGCAATTTAGCATATAAAGGACAAATCCCCGGAGTTCGTAAGGCCAGTTGGTAAAATGAAGAGATGTTCTAAGATTCGGAAGAACCGAATCTAAGAACAACTAAAGCTTCATTTTGCAAGAATGCGAAGCATTCTTGCGGGTTATTGAAGGCTTTGGAGTTAAAGGGTACACGTATAGAAATTTAGGAGGTCAATGAGATGACAATGAGTGATCCTATTGCAGATATGCTTACAAGAATTCGTAATGCAAATACTGCAAAGCATGATACAGTAGATGTTCCTGCGTCCAAAATGAAAACGGAAATTGCCAGGATTCTTTTGGAAGAGGGATATATCAAAAAATATGACGTTATCGATGACGGAAGTTTCAAGACGATTCGCATTATCCTTAAATATGGCGCGGATAGAAATGAAAAAATTATTTCCGGTTTGAAACGTATTTCTAAACCCGGCCTGCGTGTTTATAGCGGCAAAGATGAACTGCCCAGAGTATTAGGCGGACTCGGAATTGCCATTATATCCACCAATCAAGGCGTATTAACTGATAAGAAAGCCCGCGATCTTCAAGTAGGCGGAGAAGTTTTAGCGTTCGTATGGTAAAGACTAATTCTAAGTTCCGAAAAGACCGGAACTAAGAATTAGTAAAGCTTTACCAGGCAAGAATGCGGAGCATTCTTGCAGGTTTTGGAAGGCAATAATTTGTTTGATAGGATTTAGGATTCAACTAATTTAAGGAGGTGTACGGGCATGTCACGAATCGGAAGAATGCCAATCGCTGTCCCTGCCGGAGTTACGGTAGTGATTGCAGAAAATAATAATGTGACTGTAAAAGGTCCTATGGGAGAGCTTAATCGCACTTTGGTTCCCGAAATGGCAATAAAAATGGAAGGTGAGGAAATCATCGTCACCCGTCCTAATGACCTGAAAAGAAATAAGGCTCTTCATGGTCTCACCAGGACTTTAATTAATAATATGGTCGTTGGAGTAAATACAGGTTATATAAAAAAGCTTGAGGTTAATGGTGTTGGCTATAAAGCGGCTAAATCAGGTAAAGTTTTAACCTTAAATCTTGGTTACTCCCATCCGATCGAAATGAATGACCCCGATGGTATTGAATCGATCGTTGAAGGTAACGTGATTACCATTAAAGGGATTGATAAAGAAAAAGTTGGACAATACGCAGCCGAAATCAGAGATAAGAGAAGACCCGAACCTTATAAGGGTAAAGGTATTAAGTATTCTGATGAAGTTATCAGACGTAAAGTCGGTAAGAGCGGTAAAAAATAAGAAAGGTATGGTTATCGAATAATGGTTAAGAAAATATCAAAGCAGAAAATCCGTGTAAAAAAGCATCTTAAAATCCGTAACCGTTTCAGCGGAACTGCCGGGAAACCTCGTTTGGCAGTATACCGCAGCAATAATCATATGTATGCGCAAATTATTGATGATACGGTTGGTAACACATTAGTAGCGGCGTCAACGGTTGAAAAAGACGTGCAGGCGGAACTTAAGAAAACCAATGACACCACAGCGGCGACATATATAGGTAAGCTTATCGGTAAGCGGGCTATAGATAAAGGCATCACCACTGTAGTCTATGATCGCGGCGGCTTTGTATATCAGGGAAAAGTAAAAGCCTTAGCAGACGGCGCCAGAGAAGCCGGACTGGAATTTTAATCGTGAATGATTTAAGAAAGGTATAAGTTATGAGACGTAATTTAATTGATGTTAGCAATATGGAATTAAAAGATAAGGTAGTTACCATCAAGCGCGTTACCAAGGTAGTTAAAGGTGGACGTAACATGCGCTTCACAGCTTTAGTTGTTGTTGGTGACGGGGCAGGTCATGTCGGAGCGGGGTTAGGCAAAGCTAATGAAATTCCGGAAGCCATCCGTAAAGGTAAAGAAGATGCCGTTAAAAACATGATTAAAGTAGCGCTGGATGATTATAATAGCATAACCCATGATTTTATCGGCCGTTTCGGCGCCGCTCAGGTTCTGCTTAAGAAGGCGCCCGATGGAACAGGTGTTATCGCAGGCGGTCCCGTCAGAAGTGTCTGCGAATTGGCAGGACTAAAAAATATCCGAACCAAATCAATGGGTTCTAACAATAAGCAAAACGTTGTTATGGCTACAATTGAAGGTTTACGTTCGCTTAAAACACCCGAAGAAGTTGCCCGCAAGCGCGGAAAAACCGTTGCTGAGATACTTGCGTGAAGAATTTTAAAGCTTCACAGTCTTTGAGGTCAACAAGAAAGGATGGATATAGTAATGGCTGATAAACTTAAAATAACTTTAGTAAAATCCACAATCGGAGCGGTTCCGAAGCACAAAAAAACCGTTGAATCAATGGGGCTTCGTAAGCTTAATAAGACAATTGAGCTTCCTGATAATGCCGCTACCAGAGGACAGATTGCCCAAATCAGACATCTGATAAAGGTAGAAGAAGCATAACTTTAAAGAATAGCTAATTAACCGTAAACAATTAAAATAAGGAGGTGTCAGGATGAGTAGTTTGGAATTATCAAACCTACAGCCTGCCAAAGGCTCTAAGCAAAGCGATAATTTTAGAAGAGGCCGCGGACATGGTTCCGGTAACGGCAAGACAGCCGGAAAAGGACATAAAGGGCAGAAAGCCCGTTCAGGCGCACCGCGAATCGGTTTTGAAGGCGGACAAATGCCATTATATAGACGTATTCCGAAACGGGGCTTTAAGAATCGTAATTATAAAGAAATCATTGGGATAAATGTCAGCGCTTTAGAACGTTTTGAAGACGGCGCGACCGTAACTGTAGAATCATTGATCGAAATCGGGCTTGTCAAAAATCCCCGTGACGGCATCAAAATCCTAGGTAACGGAAATCTTACCAAAAAACTTAATGTTAAAGTGGGAGCTTTCAGCGAAAAAGCAAAAGAAAAAATCGAAGCTCTCGGCGGAACAGTGTGTTAAGAATATCAGGAATTATGTTATAAACGATTTTGAAAGGAGCATGAATGTTTGCAACATTAAAAAATGCGTTTAAAATCAAAGAAATCAGAGCCAAATTACTATTTACTTTTGCTATGCTAATCGTTATCCGCTTAGGTTCCCAGCTTCCTGTACCGGGCGTTAATCGGGATTTCTTCTCTGATTGGTTTGCAGCGCAAACAGGTGATGCATTTAACTTCTTTAATGCGTTCACAGGCGGCTCATTTTTGAGTTTCTCGATTTTAGCCCTAAATATTACGCCGTATATCACCTCTTCGATCATCATGCAGCTTTTGACTATCGCAATTCCGAAGCTTGAAGAGATGCAAAAAGAAGGTGCCGAAGGACGGAAAAAAATTGCTTCGATTACTCGTTATGTTACCGTTGGCTTGGCTTTGGTAGAATCGGCGGCAATGGCAATCGGCTTTAGAAATCAGAATATTATGCAACCGGGTTTTACCTGGATAGATGTAATGGCTGTAATCGTTGCTCTGACAGCAGGTTCTGCATTCTTGATGTGGATCGGTGAAAGAATTACGGAAAAGGGTGTTGGTAACGGTATTTCGGTTGTTTTGGTAATCAATATTATTTCCTCAATTCCGATGGACATCACCAGTTTGTTTGATCAATTTATCAGGAACAAGACAGTTCTTAGCGGAGTTATAAACGGTGCGATTATTCTGGCGATTATCCTGGGAATGATTGTTCTAGTGGTGCTGTTAAACAGCGGAATAAGAAGGATACCCGTTCAATACGCGAAACGTGTTCAAGGACGGAAAATGGTTGGCGGACAGACTTCATCAATACCGCTTAAGGTCAATACATCAGGGGTTATTCCGATTATCTTCGCGTCGTCACTGATGCAGTTCCCCGTTGTTATCAGTTCATTTTTCTCGCAGGGCGGCACAGGCGTCTGGGATACGATCATGAAGTATATGAACTCCCAATACTGGTTTAGATTAACCACCCCCGGCGACCGTATTTATACGATTGGAATGTTAGTTTACATGTTGCTGGTAGTTTTCTTTGCTTATTTCTATACGGCGATTACTTTTAACCCGTTGGAAATTTCCGAGAACCTAAAGAAGCAAGGCGGTTTTATCCCGGGTATCAGACCCGGTAAGCCGACCAGCGAATATATGACCGCTATTTTGAATAAAATTGTTTTGATTGGCGCTTCATTTCTTGCATTTATCGGAGTCTTACCGTTTATCTTTAATGGAATTTTTAACGCTTCGATAAGTTTCGGCGGAACCAGCTTAATCATTATTGTAAGTGTTATCTTAGATACAATGAAGCAAATAGAATCACAGATGTTAGTAAGAAACTATAAAGGATTTTTAAACGATTAGTGTATGAAAATAATTCTAAGCCTGCAAAAGGCGCAGACTAAAAATTATTAGAGTTTCATACTTAGATTTTGAAGGAGGATAACAATGAAATTTATCATGTTAGGAGCACCGGGTGCAGGTAAAGGTACAAGAGCGGCTTTAATGGCTGAACATTATAAAATTCCGCATATTTCAACAGGTGATATTTTTCGCGCTAATCTGAAAGAAGGTACGGAACTCGGCCTTAAAGCTAAAGAATATATGGATAAAGGGCATTTGGTTCCTGATGAATTAACAGTAGAGCTTTTGCTTGACCGTGTCGGAAAAGATGATTGCCAAGACGGCTATATCTTGGACGGATTCCCCCGTACAATACATCAGGCGGAAGTTTTGGAACAAGAGCTTAAAAAGCTTGACGACAAAATTGATTACGCTATTGATGTCCATGTTCCTGATGCGACGATTGAGGAACGGATGGGCGGACGCCGTACTTGTACGAAGTGCAGCCAGAGTTACCATATCGTTTTTGCCAATACAGCGGTTGAAGGAATTTGCGATAAATGCGGCGGCGAAGTTGTTCTGAGAATCGACGACGCTCCCGAAACCGTTCATAAGCGCTTGGAAGTTTATCATGAGCAGACCAAACCGTTGATTGATTTTTATAATGAACGCGGTATTCTTAAGCAGGTTGATGGTTCAGGTTCAATTCAACATGCGCTTGCCGCTGTTATTGAGGTTGTTGGGTACTAGAAAATGGCCGTTTCAATTAAGTCCCCCCGTGAAATCGAAATAATGCGCGTTTCCGGACGGGTTTTAGCGACCGTGTTAAATGAATTGGGTAAATTTATCCGCCCGGGTATTTCATCAAAAGCGATAGATGATTTTGCTGCCCGAGTAATTGCCCAACATGATTGCATCCCCAGTTTTCTCCATTATAACGGATTCCCCGCGTCAATATGTGTGTCGATTAACGAAGAAGTAGTTCACGGAATCCCGACGCAGAAGCGGATTTTAAAAGAAGGCGATATTGTCAGTTTGGATGTCGGGGTCAATTATAAAGGTTATCATACTGACGCCGCCCGCACTTATGGGGTCGGACGAATCAGTAAAGAAGCTGAACAATTGATAAGCGTAACGAAGCAAGCTTTTTTCGTCGGTTTAAGTAAAGCCCGTGCAGGCAATCATCTATATGAGATATCGAATGCCGTCGATGCCTTTGTTTCGCAGTAT
>JGI24695J34938_10003846_pt1 | contig 10186 bp, 10 predicted proteins | sample TergutCo191P3_FD_34938 | JGI IMG/M metagenome (IMG submission 34938) | reverse complement strand
AAAATCCGGAAATTCGGCGAGAAGCTCCCGCATGGCCGTTTCCATAGCTTCCGGGCTGACCATTCCTGCCAGCCGGCCGGCCGCGGTATGGGCGTTAGATTTATAAAGCCTGATTCGCATTGAAACAGAATCATTCACAATATCCAGGACAATGGAAAGATCCTCACTCATGGTTACGTTGATGGTATTACGCGTTAAAATCAGGCTTGAGCCAAAGTTGACGGCTGTAATAACAAGCACAATCGCAATGATTATAAGAGCGGCTTTTAATCTCATGTCAAAATACTCCCATTCCCGGTAAAGCTTCCGGGAAAATTCTAAATGATTCATGTTGGCAAAGAAACACCCAAAAAAAATACAATAAAATCGCAAAATGTACCCTGTTTAGCATTTTTCAGGAAAATATATAAAAAAACTTTTACATAAGGCGTTTAATCTGGAGTCACATTCCAGATTAAACGGAACTATTGACATACGCGATTTGTTCGTTTAAAATGGAATCAGATTCCAGATTAAACGGAGGCCATTTTATGCTGGAAAGGACGATGGCAAAAGTTATTGAAGAATACTCCGCAAGGTTTAAAGTCCTGCTGCTTACCGGTCAGAGGCAGGTAGGCAAAACCACATTGTTTGACGAACTGGTAAAGAAAAAGAGACCTTATATCACTTTGGACAACCCAAGACACCGCATATTGGCGCAAAATGATCCTGAGCTTTTTTTAGATGAAAATCCTCCGCCAATATTAATTGACGAAGTTCAATACGCTCCTGAACTTTTTCCGTATATAAAAATGTATGTTGATATCCATAAAAAGCATAAGGGTGCATTTTGGCTTACAGGTTCTCAAAAATACAAACTGATGAAAGGAATAAGCGAATCTCTCGCCGGACGCATTGTAATTCTTGAATTATTGGGTCTTTCATACCGCGAGAAAATCAGGCTGCCGTACAGCGGCAAACCGTTTATACCGGAATTTTCTTCCAGTCAAAAAAAAGATAAAGAAACCAAATTAAAAACCCTGTCAATAAAAGAAACATACAAACATATATGGGAAGGGGCGCTGCCGGAACCAATTGCCGATAAAAAAATTAAACGCGAAGCTTTTTATTCATCGTATATACAATCTTACATTGAAAGGGATGTCAGGGATTTTTATAATATCGAAAAACCTGTCCAATTTTTTAATTTTTTATCGGCTGTCGCGGCAAGAACCGGCAATCTTGTAAATTACAGCAAACTTGCGCAGGATGTAAGCGTCGATTTGAAAACAGCGCAGACATGGATGGGAATTCTTGAACGTTCAGGACTCGTTTATTTATTACAGCCATACTCGCCGAACGCCACAAGCCGGATTATAAAAACGCCCAAAGTATATTTTATGGACACAGGGCTTTGTTCTTATTTGTGCCGCTGGGAAACGCCGGAAACCCTGTATTCAGGGGCAATGGACGGCGCTATTTTAGAAACATGGTGTTTCGGTGAAATTTTAAAAAGCTACTGGAATAACGGAATTGATCCCCTAATCTATTTTTACCGTGATACCGACCAGAAAGAAATTGATTTTATCATAGAAAAGAACATGACCTTGTACCCGATAGAAGTTAAAAAAACCGCAATGCCTGACGAAAAAGACATTAAAAATTTTAAGGTTATTGATAAATTGGGCAAGAAAACGGGCACAGGTGCAGTTCTGTGTTTATGCAAAGAGCGAACAGCGATTAACAGGGAAGCGGTCTGCATACCGGTCTGGGAGATTTGAAGGAAGAAATATCATTCATTATTACGATCAGGAATTTCTTTTAAAATAACCTTAAGAAATTCATTTGAAAATTCAGAATGACGAGGAACAGGTATTATTTTTCCAGTTTCTTTATGTTTGTATATATCATGTCTTTTCCCATGATGAGAGAAAAAAATACCATTAAGTTCCAGCATTTTTTAAATGCCCTACGATTCATTAAACTGCTTCCATAACACCATGTTTATTATAGATTTCAAGTTCTCCATCTTGGATCATTTCATAAATATCAAGAAGATTTGCTTCAAGTTCGTCAATATTGAATGCCTGCGTCGGGTATTCAGGATACTCATTTATATGCCCTATTAGGAATTTTCCATCCTGTTTATAAGTATATCTAATTTCCATATTTATGCCTCCGTAAATTGCATTATACAACAAATTATTAATTCGAGTAAGCTCATTTCGGCGTAGATTAGGAGATAAAATCTACAATATTCATATAAAATGCTTCTCTGTACCCGATAGAAGTTAAAAAAACCGCAATGCCCGACGAAAAAGACATTAAAAATTTTAAGGTTATTGAAAAATTGGGCAAGAAAACGGGTACAGGCGCGGTTCTGTGTTTATGCAAAGAGCGAACGGCGATTAACAGAGGAGCGGTCTCCATTCCGGTCTGGGAGATTTGAAGGAAGAAATTTAGCTGCTCTGTATCTGGTATACCGCTATATAACTCTGTCAACTAGTGTTGCGTTAAACGCTGTTTAATTTCTTCAGGAGAGAGCCCTTGATCAATTAAATCTATAACATATCTTTCCTTCATTTCGAGACCTGTTTGAATACCTTCCTCCCGGGCTTCCTCGGCGCGAATCTCAGCAATCTCTTCTACGCTAATATCATCAAACAGCATATTGATAACCTCTGAACCATGCTCTTCCAAAAAATCCTTTAAATACCATGCCCTATGCAATATTCTACAGCGTTTTTTACAGATTCATCAAGAGACAAGTACTCTTTATACTCGTTAACCTTCCCTATGAAAAAACTGTTCCAAATACGCCTCCCTTTCTTTGCTTTTATTGGCGCGGTATATACCTCGTACCAGCATAATACAATCGCGCTTCATATTCTGCCCAAGAGTGAATTTATATTCACCAGGAAAATTTATAGTTAGATCAAATATTTTTGGCGTTAGCCGTTACACTGCCGGGCGGCTGAATAGCCGCCCTTAAATATTACCTATCAGTGCGCGGCTCGAAGAGACGCATGTGTCGTTAATAACATTCGATTTAACTGTGCGGCTTTTCAGCCGCACTATAAAAAAGTTAAATAGTTAAAAAGCCCGAATGGCACGAACTGAGATTGCAGTACCATTCCTGTAGTTGCCGTACTTGTAGTAGTAGTAGTACTGAATGCCACTGCCGAAATTCTGATGACTTGCGTAACTGTCATCGTACTGCGACGAAGACCAGAAATATTCTGACGAAATACCTAAATGACTCCTCGCTATATACATTTCATATAATTCGTATCTGCTTGGCAAAAACCAGTCGCTTTTACCGCCTCCACGATAATCGGCGCATGCTTTTGCGGCGGGAGCGTTTGCGTCAATAGCAAGAATCGCGGCTGTGTTTGCTTTACCTGTTCCTATTGCTTCTCCGGTTCCTGCAATATTTGTTTCGGTATAACCTGACGATGCCCATGCCAATGATGTCCCCTGATTGATTGAGGCGGCTTCAAGGTAGTAGGCGGTAAACGAGCCTGTGCCTGTTACTGTAAAGCCTGATGCATTAACATAAAAGATAATCCCGCCTGCGGGTCCTACGTCGCCTATTTCCGTATTGCGTGTAATGGTTTCACCGCATCCAGTGCAAGTTCCGGTTGATTGTGCAGGGTATGTTGTGCCGGTTACTGTCCAGACGTAGGAGTGAACGTGGGCATCAATGGCAATAGCAAACGCCGCTGATGTTACGCCGTCCAGTGTAAGCGTCAAATTGCTGGTTGTCGCCGCTGTTGCGCTTGTGCCAGCCATAAGGGTGAGCGTGCCAGAATTACCGCTGATTGTTACGTTGCCCGAATTACCGACTGTTACGCCGCTTGGAAGGTTCGCCACTGTAACATCGTATGTGCCATTGGCGATAAGTGTGGTTGTTACGGGATAGGTAAATGTTCCTGCCGTTCCTGCGGTAAGTGTGCCGTTTTGAGTTCCTACCGTTACGGTTTTTGTCGGGGTTCCGCTATCATCGTAAAGAGAAAAAGCCCGTATGGCACGGACGTATAAGTTGGCGTACTTGCTGCCGACAACGTCCTGACTGCCATTGTTGAAATACTGATACCACGCGCCAAGATAAAAACTGTACTGCGACGAAGACCAGAAAATACCTGACGAAATACCTAAATGACTCCTCGCTTTATACATTTCATTCAGTTCATCTTTGCTTGGCAAAAACCAGTCGTCTTTACCGCCGCCGCGATAATCGGCGCATGCTTTTGCAGCGGGAGCGTATTTGTCTACAGCAAGAATCGCGGCTGTGTTTGCTTTACCTGTTCCTATTACTGTTCCGGTTCCTGTAATATATGTTTCGAAATAACCTGATGATGCCCATACCAATGAATACCCCTGATCATCAGGTGCGGCTTCAAGGTAGTGGCATGTTCCTAAACCTGTTACGTTAAAGCCGGAAGCAGAAACATATATTATTTTGCCGCCGCCGGGTCCTGTGTCGCCTATGGCGAAGACGACTGTAACAGCAAACGCCTCTGATGTTACGCCGTCCAGTGTAAGCGTCAAATTGCTGGTTGTCGCCGCTGTTGCGCTTGTGCCAGCCGCAAGGGTGAGCGTGCCTGAATTACCGCTGATTGTTACGTTGCCCGAATTACCGACTGTTACGCCGCTTGGAAGGTTCGCCACTGTAACAGCGTATGTGCCGTTGGCAATATTCGCGGTTGTTACGGAGTAAGTAACTGTTCCCGCCTTTCCTACAGTAAGTGTGCCTTTTTGCGTTCCTACCGTTACGGTTTTTCCGCCGCCATCATTGCAAGCGGCAAACCCGATCCCAATTATTGCAACTATGGCAATAATACCCAAGATTTTTTTTGTGTTCTTCATTTAAATACTCCTTTATATTTGTTTGTAAGAAAAACCTAAGTTTATTATAAACATACTATTAATATGTTTTACACATATTGTCAAGTAATTATTAACAAATAAATATAATACTAAGAAATTAAAATAAATATGACAAGTTTAAGGTCGGTTTTAGCTTTCAATATGAAGGCGCAAAGGCACATTTTAGGAATCACACAGGCGCAGTTTGCCGAAAAAGTGGAAACATCTACAAATTATATAGCTCTAATTGAAAGTGAAAGAAGCTTTCCAACCCCAGAAATGCTGGAAAGGATAGCCGCTGCTCTGGAAATTGACGCTCCCGCCCTGTTTTCGACCAAATCTTACCCCTTATCAGAGACTGGAACACTGGCGGAGCTGCAGGAAAAGGTGATAAACGACCTTACAGAGGTAATTTCCCATCATTTTAAGAGATTCGAACGGGAAAATCTCCAGGAAATAACATAACTGACAAAAATCACTTGACTTAATGCACAATATTTAAGGTTTATACATTTTAAAATATGTAATAAAATTATTTATGAATACCGGCAGAATCATTTTCAATACTCCGGCGGCAAAATGGGAAGAAGCCCTTCCGCTTGGGAACGGACGGCTTGGAGCTATGATATTTGGCGTGCCGGACAGGGAAAAAATTCAGCTTAACGAAGATTCAATCTGGTCAGGCGTGTACCGCGACAGGAACAATCCGGCGGCGAAAGAGGCGCTTGCCGAAGTGCGGCGGCTGCTTGACGAAGGACATCCCGCAGAAGCTGAGGAACTTTGCATTGAATGTTTCAGCGGAATTCCCGCGGCGCAGCGTGTGTACCAGAGCGCGGGAGAACTGCAGATTGATTTTTCTCCTAACGGCGTATTCGGTCATACATGGTCAGGCACAAGAAACGGCGAGCTTCTTTCCGGTGTAAGCAATTACAGCCGCGGACTGGATATAACAAGAGCGCTGCACATTGTCTCTTTTAAACATGAAGGAATTATTTTTACACGGGAATATTTTATTTCCGCGCCGGCGGGTTTACTGGTAATTCATTTTTGCGCAAGGGGAATTGATGGCGGCGCTAACGAAATGCCGGTAAAGGGAAAAATTTCTTTTCGCGCCGGACTTGACAGGGGAGTCTTTTGCGACCGCAGGGGATACATTGGAAATGCGGCGTTCATTGCGCGTGACGGCGCACCCGGCGAGAGCGGCGACATTCCTTTTTGCGCAATGATAAAAGCGGCGCAGAAGGGAGGCACACAGAAAAGCCGCGGAGGTTTTATCACGGTACAGAACGCGGACGAGGCGCTTTTGTTCGTTGACATACGCACCGGTTTCAGAGAGACAGACTGCGGGGCCGCCTGTACTGCCAATATTGAACGAGCTTTATCAAGAAGCGATTGTATTGAAAACTGCTGGGAAGAACTGCTTAAAGAACACATTGAAGAATACCGCGCATGGTACAACCGCACGGATATATCGCTGCCTGGTAATGAAGAGGCGGAAAAATATTTTAACTTCTGCCGGTATTTATTGATCTCATGCAGCAGACCCGAAACACCGCCTGCGAATTTACAGGGTCTGTGGAATCAGCATCTTGATCCGCCCTGGGGCAGCGATTACACAATTAACATCAACACGCAGATGAACTACTGGCCTGCCTGCATGTGCAATCTGGCGGAAACAGAACAGCCGCTTTTCGATCTTCTTGAGCGAATGTATCCAAACGGAAAAAGAACCGCGCAGGTAATGTACGGCTGCCGCGGTTTTACCGCCCACCACAATACTGACATCTGGGGAGACACCGCTGTGCGCGATTACTGGATACCTGCCTCCTACTGGACGCTCGGCGCGGCGTGGCTTTCAATTCATATCTGGGAACATTATGAGTACACGCTGAATAAAGATTTCCTGAAAAAATATTTCTATTTATTAAAGGAAGCGTGCGTCTTTTTTGTCGACTTCCTTGTCCCCGGCAGACAGACAAACGAAGACGGAGAACCGTATCTGGTTGTCTCTCCTTCATCATCACCGGAAAACTCTTATTTACTGAACGGAGATACCGCAAGCCTTTGCGGCGGCTGTGAAATGGACAACCAAATTCTGCGCAAACTTTTCCATTCCGCAATCCGCGCGGCAGATATACTGGACGTTCATGATACTGACACGAAAAAATTCGGCGCAATTTTAAAACGTATCGCAGAACCTGTCATTCACAGCAACGGCGGTATCCGCGAATGGCAAAATGAGTACGAAGAAGCTGAACCAGGCCACCGCCACTTTTCAAATCTGTGGGCGCTCTGTCCTGGAGACGAAATCACTTTGGAAGAAACTCCGCAGCTTGCCGCTGCCGCGCGGAAAACTCTGGAACGCCGCCTTTGCGCCAACGGCGGTCACACTGGCTGGAGCCGCGCATGGCTTGTCAACTTTTTTGCCCGTCTGAAAGACAGCAATGCCGCGGCGGAAAACCTTAACATCCTTTTTAAGGATTTTACCCTGCCCAATCTTTTTAATAACGGTCCTCCTTTCCAGATAGACGGCAACTTCGGCGCTCTGGCGGGAATTACGCAGATGCTGCTGCAAAGCCATGTCCGTTATATGGAAACAAATTTTAAAGTGACACTCGATCTGCTCCCCGCCCTTCCACAAGACTGGGCTGCTTGCGGCAGCGCCAAAGGATTACGCGCAAAAGGAAATATTGAATTGTCTTTTGAATGGCGAAACGGGCGACTTCTATCACTTTCTGTCACGAATAAAAACGCGGCGTCTATTTCAATTTTAATACGCTGTCCCGGTCATGAAGACCGGGAAGCAGTACTGGAAAGCGGGGAAAATAAATTCTCCTGGTAAGAAAATTACCCGGCGCTCTTTTCCAAAATCATAACGCCTGCTGCCGGTAATGAAACCCGATCATTGGAAGCAAATCCTTTATCTGTTAACAGATCGCGGCAGGCGTATGGGATGACAATTTCGCTGCTTACGGCATTGTGATTGAGCACGAAAATAAATTCCCTGTCTCCCTTAACGCGGCGCGCCGCTTCTATCCCCTTGCGCGCGGGGAATACCGGTTGTATGCCGCTTTTGGAGCAGACAAGAGAAATAAATTTTTCCAGCAGCGCCGCTTCCGGCCTTGCGCCGAAGTACCAGACCTTCCCCTTGCCGAAACTGTTACTGCAAAGAGCGGGCGTTCCGGCGTAAAAGTCGCTTTCATACACGGCGGCGGTCTTCGCTCCTTCAGGGTGAATTATATCGCAAAGAAAATCCGCCTTCCATGTTCCTGCCATTGGGCCGTCTTTTATTACAAAGGCGTTCGCCTTGCCGGAAGGAAGAGCGTCAGTCTCCTCCACCCAAAGTCCGCACAGGGAACGAAGTTCGCCTGGGTAGCCTGCTGTTGTAACAAGATCATTTTCGTCCGTCATGCCGGAAAAGTACGTGATAACAAGAACGCCGCCGTTACGGACAAACTCCGTCAGTTTTTCGGCATAACCCGGTTTTACCATGTAAAGAATTGGAGCGAAAAGAATTTTATAATTATTCAGCGGAGCGTCAACGCCGATTACATCAACTGAAATATTCTGAAGGGCAAGCGCGTTATAGAAACGGAAAATTTCTTCAGGGTAGTTCATGTCTGTTGTGGGACCCGCAGACAGATGAGAAGCCCACCAGTTGTCCCAGTCGTATAATACCGCCGCTTCGCTTGCAATACGGCTGTCAAGGAAGGAGTCTCCAAGTTTTTTGAGTTCTTCCCCAAGCGCGGCTGTCTCGCGGAAGACGCGGGTGTTTTCGTGGCCGCAGTGATCAATTACGGCTCCGTGGAATTTTTCGCAGCAGCCGCGGGAACGGCGCATCTGGAAAAACATCACCGTATCGGAACCGTGAGCAAGAGCCTGGTAACTCCACAGGCGCATAATGCCGGGGCGCTTTAGTGAATTGTACGGCTGCCAGTTTGTGACGCTGGGAGTCTGCTCCATAAGAGAGAAAGGCTTTCCCCCTCCGCAGCCGCGCATGAGCGCGTGGTTCATGGCGGTGCGCGTATACGAGGAATCGGGCCAGGGATAACTGTCCCACGAAATGAAATCGGTATGACTGCCCCATTTAAAATAATCCAAATCCCAGAATGTTCCCATCATATTTGTGGTTATGGGAATGTCAGGAGTAATTTTCTTTATTTCATTGGCTTCGGCGAGATAACAGTCAAGAAGGCGGTCGGAATAAAACCGCCTGTAATCAATTGATTGAATCTGGCAGGAACCCCGGTTATAATTCCACTCGCCGCCAAGATTACTGGGAACAACAATGTCTTCCCAACTGTAGTATGTGTGCCCCCAGAAGGAAGTATTCCACGCTTCGTTCAATGCCTTGATGGTTTTATATTTACGCTCAAGCCAGATGCGGAAAGCGTTTTCGCAATTCGCGCAGTAACAGTAGCCGCCGTACTCGTTGGACACATGCCAGGCGGCGAGGTTTTTCAGTTTTCCGTAGCGCTCGGCAAGCAATCGCGCAAGTCGCGCTGAATACTTGCGGTATGTGCCGCTGTTCGGACAGGAATTCTGCCTGTCGCCGAATTTGCGCTTAGAGCCGTCTGTGTTTACGCGAAGCACATCGGGGTACTTACGCGCCATCCACGCAGGATGAGTCGCTGTTCCTGTGGCAAGACAGATCTTCATGTCCGCCTTGCTTACAGTTTCTACAATGTCATCCAGAACTGAAAAATTGTATTCGTCTTCCGATGGTTGAAGCAGCGCCCAGCTGAAAACATTAATGGTAACAATATCAATCCCGGCAAGACATAGCAGGCGCATATCTTCGCCCCATGTTTCTCTGGGCCACTGTTCAGGATTATAATCTCCTCCGTATAAAACCTTATCAATCTTTCCCGCTAAATTCATTTTATTTACTCCATAATTCCACTTTATCTTTGACAAGCGCGGTCAGGGCCTTGTTCGCTTCTTCGATTCCCATCCTGCGCAGATCCGTAACAATTTTTGCCCATGCGTCTTCAAAATTTTCCGGCCTTCCCAGAACGATATTCGCAAGGGCATTCTTCATGTAATCGTCAGCCTCGGTTGTTTTCGCGTTCAGATCCGGCGGTAGCGTGTACTGCCACGCCTGCCCGTGCCTGGAGATTCCAAGCGATTCAGAAGAAGGGAAAAGATCGATCCACATATCAACACCGTAAGCGGCGAGCGTTTCCTTTTCCACGGGAAGATAATTTTTCTTTATTGTTTCAGGACTGTCCCTTGTAATATAATTGCCGCTTGAATCAATAAAGCCGCGTCCGCGCTGCGGGAACGGATGCACCCAGCGGCCCACGCCGGTTTTTTTGGAATAGTCTGGATCGGAATC
>JGI24695J34938_10003840_pt1 | contig 10196 bp, 7 predicted proteins | sample TergutCo191P3_FD_34938 | JGI IMG/M metagenome (IMG submission 34938) | reverse complement strand
TTTTAGGATAAGTAACTTCGTTGGTAACGGCTTCGAGCGTCAGCAAGCGGCAGTTAAAACGCCCGAGCCTAACGTCTTCGCCCGCCGTTACTTTGTAATCTCTTGCTAAAGTTGAACGCGTAAAATCCGAATTCCTCGCGTTTGTATTTTGAAAACGGTTAGTGTTAGCTGTCGAGTTAAATCTGCGGCTTTGCGGATCATAAAACCACAGCGTGTTTCCTTCCCTTAGATAACCCTGCCCTTTGCTGATCAAAGGCTCCATGATAACAATCACGTACTGCTCTCTTGAGTCTCTTCTAAAAACACCCGCAACGGTTGTAGAACGGGACTGTCCGGGTTTATCCTGAATTATCACATACTCCGCCTGAAAATCGCTGTTCATGTAACTTACAAGCGAATCAACTCTTGCCAGTAAATCCTGGTCGGAAGCCCAAATCGAAGAATAAAAAATTAATCCAAGAAAAATAAAAATAAATAATTTTTTCATAGCGGTTCTCCGGATAATAAAGAGGGAAGATTTTTATCCGATGCGCGTAACGATGGAAATATTACGGCGGCGGCAAGTATCAATAAAATAAAAATAACATTTGTAATGACAGTGCTTGGCAGATATAAAGCAGTCAGCTTTCCGTTGCTTAGGAAAATTTCAAAACTCGGAAACCAGTCAAATGAAATAAACGAAGCGCAGACGCTGAAAATGACAGATAACAAAAATCCGCCGAAGACGGAAATAATTCCAAGAACAAAAACTTCTGTCCACAAAACAATTCTTAAATCGCCGCCGAAAAATCCGATTGCCCTCATCACACCCATTTCTTTTGTACGCTCATGAAGTATTAGGCGGTACGTTACCGATGCGCTTGCAAATATAATTATCAGCATCATTGCGTAAAGCATATATGTTAATAAATCCATCGCTCCTAATAAATTTGAAACTTCCGATAAATAAACAGGCAATGTAAAAAGAAATATGTTGGTTCCTTCCCAATTCCAGGGAATGCTTAATTCAATGTTCATACCTTCTCTGTCATTAACAAGCGGTCCTGTTTGAATTCTGCCCGCAAGTATTCTATGCAATTTTTCCCGTTCCTGCTCCGCATCTGCGGAATTGTTCAGAAATATTCCCAAAATTGAGCAGTCATCATCATCAAAAAGCAATAAATTATTTAAGCTCAATCTTGATACATATACTTTATAATAACCAAAGATTGAAGAATCCTGAACTATACCGCTTACAATATACTGCTTTGTATTTTTTTGTCCGTGTTTATTATCGATTTCTAATGTAACAATATCACCTGCTGCTGCGTTTAACTGCATTGCGACAGGCGCAGAAATTACTATGCTGTCATAGCCGAGAGGATGAACCAAAGGCGAAGAATAATCCATTTTTGAAAACAAAAAAGTTTCTTCTTCCCAATCACAGCCGATTATATATTTTTGTACTACAGGAATACCGTTAAAATATACAACGCCCGTGTTTCCGAAAAATGTCCTTTTAACCGTAAACGAAAGATTTATCCCTGAATCATCAATCGCTCTCAATATTGATGATATTTCTTCTGTTCCCAAATGATGAGTAACGGGTATATCCGCGCTGTAACCGACTGCGACTATATCACCAGCGTAATGCGACTGAGCCTTGTAATAAAGATTGTCATACATTCTGTCCTTAGACGAAGTGATAAACGTAACGATTCCGTAACAAAAAATCAACGCTGCGAATAAAAACGCGTAACGCCGCCTGTAACGGTATAAATATTTAAATCCCAGCCTGCAAAGAATTATTATTTTTTCCATTATCCGTGCCTCACAGCGTCAACAGGTTCGATTCGAAGAGTAACAAATATCGGATAAACCGATACAATTACACCTAACACAACCGCTAAAAGAAAAGAAAAAAACGCAACCTGCGGAATAAAAACAAGATTTAAAATATTTCCTCCTAATAACGACGCAACCAGTTCGTTCGGAATTGTAAAATTTAAAGTATTTATCCAATTTATAAAAAAGAAACCGGCTATTATTCCGATTATACCGGCAATAACCGATAAAATTAAATTTTCATTCAAAACAAGGGAACCGACAAAAATATCCGAAGCTCCAATTGCACGCAACGTACCAATCTCGCGCGTTCTGCGGAATACGGAAATTAGAAAAATATTTATAGCGCTTATAACTCCCGCGACACAGACAAGAAACATTCCCGCGTTAAACAAAACCTGAATTAAAAGAAGCAGAATTGTGGATACTCCCGCGGATGTCCGCCAGTCAACGGCGATAACATTGTAAGGTTCCAATATTTTATTAATCGAATTAATAAATGTTTTTTTATTAATATTTTTTTCAAGGTTAACTATAATAAAATTCCAGTCTCCGCCTGACGCGTCAATAAAACTGTCACTTGTTTTTTCTGTTAGCCACGTTTGAAGAAAATCCACTGAGAATTCTTCATCCGAATGCGTATCATCAAAGAAATCCATGTTAAAAATATCGTTAATATCCGCGGTAATCAGCAATGCCGCGTTTTCGTTCAATTCAACTTCGGAATAAGCCGCCACCTGAATCGAATTTAAAACTCTGACAGTCTGAGGATCGGTTATAATAATATCATTCATAAAAAGACCGGGATTCATATAATTGAAAATTCCAACAACAGGAATTTCCATTATTTTAAATCCGAATGTTCCTCCGGCAGTTAAAAGAAGCGGCTCTCCAATTTGAATATATTGTCCGCTGTTTCTTTGAATTCTATCCGCACGATCGGCGGTAATCATCGCGCCGTATTCGCCTTCCTGCAGAAATCTTCCTCTTTGTAAATTAATACCGGGAAACATTGAAAAATAACTCCGGGCATCCGCTCCGCAGAGCAAAGCAGAATCGCGGGTTCCAAGCACATCAAGAAACGCGTTACCCGAAACTTGACTTGTAATTCCTCTTACGCCTTTTTGGGTGCGCACAATTTCCATAACCGCGTCATATGCGGGCAAAACAGGAATTGTAAAAAAAGGATCGATAACAGGCGTATTCGCGCCGAAGAGATTCATTGTTACATCGCCTTTTTTTTGTATAACAACATCACCTGTAAGGCTTTCTATAAAAGCGTTATGCAAACTGATATTAGATTTTTCGATTACGCTGTTCCCGATAAAAAACAGAAAACAAATAACCGCGATAAGAATAATTATAATAAAATTGTTTAATTTATTTCTTGCGATATTGCGCAATGCAAGGGAAAAAACCATTACTGCCCCTGTTCTCTTTCAGATTCGATAAGACCGTCACGAAGAAAAATAATATGATCGGCCATTTCCCAAATCCCCTGATCGTGAGTTGAAAAAATAAAAGTTGTTTTTTCATTTTTATTAATTTCTTTCATTAAATTTAAAACCACTTCTCCGGTATTTGAATCGAGGTTAGCGGTCGGTTCATCCGCAAGCACAATTCTCGGGTTAGTCACAAGCGCGCGCGCAATCGCGACACGCTGCTGTTCTCCGCCGGAAAGCTCAGACGGGATATGCTCCCTCCTGTCCGCCAGCCCGACTTTTTCGAGCAAATAATTAACCTTTTCCTTTCTTTCGTTTTTCTTGCCGCCTTTTTTGGAAATTACCAAAGGAAGCTCTACATTCTCAAAAACATTTAAAACAGGCAATAGGTTAAACGATTGGAACACATATCCGAGCATATTTTGGCGCAATAAAGAAAGCTCGTCGCGGTCTTGCTCGATAATCTCATTACCGTCAATCGTCAGACTGCCTCGGCTGAAATTATCAATCAAGCCGATAATATTGAGCAAAGTCGTTTTTCCGGAACCCGAAGGACCCGCGACAGAAATAAATCCGCCTTCGGGAATCTCCAGATTAATGCCTTTTAACGCCTGTACTTCCAGACTGCCCATCGGGTAGATTTTCCACAAATCTTTAATTGAAATTATCATTGAAACTCCGTACCGGTAAGGATATATCAATTTTGAGATAAAGTCAATTGAGGGGAGAAGTGAGGATTTGTGTGAAGTTGATTGTCAGAAAGCGCGGGAATATTTTTTGGATGATTAGCTGTTTTTAATTATCAAAGATATCTTTATTTTTATTTATTTTTTTTCCTGTTATTGTTTCATTTATCAAAATAATATGATCTGTCAGCGTTTTCTTCAACTCTTCAATATCCAAACCTACAGCATAATTTTGTGAAAAATACTGAATCTTTTTAATAATAATTTTATATTCACTTCTTAAATTAGGTTTAATTAAATAATAAAAATTACAAGCTTCTTTTTCAAATTCGCTGAATATATCAACAAGAAGATTTGGTTCCAATACTTCACTAATCATTTTCATAATTTGATTATACTGTGAATTATAATTTGTATTCGGTTTATTAAACATTGATGAATTACAATTTAGAAACGCTCTTAATGTATTTATTCTTAATAAAACATAGAAAAGATCATTTACAGGTAATATATTCAAGGTATTATAATTATTATTCAAAATATTTGAACTAAATTTATGAATATTAATAATATTATTTAACAATTTATTTATTTTATAATTTAATATATTCACATGTTTTAAATATTCTATATGATTATTGACTTCAAATTTTTTCTTATCTTGAATATTTGATATTTTATATCCGACAAAAATACCGATCAATGTGCTTAATAAACCTAATAAAATAAGTAAAATATCATCAAACACTGATCTTTCGGAAATTTTTATTAAAGAATTTGCAATTGATTCGAGTAATCTGTAGAAAGTCATTTTTATGAATAAAGAGAGTTGAATAAGGTATAGTAGATTTTTTCCCTATTTTTCTAATTTTTTAAGATTAATATAAAATTTTATTAATAAAAATACAATAGCTGCGCTTTGGCATAAAATCATAATATAATTAGCGCCTATTAAATTAAATTTGACAAGAAAATCATTTGTTAATAATAAACAAATTACCGCTCCAATTATATTTCCAATTAAAATTCCTTTAATGTCTCTCATTGTAATAAAAATAATATTCAAAAACCACATGAATGCCGTTAATCCTGAAAATATTATTGCGCCATTTAATAAATAATATTGTATATATAATTCTGAACAGCTTATATTTGTAAATAAACTCGCTGTACCATAGATTGACGCACTCCATTTTCATTTGTTAAAAACTTTAAAAATTATTTAAAGCGCATATCGTTTTACAAATGCCAAAGATGGTTACCAGAATCTCTTGATAATAATATAATTCTCATGATTTTTTCCCTTTCTTATCATAATTTTTATATATGAATTTTTATAGTAAAGAAATTAAGCGGTACAGTTACTAATAGTGTAAATACCGAAGCCAGATATTATAATATATTTAATAAATTGTATAATAATATTTTTATTTAAAAACATAATTTCTTAATTTTATAAATAGATATTTTTTATTCTTTAAGAAATCATATAAATTATACGAAGCTAACATTGAAAAATATGGTAAATATAAAATAAAATATCTTGAACGTCCTTCGAATAGTAAAATAAATAATAATATACCAATAATAACTAATTTTATTAATGTTATACCTTCTATTATTTTAATTGATTTATTTTTAATATTTTTTATATTTGTACAATAAATAATAAAATACAAAATTATTATCCATATGCCCTGTGCATAAAAATGATAATATCCATAATATTTCCCGTTTTTATATATTATTTCCTTAAAAATATTTGACTTATTTAAATCAAAATTTGCAAAATTACCTTCATTTCCCCAAAAAAAACGACCATCTGATGTTACCCATTTAGCTTTATTAATTAAAAATTCAATATAGCCTAATATTCCGAAATTTTTTAATCTGGTTTTAATTTCTTCAATATTAACTTTTTGCCTTATATTTCTATTCTCTTGCATTGTTGACAATCTGACATCATGACTATTCCATCCTCCATACAATCCGTTTGAACTTTCACTATCATTCATTCCCATCATTACATAATGTGTAAAACTCATTGCTGATTCTTTATTTAAAGGAAATGTTTTTTGTGAGTAACTAAAATATTGCCAAATAAATGATAAAATTATTATTATTATTATTGTAAAAGTAATTCTAATAATATTTTTAATTATATCTTTTTTATTATTAATATGAAATAATACTTGTATTAAAATAAATGCAATTAACAATATTAAAACAGAGGGTTTAATTAAATAACCAAAAAATAATATTATTCCCAATAAAATACTATATAAAATTGATTGTCTCGTTAAATTCTCTGATTTATTTATTTTTAAATAAATCAACAATGGTATTATGGTAAACGGCATTGCTATAGTATCACTATATGGAACTATAATCCATGGAAATAATCCAAATAATAATATAGATAAAATAAAACAAACAAATGCTATTTTTATATTATTAAATAATTTTTCAGATACAATAAATGTATAATATAGTGTAATATTAATAATAATAATATTGAATAGAGAAGCTATAAGCCAAAAATCATTTATTGCGCTATTAAATATATTTGGAATACTTCTAATGGCTTTTAATAAATATGCTAATAATAAATTATTTGGATATCTAGAAATATAACTAATATGTGAAGGATTATTTGTATCTAAAAACGCTAACATGCCGACATCCCAGCCAATCTGAGTATTAGTATTTTGAATTATTATTATTTGGAAATGAAATAAACATAACAACATATATATAATCATATAATATTTATTATTTTTTATATAATTACTAATCAATGAATAATTTTTATTTTTTATTAAATTATTATAAAATAAAATAAATATTAATATAATTATAATTGCTGAACTAATTTGTTTAATATTTGTAATTAATCCTGTTTTATATATTTCCCATGTATAATCAGGACTTTTATTAATAAATATTAAATTCAATAATAAAAAACCAAATATTATAATAAATAGAATATTAAATATAACAATAATATTATTTTTTAATTTACATAAATTATTTTCATTATTAATAATATAAGATTTTAATTCAATATTATTAATAATATTATTATTTTTTCTTATATAATTTAAAAATACTATTATCATAAATAATACTGTAATTATAAAGACAATTATTAATATTACATCTAATGTATCAGATTTTTTTAATAAAGGCTTTTCATATACGTAAATATCAAATATATTAAAATTTCCATCTATATCAAATCTTAAATAATCATAATATTTTTTTGGTAAATTAAAATATGCCATTTCAGTATTTTTAGAAAATATTTTACTAATAGAGTTATACTCTGATAATGAACCATTATCATCTGGAAAAAATATTTGTATTGCTGTATCACTCTCTAAAGGTTCAAAAAAATATATAATTAGACTTGATATATTAATATTATGAACATTATTTATATAAATTTGAGGATCGTTATTTAATTGTATATATTTATTATTATTGTATTCATATCCATATATATTAATTGAAGTATTCCCAATATAAAATGAATTCTCTTTTTCATCTCTTGGAATTATAAAATTTTTAATAAATAATAAATCAGGAAATATAACATTAATTAACTTTAATATTATTAATAATATTAAAATAATTAGAAATATATTTTTCTTTGAGATTTTTTTTATATAATTTTTATTTAACATTATAATATGGGTACCTTTAAAAACTTAAGTTTTTAGAGATTAACTGCTTAAAAATGCATGTTTCGCAGCTTAAAAGGCGAGGAAATGCAAAGGAACCGAAAAAACAACCAGTTTTTATAGGTTCCCATATATTTTTAACTTTTATTTTAAATATTTTTCTATATGAAATCTAGGACGATTTTTTGTTTCCATGTATATCTTGCCGATATACTCGCCAATTACGCCAATTGAAAATAAAATTAATCCTCCTATTCCCCAAATCGAACATGCAATACTGGCCCATCCGCTAATTGTATGTCCGCCAAAATATCTAATAAAAAAGTATATTATCATTCCTATACTAACCGCCATTATAAAAACACCAATATTTGTTATCATTCTAATTGGTTTTATAGAAAATGATGTTATACCTTCCAAAGCAAAATTTAACATTTTTTTTATTGGATATTTACTTTTTCCAGCGAATCTTTCATTCCTTGTATAATATTCTATACAGCTTTTGAAACCCAATAACGGAATAATACCTCTTAAAAATAAATTAACTTCTCCGTATTCTTTTAACGCTTCTAATGAGTTTCTTCCCATCAAACGATAATCAGCATGATTATATACAATTTTAACACCTAATACCAACATTATTTTATAAAACATTTGAGCTGTAAATCTTTTAAATATACTATCTGATTTTCTATTATTTCTAACTCCATAAACAATTTCATAACCAGAAATATATTTTTCTATCATATTATCAATAATATTTATATCATCTTGTAAATCTGCATCAATAGAAATAAGAGCATCAAAAGAATTATCTTCATTAATTACAGGAAGAGAAATAATTGAAAGTAGGCCGCACAAAAGTGCATTTTGATGTCCTCTATTAATAGATAATTTAATACCTTTTATTAAATTTGGATTTTCAATGTAATATTTTTCTATTAAATACCAAGTATTGTCATTGGAACCATCATCAATAAATATGATTTTTGATTTATCACTTACTTTTTCCTGTGTGATTAACTCATTAATTTTTATTGATAATCTTTTTACTGTTTCATGAATTACTTCTTCTTCATTAAAACATGGTACTATTACTCCAATTATTGGAAATTTATTAATCATATTTTTTCCTTATATTTACACATAGTATGCTTTTTTTACTCTATTTTTCTAATTTTTTAAGATTGATATAAAACTTTATTAATAGAAATATAATAGCCACACTTTGGCATAAAATCATAATATAATTAGCTCCTATTAAATTAAACCTAACAAGAAAATCATTTGTTAATAATAAACAAATTACCGCTCCAATTATATTTCCGATTAAAATTCCTTTAATGTCTCTCATTGTAATAAAAACAATATTCATAAACCACATAAATGCCGTTAATCCTGAAAATATTATTGCACCATTTAATAAATAAACATAAGGAATGACTATATTTCCAAATATTATTTTTAAAGCCCATTCGCCAAAAAATATTGCTAATAAATATGCTATTAATGTTAGACATATAATAAATAAAATTGTATATATAAACAATTTAATAAAATTTTTTATATTTGATTCCTTCAAAAATGCAGTAAATACATTAATTAGAGGTAAGAGTATAAAAGAAGCGGCAATTTGAATAATTAATGCAGGTGTTATAATTGCTGCATAAATACCTAAAGCTTCTGTTCCATGTATTATTTCTATAGAATATCTTGAAAAAGAAGCAATAAATGTGTTTATAAGAATAACAAGCATTAATGGGAAACATTTTTTTAATAAAAAAAATATTTTATATACAGAAAAACTTAAAAAGTTAGATAATCTTTTTGTTTTTTGTAAATCGTAAACTAAACATATTATTATGGAAGTTATTGTCATTCCTATAACAGCTTGTAAAAGACCATAATAATTGCCAATTATAATAAAAATAACAAGTGTGAATATTCCTCTAAAAATAGAGGAAATTCCGATATAATCCATTCTCCAATTTTTTTGATTTATGCCATATAGAACATCTGTAAAAGCCTCTATACATTTAAATACCATAAAACATAAAATAATTAATTTTTGCATTAATGAAAAATTATTAAGTAATACAAATATTAAACATAATATAAATGATATACCACATAAGTATAGTCTATTTATAATATACTCTTTATCTGTAAATTCATTATTTATATCTGAAACTTGAAATGTTCTTATATTATATATAGCAATACAATAGAAAAAATTTGTTATATTCATTGCCAATGCTAAATTACCTGCATTAGTAAAATCATCATATAACCAAACTACGAATAGAGTTATTAACCATTGACAAGCAAAATAAATTGTAGTTCCAACAGAGTTCCAAATTGTATTTTTAATTATTATTTTTTTAATTTATTCTACCTAATTTAATTCATTTAATATTTATATATAAATAATCAATACAGATATTATAATCCTATTTTAATTTAAGGGAACCTCTAAAAACAAAAATATTATCCATTATTTTATATAAATAAAAATAAAAAAAATTATGTTATACTATTATTACATGAAAACAATATTATAC
>JGI24695J34938_10003839_pt1 | contig 10199 bp, 8 predicted proteins | sample TergutCo191P3_FD_34938 | JGI IMG/M metagenome (IMG submission 34938) | reverse complement strand
CGCAGGTACTGGAGGGGCGATCCAAAAGAAGCCCGCTTCCTCGCGACGCGTATCGCAGGCAGTTCCGATTTGTACCTTCGCGACGGACGCAAGCCGTTTCATTCAATTAACTTTATAACCAGCCACGATGGTTTTACCCTGAAAGATCTGGTTTCGTATAACAGTAAACATAACGAGGATAACGGCGAAAATAATAATGACGGCAATGATAACAATTTAAGTTATAACTACGGCATTGAAGGCGAAACAAATGATCCTGTTATTAAATCGATCCGCGAACGGCAGCTTAAAAATTTTGTCGCGACTTTAATGGTATCTTTAGGCACGCCGATGCTTCTCGGCGGCGATGAAATCGGCAGAACGCAGAACGGCAATAACAACGCTTACTGTCAGGATAATGAAACTTCATGGTACGACTGGTCTCTGCTTGAAAAAAATAAAGACCTCTACCGTTTTGTTAAAGAGATGATAGCTTTTCGTCTTCGTCATCCTGGTTTTATGCGTCCCGAATTTTTCACGGGAAGAGGCGGCGCTTATAAAGGAATTCCCGATATAAGCTGGTTTAACGAAAAAGCGAATACAATAATTTGGGATGACGCCGCTCATTATCTTGCGCTGCGGCTTCTTGGAAGCAAAGCCGATACGTTAGCTGACAAAGATGACAATGATTTTTACATTATGTTTAACGGGGATTTCGATTTAAAAAATTTTTCGCTGGCGGATCCTCCTTATAAAAAACAATGGTATCGCGCTGTAGACACGGGATTGTCTTCTCCCAAGGATATTCTGCTGCCCGGAGAAGAAGAATCTCTGCTGACGCAGAAATCTTATCCTGTCAAAGCCAGAAGCATGGTCATATTAATATCCAAAGAAGGTTGATATGGATAACAGCAGTTTCATTTTCGGCGTCGATCTTGACGGAGTAGTGGGAGATTTTTACAAAGTTGTCAGAAAAATCGCCGCCGAATGGCTAAATAAATCAATAGATGACCTTACGCCGGAAGTTTCTTATGGTTTCAACGAATGGGGTCTTGATGAATTCGGCGGATACGATAAACTGCACCGCTTTGCTGTAGAGCAGCGTAACATTTTCAGCGAGATGGAACCGATTGAACTGGCTCCGGCAATTCTTAGAAAGCTGTCAAATCAGGGAATTAGAATCCGTATTATTACGCACAGGCTTTTTTTAAAATATTCTCACGCAAACTCGATAACGCAGACTGTCAATTGGCTGGATAATTACGACATTCCGTATTGGGACATCTGCTTTATGAAAGACAAGGGAGCTGTCGGCGCGCATGTTTATATTGACGACGCTCCCGAAAACATTTTAAGTCTTCGCAAGCAGGGATGCAAAACAATTGTGTATACAAATTCAACCAACCGCGAACTTCCCGGTCCCCGCGCGAACGACTGGTACGAAGTTGAAAAAATTGTTATGGAAGCCCGCGAAGAGTGGCGCACAGGCACAGTCGGACTATTTGCTAATTGAAAGACATTGTACTTATAACAATTAACGCCAAGTGGATACATCCTTCGCTCGCTCTGCGTCTCCTTAAAGCCAACCTCGGCGCTCTTGAAGACTCCTGCGAAATTATCGAATTCGCTCTCCGCCAGCCGTTAGCTGAAAAACTGGAACCTTTTCTTTCTTCCCGCCCGAAAATTCTCGGCGTCTCTGTGTCTGTATGGAACCATCTTGCAACGATAGAACTGCTTAATGAATTAAAAAATGTCTGGACTGTAAAACCTGTGATTGTTTTGGGAGGACCTGAGGTTTCGCATCTTCCTGAAGACGCGGAAATTTTTCAGTTCGCGGATCATGTCATACACGGTGAAGGAGAGATTGCTTTCCGGGAATTATGCGAAAAAATATTTCAAGAAGATTTCTCGCCAAGCCGCTGTCGCGGCAATTCCATGAGCGGAGGACGCCAAGACGAAGAAGGAGAGATAAAGAACGCGTACTATTTGTATACAGATGAAGACGTATCCAGAAAATTAATTTATGTTGAATCATCAAGAGGCTGTCCGTTTAAGTGCGAATTTTGCCTAAGCTCTGTAACAGAAAACAAAGTCCGCGAATTTCCGCTTGATAAATTTCTCTCAGAAATGGATATATTAATTCAACGCGGTGTAAAAACTTTTAAATTTCTAGACCGCTCCTTCAACACAAATATTAAAAGAGCGTTAAAAATCATTGAATTTTTTTTAAACAAAATAGAGCAGCTACCTCCTCTTAATCCGCGCAAATCCGAAAAATCCGCACAAATCCGCATTCCCTCTCCTCCATTCACCGTCCACTTCGAGATGGTTCCATCCCTCTTCCCTGCTGAACTTATCGATGCGCTCTCCCGTTTTCCTCCTGAGACATTGCGCCTGGAAATCGGTATTCAAACACTGAACAGCGAAGTCGCCGCGAGAATCGGACGTCCTTCAAATCCTGAAAAAGAACTTGAAGCGCTGCGTCTTCTCCGCGAAAAAACCAGCGCGATTATTCATGCCGATTTAATTGCCGGGCTTCCCGGCGAAGACCTTGAATCTTTCGGCAGAGGTTTTGACAAGCTTTGGCAAACATGCGCAAAAGGCAAAAACCGCCTTGAAATTCAGCTTGGGACGCTAAAGCTGCTTCCAGGAACTCCGCTTGCGCGCCATAACGAAGAGTTCAAAATGCGTTACAATCCTTTGCCGCCTTATGACATTGAAGAAAACTCGACTATTTCCGCGAATGATATGCGGCGAATCAAGAATTATGCCCGTTTTTGGGAAGTTTTAATTAACCGCGGTCTTGTCAATATTACGAAAAACGGCGATATATTCAAAAATTTTTTAATATTTTCTGATGAACTTTTTACGCATTTTGGCAGGAATTACGGGATTGACAAGATAGAATTGCTTAAAATGGCAATAAAACCGGAATTATGGACAATCTAACCATTAAATGATATACTTTATATATGGAGGCATAATATGAAAAAATACTTAAAATTCGCGATTTTCATTTTATCAATTTTCGCGTTTTCAACTTGTGATTTACAAATACCGAACGCAGTTGAAATAGACGGAAGTCTGTCTCTCAGACTTTCCGCAAGATACGACGTAGGAAGCTTATTCGAGGATAACTTAAAGGATATGCTGTTATCTTTTAGTAATAACGGCATGACTTACATTAAATGTACAAACACTGCTCATCATACTTATTTATTTTACCAGGAAGTACTGGAAAAGGATTTCAGTCTTACGGATTCCACCATGGAATTTCCGGAGGGCGTACCTCCTGAGTTTGCCGAGTTACTGAAAGAAATGGGTGAAGACTATGATGAACCTGATTTTGAACACATAGTACAAAACGGCGAAGGTCTTTTATATGATGATAATATTACAATACCGCTAACCGAAATCGGAGCGGACAGCGAAGCCATGAACATGCTTGAAGGTTTTATAATTAAAGACGCAAAAATTTTACTCTTTATTTCCGGTTCAGGCGGTCTTGCGGAACTCTTAGAAATTGATCTTAAAATAAACGGCGAAGAAGAGAGTGTAGATATAAATGATACACAGCCCAGCGGTTTATCTATCGATACGAATTATACAAATCCTGCCGCGCCGTCCCATTACGCTGTTGTCATTGATATAACAGATTTAGAGCTGGATAGTGATATTGTAATTAATTATAAAATATATATTCCTGATGGTACTCCCATTACCCGGAATGATTTAGACAAGACCGGCAGTATTAAAGTAGAAGCTGTTGTTTGGCTTCCGCTCGAACTGGTAGCGGGCGCCGGCGGCGCTTCGTTTGAGATACCGGATTTGTTTCCGGAAGGCGATGATCTTTTTGGAAGAAAAGAACCTAGTTCTGATAACATTTTATTAGAGATGATTAAAAGTTTATCATTAAGCATTGTTATGAGTAATAATCCTTTTGATAAAGCGGCTCTGAATGTTTCCAGTAAAGGCAATAACGGAAGTGAAGGCATTGCGATTCAGTCAACAATCAGCGGTGATTTACTTTCATTCCATATTGATGACAATGTTCTGGGGAAAATTAACGATCCTGATAATTTCCCTTTCAACCCGGTTATCAGCCTTAACTTCGATGAAGGCGGAAGCATTTCCATGCCGAGAGATTTTAATTTCGGCATAAAACAGCTTGCCGCGTCCGCGACTGTCAACTACAGGCATGAGCTGTAATCAGGAGGAATCAAAATGAAGAAACTTTTAATTACTTTATTTATATGTCTTTTATTTATTCCGTGTTTATACGCAGAGGAAGGCGGCGACGATCCCGCGTTAATAGAATTTGTTTCTGATGAAGACCTTCTTGAAAAACAGAAAAAACCGTTTGGAATAGACGATCGGTTTTTTGAACTTGGATTAATGAAAACCGAGGTCGTTGTTTCTAACAATTATTTAACAATCGGAGAAATATTCAGTAAAACTTTATTATTAAATATTGATAATTTAAGAGACGGGCTGCAGGTAAGTGTCGGCGCCGATGTTACGCCGCTTTATTTCAATTTTAACAGTCATAAAGGCTGGGGCTTCGGTATGTCTGTGCTTAAATTGGACGCGGCGGGAATTTTTGGTCTTTCAGGTAAAATACTTTCTCTCAGCGAGGCAAGGGATGAAAAAACCGAGTTCAGCGGAGCGCTGTACGCCTCTACAGAGATCAGCGGTTTTTTCCAGATTCAAAAATTTAAAGTAAAGGTTAAACCGGCTTTATATTATACAATGGCGTATATTAGACCGAACATTAAATACACATTCGAGAATACCAGCGAAGGAGACAGGTTTTTTATAGATTATGAAGTGTTTGTTCATACTGCCTTCCCCATGGAGAATTTTCCGAATCAGTTTAGTTTAACAGGAACACCGGGTTTTGACTTTAGTGTCGGAGTGGAATATCCGTTATCTAAAGAACTCGGATTAAATGAAATTATTCCATTTTTGGATTTTGATGTCGGCTTGGATTTTATAAATATTCCTATCGTTTCTTCGACAACAAAGGATTATATGAGGTTAAGGGGAACAATCGGCAGCAGAGATCCTTTCTATATAATTGATCAAGATAAAGAAGGAAGCGGCGAAGGCGACGGCGGTTTGGGAGGCGTTTTCAAACATAACCCGGAAAAAACCATCTACGATGAGTCCGTAATGAGAATAGAGCGTCCTTTTAAAATGCTGGTATCAGCCAATTGGAGACCTCTCCTTGGAAGCCGTCTTTTAACGATAACTCCGGTGCTTGGCTTCTCTTTAAGCCCGATTTATCTTCAGCCGGTTGGTTTTGAAGGCGGAGTCAACGCGACAGTAAATATTGTTAATATGTTCATCGTTACAGCTGGAATAAATTACTTTGACCGTGTCTGGATTAACAGCCTTGATTTTGGATTGAATTTCAGAGCGGTTCAGCTGGACATTGGAGTTGACATGAGATCGCAGGACTTCATTAAAAGCTGGACAGCAGGCGGCGCCGGCGTAAGAATCGGTCTCAGGTTTGGCTGGTAGATTTCGGCATAATGAACAGCATAGCTTCTCTTTATAAATCCTGCCGGCTTTGTCCGCGTGACTGCGGCGTTGACCGCCTTGCCGGAGAGACAGGTTTTTGCGGAGAAACTGCGGCGCTCAGAATAGGAGCCGCTGTCATTCACAAAGGAGAAGAGCCTCCGCTTGTGGGAACAGGCGGTTCCGGTACAATTTTTATAAGCGGCTGCAATCTTGGCTGTTCTTTTTGCCAGAATTATCAGGTGTCGCAGGATGGTATGGGAAAAGCGATCTCTCCCGAAGAGTTCGCAAACATCTGCGCGTCTCTTCGCGGCAAAGGCGCGGAAAATATCAATATAGTTACAGGAAGCCACGCCGCGCCTTCTCTTATAGAAGGGATTAACGCGGCGCGGAAAATCGGCGTACAGCTTCCTGTGCTTTGGAATTCTTCAGGTTATGACAGCCTTGAAACTCTCGATATTTTAAAAGACTATGTTGATATATTTTTGCCCGATTTAAAAACGCTTGACAGTGGCATCGCTCATAAATTTTTTAACGCGGAAGATTATCCTGAAACAGCGTCTGCCGCAATTTTAAAAATGATAAATTTTACGCGCGATAAATCGAAAGTAATAATACGCCATTTAATTCTGCCCGGTTATCTTGAATCAACAAAAAGCGTTTTGCGATGGTTTGCAGATAACGTAAAAGAAAATGCGATGCTTTCTTTAATGACGCAGTACACTCCAATCACTGAACGTTCTTCTGTCTCCGGTAAAAAAAGACCTATGCCTGACAAATATGTGTCGCAGGAAGATTATGATACTGTTCTGCGCTGGCTTAAAGAATTTGACATTGAAGACGGTTTCTGCCAGGAACTTGTCACCGGAAACGAATGGCTCCCCGATTTCAAACGCGCCAATCCGTTCCCGTCTGAACTTTCTGTTCCTGTGTGGTGTTGACTATATTATTAGAGTTTACCAAAATGTAGTAATTGGGGAGACGCTTGTGAAAAAATATTTTTTCTTTTTAATATTCGCGTTTATTTTAATGACGGGATATTTCTCCGCGTGTTCGAAAGGCGGAACAAGTTCCGGATCTGCGGAATCGTCGTCTGAAGCGGAAAAAACATCGCTTTCTGCGGGAAAAGATCAATCCGCGTTAAACGCACAGTCTATGTCAGCGGACACGCAGTCTGCGGCAGGAGACAGCCGGATCGTGTGGATTGTCGAGCCGGAGCTTGAGTATGACGATGTGTATTTTTGCACTATGTGCGGATACACCGCCGATACTTTTACCTATATAATTGATAAAGCTACCGGACGAATCGCAGGGGATCATTATGGGCACGGCGGACCATATTTTTTAGAGTGGCTTTATGATTCTGAAAATGGGTTGTTTGGTTCATACGTTGGCGGATGGGGCGATGATATTAAAATATATCCCATAAGTCAATTCTCTTCGCATTTTCCGTCATTCACAAATACTTTAAATTATGTTAAACAGTTCGATTCCGCGAATATGACAAGTAATGAAGAAGACTGGGGGCTGGTCTACAATTTGGGTCCAAAATATGAAAACAGCAAGTATGCCATTTCTTTCGGCAATAAGTTTTTAACTGAATTTGTTTATGATGATCCTGGTAATTTATCCTTCGGTTTAATATATAAAAACGCGGTTCCTGTAACGAAAGACGGTAAATGGGGATTTATCGATACAAAAGGAAAAATAATTGTTCCGCTTATCTTTGACCACGCGGAATCCTCTGACGGTGAAACCGCCTTTGTAAAAATCAACGGTAAATACGGCATTATTGATGTTCGGGCGTCATCCGGCCGTTAATTTGATGTTTTAACTCTCTTCCACCGCGTAATCATTCCGTGCAACCGGAAAAACGCCAAAAGTGTCAAAAGTGTGATTAAAACCTCCTAATCCTGTCGTTGACGGATAGGTTGACTCCCTCTTGACACTCTCAAGAATTAATTAAATAATAGGAGAATGACAAATTATTAGAATTTGTCACGGAAGAAACATGGCAATTGAAATAATTGGAACAGGACGAGCTGTACCGCCGAAAAAGGTCAGCAATGAAGAGTTAGCGGCTCAGGTAAATACCACAGACGAATGGATCAGGTCTCATACCGGGATTGGAAACCGTCATTATGCCGACGAAAGCGTCGCTTGCAGTGATTTAGGGGCGGAAGCGGCAGTAAATGCCATGGCAATGGCAGCGGGTTACACCGGCAATGACCCTGTTCAGCGGGATAAAGCCGCCGCTGAGATAGCGCCGACCATCGATATGATAATTTTAGGAACTGCTTCAGCGGATTATTTCGGCACGCCTTCCTCCGCCTGCATTGTACAGGATAAAATCGGAGCGAAAAACGCCGCCGCGATGGACATTTCCGCCGGATGTACCGGCTTTGTTTACGGACTTGAAGTTGCCGCCGGCCTTTTGTGCGTTAGTTCTCAGCGCAAACGCGCTCTTGTTATCGGCTCGGAAGTTTTAAGCAAGATGACTAATTGGGAAGACAGAAAAACATGCGTTCTTTTCGGCGACGGCGCGGGAGCAGTTGTTGTTGAAAAAACCGGCGGAGACTCAGGCGGCTGCGATTGCTGCGGCGGTAAATCCGGTTTGCAGAAGACATTGATGTACGCCGATGGTTCAGGCGCCGGAAGTCTTTTAATGAGACGCGGCGGAACACGCAGTCCGTTTAAAAAAGGCGAAACAATCGACATACCAGTCTGCGTTGAAATGAACGGGCAGGAAGTTTACAATTTTGCGGTAGGCGCGATATCAGATACAATAACAGCGCTTATGGAATCATCAAATTTAACCATCGATGATGTTGCGTGGATCGTTCCGCATCAGGCTAACGCGCGGATTGTAAAAGCCGCGAGAATTCGGCTGCACTTTCCGGCGGAAAAATTTTATATGAATATCGAAGAATACGCCAATACATCCGCCGCGACGATTCCCATCGCGTTAGACGAAATGAACCGTAACGGGCTGATTAAAAAAGGCGATATAATTTTAACCGTAGGATTCGGCGGAGGCCTTACCTACGGAGGAAATATAATAATTTGGTAGAGGTAGAAAAATGAATAAAAAGAATGTTGCATATTTGTTTCCCGGACAGGGAGCGCAATATACCGGTATGGCGATGGATCTTCTTGAATCCGCCGCTGTAAAAACACTTTTTGACACAGCCTCCGAAATATTCGGAAAAGACGTAAAAGAGCTTCTCAATTCTGACGCTGACACTTTAAAACGCACCGATGTTTCGCAGCCTGTGATCACTGTCGCCAATCTCGCCGCTGCGGCGTATCTTGGTGAGCAGGGTTACGCTCCTGCCGCCTGCGCAGGTTTCAGTCTCGGCGAATACGCCGCTCTTGTTTGCGCGGGGATAATAAACGCCGCTGACTGCTTCCGCATCATTAAGGCAAGAGGCGAGGCAATGCAAAAAGCCTCTGACAAATTACGTGACGCATCGCTGCAAAGCAGCGGAGGCGGAGATCCTTCCGCAGCGCCCGGCATGGCTGCTGTCGTCGGTCTTGAACCGTCTCAGGTTGAATCTTTAATTAAACAGTGGAGCGGAGAAGGGTTAAAGCATTTATATGCAGCTAACATCAATTCTCCCAAGCAGGTTGTTGTAAGCGGAACAGCTTCGGCATTGACAGACGCGGAAGCCCGTTTTAAAGAAGCCGGAGCGAAACGCGTTATTCGTCTTCAGGTAGCAGGACCTTTCCATTCGCCTTTAATGACAGACGCGCTTGACGCGTTCGTGCCGGCTTTGGAAGCGGTTGTTTTTAAAGATCCTTCAATTACAATTTATTCGAATGTTACGGGGCAGAAAATTTCTTCCGGCGCGGAAGCCAAGAAACTTGCGGTTCAGCAGGTCACTTGCCCTGTCCGCTGGGTTGATGAAGAAGCCGCTGTCGCGGCGTGCGGAGCTGAGGTCTGTCTGGAAGTCGGACCCGGTAAAGTATTGCAGGGATTATGGAAAGACTCCGGAAGTTCGCTTCCGGTTTTCGCCGCAGGAACAGCGGATGATATCGCGAAGATCGCCGCGGAATAAGGAGAAACAATTATGAGACTTGAGAACAAGAAAGCGTTAATTACAGGCGCTCTTAGGGGAATCGGAAAAACAATTGCCGATTTATTTATTGCCGAAGGAGCCGAGGTTTGGGGATTGGATTATAAAACTCCAGAGGATCTTTCAAGCAGGGTTTCAGAGGCAAAGGGAAAGCTTCACTGGGTAGAGCTTGATCTTTCCAAACTTGATAAAATTGATGAAGTAATCGACAGCGCGGTAAAAGAATCAGGCGGATTTGACATTGTTGTAAACAATGCAGGCATCACGAAAGACAATCTTTCTTTCAGAATGTCGATGGAAGAGTGGCAGAAAGTTATCGATATAAATCTTTCAGCAGCCTTCTTTGTTTCGCGCACTGTCGCAAGAGATATGATCAAAAAAAGAGCCGGTTCTATCGTTAACATGGCGAGTATCGTTGGTATTCACGGAAACGGCGGACAGGCAAATTATGCCGCAAGCAAAGCGGGATTAATCGCTGTTACAAAAAGTATTGCAAACGAAGTTGCTTCACGCGGCGTTCGCGTAAACGCGATTGCGCCCGGTTTTATCGAAACAGATATGACCGCAGCTTTAACGGAAGATCAAAAGAAAAAAATGTGCGATGTAATTCCAGAGANCAGGTCA
>JGI24695J34938_10003837_pt1 | contig 10204 bp, 10 predicted proteins | sample TergutCo191P3_FD_34938 | JGI IMG/M metagenome (IMG submission 34938) | reverse complement strand
CCCGCCGTAAACAGCAGTTTTAATTACACTGACAAACATCCTGTCTTGAATTTCAGATGGGATAAAACGGACGATGCCTCATCTTACATTTTTGAAGTCAGCGAATCGCCTGATTTTATTACTACACACATACAAAGACATAGCAATGTTACTTTCCTTTCTGAATCATCTCTTGGAGAGGGAACATGGTATTGGCGCGTGAAGCCTGTCTTCCCGCCGGTCTATATCGGAAACCCGTCTTATTCACAGATTTCTCATTTCCGCGTTAATAAAATAACCGCCGCTGCGAAAGCTGAAATTGAAACGGAAACGAAAGCGGAAGAAGAACTAAGCCTTGAAGAATGGCTTACGGCGGAGATTGCGCTGACTGTAGTTCCTGAGCCTGTTCTTCCTGTTATTCAGCTTTCCATGCCCTCGCGCGGATCAAGAATCGACGGACTTACCGCGCAGCGTCAGCAGACAATTTTCGCGTGGGAATGCGACGCGGAAATCGTAAGTTCAAGATTTGTTCTTTCCGCGAACACGGATCCGTTTCAGAGAACGCCTGTAATCGTAATAGAAAATCCGGGCAGAAACATTACAGTTAACACTCTGGACGAAGGAACATGGTATTGGAATATCGAAGCGCAGACTAAAGACGGCGTTACAATATCCGCAGCCGAACACGGTGTATTGCACGTAACGGCAGTTCCGAACCTGTCCGCGCCTCAAAATCTGCAGCCTGCGAGAGGCCGTCATATTTCAATGAACGATCTGCAGACTCAAAGAAGCGTCAGTTTTTCCTGGCAGGCGGTACGCGGGGCAAACGCCTATATCTTAACGATTTTCCAGGAATCAAGAGGCTCCAGACAGCAGCTATTCCGTTCGCAGCCGATAACAAGAACAAATTATAACTTTGATAACCTGAGTATTCTGGACAGAGGAACATTTATCTGGCAGGTAGAAGCTCTCAGCAGAAGGGCGGACGGCACAATTGAACAGCGCGGAGCCGCGGCAGAAAGTACTTTTATAATGGATATAATCTTACCCGGAGCGGTACGGATTGATGGGGCGGGAGTTCTGGATGAGTAAAAAATGGCGGTTAACGTTATTTTTTTTACTTTTTTTTGTATCTTCAATCTGTTATGCGCAATCTGGCGATCAGAAATTTTCAAGGAGACTTGTCTGGAGCGGAAGCGGATATGTTTTTCGTTATACCGTGGAAGTTGATATATCAGATAACGGAACTTTCCGCAGTTTATTGCGCGAGTCCACAGCATCGTCAAATTTAATCATTTCACTGCCGGCGGGCGAATACCGGTTTCGCGTAATTCCTCACGACATTCTTGACCGTCCGGGGGAAGGATCGCAGTGGCTTCGCTTTGAAGTCCGTCCGCCTTCGGTTTCACATGCAAGTGCGGAAATTCAGGATATAACTATTATAGAAGATAATTCTTCTGAAGAACAAAGACAGGCAGCCGCGCAAGATTTAAACCGCAGCAATGTATTCAACGGCCACCGGTATGAATTAGTGGAAGAGATGCTTACATGGAAAGAAGCGAATCTCGAAGCCCAAAAACGCGGAGGACATCTTGCCGTAATTACCAGCGCTGAGGAGCAGGAATTTATTCTTGAATTAATCGCAGGAGGCAGTAAAAATGTATACTGGCTTGGCGGTCAGCGTACAGGTAACCGCTGGAACTGGGTGACAGGCGAAGCGTTTGATTATAAAAACTGGACTCCGCAGCAGCCGGATAATTGGCAGGGCGGTCAGAATAAAATGGTAATAATGCGGGTTGTAAACCCCGGGCTTCCTGAAGCGCAAATTGGTCAATGGGATGATATGAATGAAAACAACCGGAGATTAAATCAAGTCACTCCGGCAGGGTATCAATATGAAAACAGCAAAGGTTTTATCATTGAGTATCAGGAATAATTTTTATGGAGCGTTAATCAAAATCATGCCGTAAGCCGCCAATGGTTCTGTTCGCTGGAATAAAATCAAACCATTCGTCTGTAATTACTGAAAATCTTTTTAATATTAAATCGGAGGAAGCTTCGAATTCAAATTCTCTTTCATTAATTTCTCTTTTCCATTATAATAACCCCATGTCCATTTTAACAATTTCCCATCTTTACAAACGCTTTAATCTTGAGGCGGGGTTCTTTGCCCGTTTTGGGCGTTTTGTCAATGCTGTAAATGATATTTCTTTTTCAATCGGCAGGAACGAAGCGTACGGGCTTGTGGGCGAATCAGGCTGCGGCAAGACAACGACAGCGCGTATGCTGGTGCGGATGTACGAGGCTGATTCCGGGGAGATTCTTTACAAGCATGAAAATACAACTCTTGATGTTGCCGGTTTGAAAAAAGAGGCGCTTCGGCTGTACCGTGAAAAAGTGCGGTATGTATTTCAGGACCCGGCGAGATCGCTTAATCCGAGGATGAGCGTTTACGAAGTACTTGTTTCAGGATGCCGCAAACCGCTGAAAAAGCGCGGTGTAAGCGAGAAAGAGCTGCGTAAGAAAGCGGCTGACATTCTGGAAGAGGTCGGGCTTCAGGCGGCAGACCTTGAAAAAAGACCTTCTGAATTTTCTGGAGGGCAGAGGCAGCGTATTTCCATCGCTCGGTCTCTTTTGATGGAACCCGAAGTTTTAATCTGCGATGAGGTGGTCTCCGCGCTTGACGTGAGTATTCAGGGGCAGATTCTCAATCTGTTACTCGACATCCGCAAAAAAAGAAACATATCCTTTTTATTTATCGCGCACGATCTTAAAGTCGCGTGCTATTTCTGCGACCGCATAGGAGTGATGTACAAGGGCGAGCTGATGGAAGAGGCAAACGCTGCGGATTTGTACAAGGAAGGGCTTCATCCGTATACGAAATTGTTGTTTTCATCGGCGGCGGGGATTACAGAAGAATTAGAAGCCGGGAATGAGGAATTAGAAATTAATAAAAAAGAAAAAAATAAAAATTCCACGCTTCTCATTTCTTCGTCATGTTCATTCGCTCCGAGATGTCCTGCTGCCGCGGAGAGGTGTTTTAATGAACATCCTGTGTTAAACGAAATCAGAGACGGGCATTTGATACGGTGTTTTAACCTGTGACTAATTGGCAGAATCCAAGAGTGATTAAAAGCTGAGCCGCTATGTATGTCGCCATGCACAGAACGTAAAACGGCTTTTTCTGAAAAGTTACCAGCGCAAGAGCGGAATCCGAGACTACAAAACAAATGCTTCCGGCAAGGACGAACGCGCCGAACGCGCCGCTTTGAGAGGAAAAAAGCTGTATAGCAAAAATTGCCATCACAAGAATTGCTGTTTCGTAGGCAAGGACAGGTATTTTCATTTCAGGTGAAGGTTTAATAATTCTGAAAAGCAGGTCTCCCAAACCAACGGCTATAATCACGCTTATTATTAATACGGGAATATTATACGGCTGCGCAAATCCAAACATCGCTGTTATATAACAAATATGTCCGATTAAAAAACTCGCAAGCCCAAGGCGGAAGCATAAAAGATTGTCGATTTTTACAAGGAAAATATCTCCCGCCCATGCGAATATAAGAGCTAAAACCACAGGTATTAATATTACATTGCCGCCTGAAAGGTATACCGCCAGAATAAGAGGTATAATACAGCATTTTAATATAAATTGAAAAATCGTCGCCTTAAATAATAAAGTTGATAAATAAACTAATGAAACAACGCCTAAGATAATTAAAAATAAATATTGTAAACTCATCATAGTTATTCTCCGGAATTAATATTCTTATACGCTCATTTGCTTTTGAGCGGCTTTGTACATCTCAACATATTTTTTCGCGGAACTTTCCCATGAAAAATCTTGAGACATTCCGCGCTCGCGCATTTTTTCGATATCGCTTTTCCGGTTGTACCATGCCCATACCGCCCAGCCGACAGTGTCGTAGATTGCGGACGGGCTGAGGTAGTTAAACATAAAGCCTGTGCCGCTTCCTGTTTTTTCGTTGAAATTTTCCACTGTGTCAACCAATCCGCCTGTGCTGCGCACTATTGGGAGAGTTCCGTAAACAAGAGAGTACATCTGATTGAGTCCGCATGGCTCGTAACGGCTCGGCATCAGGAAAAAATCCGAGCCGGCTTCAATTAAATGACTTGTCGTTTCGTTGTAGCCGATCTTTGCCGTAAAGTTTGAAAGGCGGGAGGAAAGATTTTGAATTTCATTTTCGCACCAGCGTTCGCCGGAACCGAGAAGAACAATTTGCAGGTCCATATCTCTGCATATTGACCACAATGATCCGTAAGTAGGACCGAATAATTCGCCTACGCCTTTTTGATCTGTCAGCCTTGTCACCATGCCGATGACGGGAATTTTTGAATCTTTCGGAAGGCCGAATTCTTTTTGCAAAACTTCTTTTGCCTTCGCCTTGCCGGACATATTTTCTTTTGAATAAGGTTTGGGGATGAGCTGATCTTTTGACGGATTCCACACATCGCAGTCTATTCCGTTTAATATTCCGGAATAATCTTCGCTGCGGTAACGAAGAACTCCGTCCAGCCTGAAACCGTGCGGCTGTGTTTTCGTTTCTTCCGCATAGTTAGGTGAAACTGTATTGAGTTTGTCCGCGCTGTAAAGACCGGCTTTCAGCATATTCATCATGCTGAAATCTTCAAACCCGGCGTTGTAGTAAACATCCCATCCAAGCCCCGTATAATCATAATTGCTGTTATGATAAATTCCCTGATAGCCGAGATTATGAATTGTTAGAACGGAAACTGTTTTGTTAAATTCTCCCGTACTATGCGGAATTCTTTCGGCGAATTTCAGGTATACAGGGGCGACTGCCGAAGGCCAGTCATGCGCGTGAAGCACATCGGGATACCAGTTAATTTTTCTGCAAAGCTGAAACACCGCGCGGCAGAAAAAAGTAAAGCGCCTCGGATTGTCAATAAAATCAGTCTGTAACGGGCTTCCGTAAATGCCGTCTCTTCCAAAGAAAATTTCATGATCGATAAAATAAACTTTAACGGAATTCTTTTTAGCGGCGCTGTCTTGCTTTGCAGAACTGTCTTGCTTCGCAGGGCTGCCCTGCGAAGCAGGGCTTGGTATTTCTGTCGTGTAAACCGCGCTCCATTCTTCTATGCCGCCGCCCATCGGCGTTCCCATCGCGCCGGGAAGTAATTTCAAAGCTTCACGGTCAATCGAATAATAACGGGGGATAACAATTCTTACATCATGTCCGAGTTTTGCGAGATTTATGGAGAGAGCGCTGACCATATCCGCAAGACCGCCGGTTTTTGCCCATGGAACAGCCTCACTCGAAACCATTAGAATCTTCATATTGTAACCTTGTGAGGCTGTTCCAGGACAGCCTCACTCGAAACCATTAGAATCTTCATATTGTAACCCTGTGAGGCTGTTCCATGACAGCCTCGCTCGAAACCATTAAAATCTTCATGTTGCAATCCCTTTTGCTCTGATAACTAACTCAGAGCCTTAAAAATTATCCGCCATTTTTATTTTGTTATCGCTTAAAATTTTAAGCCCTTTATCATGATCTTTCAACTTAAAAATTACAACCGCTTTTCCGGCTTGTCCTTCAAGGGATGCGTAAAGATACTCAATATTAACCTGAGATTCCCTGAAAAGTTCCATTAATTTCGCGAGGCTGCCCGGCGTATCGTCAATTTCAACTGCGACTACATCGGTCTGCCGCGTGGTAAAGCCTGCCGTAACAAGCGCGTTAACCGCCGTGTCTGTTTTGTCGGCGATAATGCGCAGAATCCCAAAATCCGCGGTATCAGCGATGCTTATCGCCCGCAAATTTACATTCGCTCCGGCGAGCGTTTTTGTAACCTCGCTGAGCCTGCCTGTCGTATTTTCAAGGAAAACTGATATTTGTTTAATTCCCATTTTTTTCTCCTTTCCGGGGACAGGCTGAAGTCTGTCCCCGTGTTGTTTGTAATATAGTAATGATAACCCTATATTTTCCTGTTGTCGATAACTCTTTTTGCTTTTCCGATGGATCGTTCAATTGTTTTCGGTTCTACAAGTTTTACTTTTAATCCGATTTGCAGTTTGCTTTTCATTGTCTGCTCGATTCGGGTGCGCAGGTTTTCAAGACCGCGCGTTTCATCGCTGAAAAGCTCCTTCTTGACTTCGACTTGAAGTTCTACTTCGTCAAGATGATTTTCTCTGCTGACGATGATGAGGTACTGCGGTTCTGTTCCTTCAATTTCAATGAGGGCATGTTCAATCTGGCTCGGGAAGATGTTGACTCCTCTGATGATCAGCATATCGTCGGTTCTGCCAAACAGGCGGAGTATGCGCCTTGTTGTACGTCCGCAGGCGCACGGCTCTTCTATGATGCAGGTGATGTCCCTTGTACGGTAGCGCAGCAGCGGCGTTCCGTCCCTTGTAAGCGTAGTGAAAACAAGTTCGCCTTTCTCGCCTGCGGCTAACACTTTTCCTGTCGCGGGATCGATAATCTCAGGGTAGAAAAGGTCTTCGTTAACATGAAGACCTTTCTGCGCTTCACATTCAAAGGCGACGCCCGGTCCGATTATTTCTGTCAATCCGTAGATGTCGTAGGCTTTCATATTAAAGCGTTCTTCAATTTCGACGCGCATGTTTTCGCTCCACGGTTCCGCGCCGAAACAGCCTTTGCTGATTGGAAGAGAGCGGAGATCGATGCCGGCTTCCGCGGCTTCTTCAGCGAGGTAGAGCGCGTAAGAGGGAGTGCAGGTCAGCATTGTCGATCCGAAATCGCGCAGTATCATCAACTGGCGTTCGGTGTTGCCGCTTGACATCGGCAGAACTTTCGCTCCGATGGAAACGGAGCCGTAGTGTACGCCCGCGCCGCCTGTAAAAAGCCCGTAACCGTAACAGTTTTGAACAATGTCATCGCGTGTGCAGCCTGCGCCCGCAAGCGTTCTCGCCATTGCCTGCCGCCAGATATCAATGTCGTTTAATGTGTATTCGTTTACAACAGGTTTTCCTGTTGTGCCGGAACTCATGTGGACTTCAATAATTCTGTCCGGTGAGCAGGCGCGAAGCCCGTGAGGATAATTCTCGCGCAGATGATCTTTCGTAGTAAACGGAAGTTTCTCGATATCCGCGATGCAGTGAATATCCTTTGGCGTAATTCCCGCCTCGTCAATCTTTTTGCGGTAAAAAGGCACTTTTGAGTACATAGTTTCCGCAAGATTCTTCAAAGCCGCAAGCTGAAGTTTCTTCCTTGCCTGACTTTCCATACATTCGTATTCGGGATTGTAAATCATAATCTCTCCTGTTAAAACTTATAAGAAATTAAATTCTTAAGAATTTTTAATATAAAAACGGCGGCAGTGACGCAAACTTTTCATCCATCTTGCGAAGCCGCCGGACAAGATCACGCGCAAGATTCATGATTACAAGATTGAAAGCCGCTATATCCTTTTTATATATTTCCCGCAGTGATTTATTTGAAATTGTCATGGCCGTTACCGGCGACAGAGCTTTAATCGAAGCGGCAGCCGGCATAACATCAAGAACTTCCATCTCGCCGAAGGCTTCTCCTTCGCTGAAACGCGCGATTTCAATCTCTTTTTTTGAAACAACAACTTGCCCCTCAATCAGGAAGAAAATCCTGTCATTCGTTTTTCCTTCTGTAATAAGAAAATCGTTCGCGGCAAATTTCTCCTCATGCATAAACGGAATGACTTTTTCAATTTGTTCTTCCATTAAGCCGCCGAAGAGAGCGTACTTTTGCAGTGTTGAGGGTTTCAGCATATATTAATATAATAGCAACTTTGTTGATTTTCGGCAAGTTAATAATTGAGCCTGTTCCAAAACTTTTTAAAGATAAACCCGGATTTTGCGTAGTGATATATCAAAGTAATAAAACTCTGTGTCCATGCGCCGGGCAGGCAGGCAGGCAGCGGCTTGCAAAATGATTGCTAAGAGTCCGCCTATGAGCTCCGACCGCTAAAACCACACAAATTATTCTTATTACATATTTATACTATGAAGACCCAATTGAGGATGCTGATAATAAGTATCTTTTGATAGGGTTCGATATTAATGGAAATTTGATTGAAGTAATGTATAATATGATAGATGATGATTCTATCAATGTATTTCATGCAATGTCTTGCAGAAAAGAATATCGTGAGATGGTATAGAAACAGGAGATAATAATGCCGGAAATGACAAAAGAAGAAGCATTTGCTTTGGATGAGTTGTATACAAAAACTACTCCTAAATTAAGGAAAGGTGAGGGAGGCTTCTTTACAGAACGCCGAGCCAGAATGTTGCTGCTTGATGAGAAGACTGTCCAAATTCTTGACGCTCGCGCTAAGTCCATGCATCAAACTCCTTCTGAATTTATTACCCAGCTTATTCAAAAAGAACTGGCTGCTGCTGTTTAACTTTTTCTCTTATAATCCCAACCACTGCAACAGACCATAGGTTTGATAGTTGCTCGCTCTCTGTTTCAAATAAAAATGTTAGTTTTCACTACATTATTAATTACGATTTTATTGTGTTACCCCAGATAATACTTCACATAATAAAATCTTTCTTCCTACGCCAGTTTTTTATGCCGTTTATTATCAGAAACAAAAATAATACACCGCATAAACTTAATGTTAAAAACGCGGAAATCCATGTTAGTGTTAATATTGTTTCATTCATATAAAAAGTTCTGTTATCCTTTTATCTTTTAAAAAGCTGTTTAATTTGTACAATCAGGAGCAAGAAGTAAAACTTCCTATTCCTGATTGTTATACCACGCTGGATGGCGCACCATGATACTCAAACGGCGCTATACAATTTGGGTGTCAGGTACTTGCGTGTATTCACGGATGTTGTCGCTAAAGAACTTTTAAGCAAATTTTGGCGTCAGGTTCTGTATGTCTTTTGAGAAGCTATAAGCTAATAATAATTGTTTTTTTTTATTATTTTGATACAATCGAAAGGAGGTATTATCAAAGAAATTATATGATCGAAAATACTGAAATAATTAAGAAATATCCTGAGGCAGCAGCATTTGTCGGTGTAGCTGAAAGCGTTTGGAATGGCAACAATTCTCCTGCAAGAGTAGAAATGTCTGTTTCAGGAAGACTTCATAATGAATTAAAGCGGCTTTTGGATAAAGATATAAAAACTGTATATATAACAGANAGCGATATAAGACATATAAAGAAAAAACATGGCAGTAACGAGGCAACAAGAGGTCAAATTAACATNACACCGGATGATTTTGCTCTTATTCCTCTTATTCTGAATGAATTTGATAAAACTGAGCATGATATAACGGATCGCAAGGGAAATAAAAAACTGCTCTTTCAAAAGAATTGCGGAGAAATGGTCTACATAGCAACAGTTGAAAGGGGTGAGTACAAGGTAGAAATACGAACCTTATGGAAAATGCGCATCCCAAGTGCCTCGTGCTGACCGTTTCCGATCCCCTTGAGCTTACGTCCTAAACGACCTCGGGTGGCTACTAATAATATAACTTATTGAAATAAAAATGTCAAATATAAACGCCCGATACCCGCAGGCATTAGGCGCAAAAAAGAAAAGAGAAATTTTGAGAGAAGACCTCACCCAGAGGCACAGAGGATCTGGAAACAAGCATCTTAACCTGAATCTCTATTTTATTAGTTGGTATACAATCTATCAAAATCGAAAGGGGTTTAAGATGTTGTTTCTAATTCCTCCGTGCTCTCCGTGGCTCCGTGTGAACTCTTCTCTCTTCCAATGCAAAACGCCCAATGTACCCGCAGGCATTAGACGCAAGAAGAAGAAATTTTGAGAGAAGACCTCGCACATAGGCACGGAGTACTGAAACTAAAGTTGCTTGGAGTTTCAAGGAGATTTTTCTTTCGCTTTCCTCTAATCCAAAAAAATATTAATTTTACTCGATTAAAATTATAGAAAAATAGTATTGACAATATGGCATAATATACATATAATTATATGTATGACATTTGAATGGGATGAAAATAAAAATTTGTACAACATTGAGCAGCATAAGGTTTCATTCGAAGTCGCTCAAGGCGCGTTTTTTGATAAAAACCGCATTATAATTAAGGATAAAAAACATTCTAAGAAAGAAGAGCGTTTTTTTTGTATTGGAAATGATGGAAACGGAATAGTAACTGTTAGATTTACTATGAGAAATGGAAATATCCGGATAATTGGAGCTGGATATTGGAGGGAGGGAAAGAGCAAATATGAACAAAAAAAATAATATTTATACAA
>JGI24695J34938_10003836_pt1 | contig 10205 bp, 9 predicted proteins | sample TergutCo191P3_FD_34938 | JGI IMG/M metagenome (IMG submission 34938) | reverse complement strand
TGAGAAAAATCGCGGGCGCGATGGAAAATATTATAAAAACCGCCGACCTTTCATCCAGAGTCGATGTTGAGTATAACGATGAAACTGGCGTTCTCGCGAAATCATTTAATAAAATGACAGAAGAACTTGACAGGGCGTACTCCCAAATAAAACGTTACGCGTTTGACGCGGTCTTAGCGGGCAAAAAAGAAGAACGCATCCGCCATATTTTTCAAAAATATGTTCCAAATAATGTAATAGAAAAGTTTTTCGCCTCCCCAGAAAAAATGCTGACAGGCGATAACAGAAAACTTTCCATTCTGTTTTCTGATATAAGATCGTTTACGACAATTTCTGAGGGAATAGCGCCTGACGATCTTGTAAATTCGCTGAACCGGTATTTTACAGGACAGGTTGATATCATTTATAACAGAAAAGGCATTGTCGATAAATATATCGGAGACGCGATTATGGCGTTCTGGGGCGCTCCGGAAAAACATGACGATGACGCTCTTCAGTCAGTTTTGTCAGGACTGGAAATGATCGGGGCTGTCGCGAAATTCAATGAGAATCAAAAAAAACTAGGCAAGTGCGAATTCCGGATCGGCATTGGCTTAAATTACGGAGAGGTTACTGTCGGCAATATCGGAAGCGAACGCAAGATGGATTACACAGTAATTGGAGACGCCGTTAATCTCGCGTCCCGCATGGAGGGACTAACCAAAACTTATCATTCAGATGTTTTAATATCAGAAAGCCTTTTTGAGGAACTGAGAAACACTTCCCCGGAAAGCGGGCTTCACTACAGGCTTTTGGATATGGTCGCCGTAAAAGGCAAAACAAAAGGCGTAAAAATATTTACCGTTAAGCTCGATATTTCACCTAACGAACAAAAAGCGTGGCCTTTGCATAATACCGGAATGAAGCTGTATTACAGACGGTCTTTTGAGGAAGCGGCTCAAAAATTTAAGGAAGTTCTTGGAATTTTACAGGGAGATTTTAACGCGGAAAATCTTTATAACAGATGCAAAGAATACGCTTTAAATCCTCCGCCTGATAACTGGAACGGCGTAGAAATTATGAAAACAAAATAATTAAGGAAAAAATCATGGGTAATAACGATATATTATTGGATGAAAATTCCGCGATTTCAATAGAAGAGCAAAATGAGATACTTACGCGGATAAACGGAATTACAGAGCAAAACCGCGTCCTTCTCTCTCAGAACGAAGGCGGAAAAAATAATAAAATAAAAGCGAAAAAATCTGGCGCGTTTTTTCCGTTATCTGTAAATATCGCGGCGGTAATTATAATCGCGGCGGGAACGTTTTTTTTGGTTTCGTTTAACTTAGGAATAGACGCGCGGGCGAGAACCGGCGGCGCTGTATATAATCTTACCGAAAGAGCGCTGATAGAAGAAATACGCAAAGATACCGCTGAGAAGTTAGCCGCTAAGGACAGGGAAATATCAAACATATCAACCCGGCTTGGCGAAGTTGATACTCAGCTTTTATTTTTGCAGTCTGTCATTGAAATGACATCCGAGCAGGCGGATACCCGCGAAACGCTCCTTGGGTTACAGCAGGTTTACAGAGGCGATCTTTCCCTGCTGCGCGAAGAAAGAGCAAAAATTCTAGATGAATCAAGGTTAAATGAAGCGGTTATCCGCGCCAAGCTTGAGGAAAGGACAAAAGAGTTCGCTTCTCAGCAGACAACAGCGGACGGGCTTAGCCCCGCCGTAATTGAGTTTCAGGCGCTTGCAAGCGAACAGAACAAAATCGCCGCGATAGACGCGCAAATTACAGGCGGATTCGCGCTTTTGGCGGATATAATTCAGGATGGTCAGTATGATCACGCGCTAAGCTCATTGGAAAATCTGCGCGGCTTTAATAACAGCAACTCACTTTCCTCGTCCACTTCCTTTCAGGCGAGAAAAGAATTTTATAATCAATCGATAAATTCGATGGAAGCGTTAGTGGTTTACCTGCGGAATTTCAGCTATTTGAATAACGCCGGGATTCTGTTAGGTGAAAAAAACGCGCGTCTTGAGCAGGATAATGAGGAACTGCGCGCGGCGATTGACGCTTTAAACTCAGGAAGCGACAGTCAGGCGGGCGTTTTCGCGGAACTTCAGGAATCAGTCTCAACGTTACGCGCAACGGTTTCCTCGCTTGAAACAAGCTCCGCTGTCAAGGACAGAACAATCGCTTCGCTTCAGGCGGCAGGCACCGAAAAAGACGCTTCTTTACAAGCGATGCAGGCAGCGAGCGCGGAAAAAGACAGATTAACAGCGTCGCTTGAGACAAACGCGGCGGAAAAAGACAGAACAATCTCAACCCTTGAAACAAACATTGCGGAAAGAAACAGAACAATTACATCATTGGAAAATGAAAGAACGCAGTTAAATCAGAATCTCGCTAATCTTCAGGCAAGGTCGGCCGCGCAGGAACAGGAAATAAATAATTTAAATAATCAAATACAAACAATAAGATCATTATTAAATTAAAGCTGTTTCAAAACTGAAAAAATAATTTCTTCTAAAAACCAATACTACTGGCGCTAAAATAAATATATTATATTGGCGGGACAGCCTTCGTGTACGCAAAACTTTTGGCGGAGCCTGTCTACGAGCCATGGTGTTCTGTCTTATTTGGTTTCATAAAATCATATATGCGTTAACTCTTTATTACATCATTTGAATAAGACAGAACACCAGTCTCTCCGACAGAGAGCGCCAAAGATAGTTTTGCCTACCCGCAGCCTGCTCCCGCTAATAAATATTCTTAATATTACGCACTGTATTTGCTGTTTAGAAAAAATAATTTATATATTTTTTGGAACAGCCTTAATTAAAATTATTAATTTAATAATATCCAAATATGGCAGCAGAGTATAGCCTTGGGGGCGACTATGGTTGCGTAAAAAAAAGTTGTGTAAGTAAGTCTGTTCAGCGTTACAGAATTATTTCAAATAAATAAATTTTAATACGCTGAACAGACTCGTCACATAACACGTAAAAAAATTCCTGCCATCTTAGCCGCCAAGGCTAAGCTCAGATGCCATATTTTTTTTATATAAAAAAACTATTTAATCGCGGTTTGGAAAAATCTTAATTAACTAATGGCGTTAAATTGTTTCCCTGAAAAGCTCGCGGTTCATCATCGTAAGAATTAATACTGTTCCGGACGGCAGTTTATATGGAACGGTAAATTCCCCGCCTGTAAAGTTAACGGTGATGAGGCGTTCCCTGCCGCCAATGGGATGCAGCGCTTCAAGCCGGACTGTAAGCGGATATGGATTTTCCGGAATCGTATAAGTAAAAACGCCGAACACATTGCTATCAGTAATATCTTCAGGCGCTGTAACAGTCAGCAAAATAGGCGTGTTAAGTGAAATAACGCTTCCCTCCGGCTGCGATTGCGAGACAACAGTTTCTCCTCTTTCACCGTCGCGCCTTTCTCTTTGCGTAAACCTGAAATTAACGCCGGTTTCGGAAATAAGGTATAAAGCCGAGGAAATCGACAAGCCCGCGAACTGAGGCACTGTAATTGTCTGGTTATCCCGTCCCCTGCTTACGACAAAATCCATCGAGAGAGGTCCTGATATCGAGGTTCCGGGTTCCGGTCTTTGCGCGAGAATTGTCCCCGGTCTTTCAGCGGAAAATTCATACATCACAGGCTCCCTTATCGAAAGAAGAGGAACGCCTCCCGCCGCTGTCAAAAGCGTCATCATATCCATGCGGACATCATCAATATTTCGCGTAACAAAATTCTCAACTCTGTTTACAATAACGCCCTGACTGACAACAAGGCGTATGCGGCGTCCCGCCTTTACAATCTGCCCTGGGGGCGGATCCTGTTCAAGAATAAAACCCTTGTCACGCGATGTTTGCGTATAACGAAGATCGATGCGCGGATATAGTTCCTTTATCTGCATTTCTATAAGCGCTTCTGTAAGTTCCTTGCCGACTAAATCCGGAACCATTGTCTGCTCTTCGCCGTGAACAGCGATGAAAAACACCGTTACCGCGGCGATAGCCAAAATCACCAATAAAGCGAGAACTGAAAAAATAAACAGCCTCAAATGATTTTTTACATAATCCTCGATTGAACTGAAACCTGATCCCATAATTGCCTCGTCTATTGCCTTTGAAAATTAGTAATTTTTATCCTAACATCGTTGGATTGTTTTTTTCGTCCGCGAAATCCCGCGCGCCGTTAAGAAAATCGCGCCAATGAAGCGCTTTTTTTGCCTGATACTGGAGCTCTGTAACACAGAGAATCCCCTTGCCTGTTTGTACAAGTATACCATTTTTTTTATCAATACCCAAGACCTGCCCGCGGGGAACATCATCGCGGCCGCCTTCCAGAACAACGGCTTTCAGTATAAATAACTCGCGCCCGTTGTGAATAGTCTTTGATAAAGGCCAGGGGGTGAAAGCCCTTATTTTCGCCTCAATTTCGGCGGCGGACTGATTCCAGTTAATATCGGAATCTTCCTTTTTGATAAGGCGGCAGTAACTTGCTTCATTGTGATTTTGCGGCGAGGAAGACGCTGTCTTACAGGCGATTTTATCAAGAACTTCAGGAAGCATAAAAGCGGCTGTCTGCCCCGCTATTTCGCCTAGCGAAGACGTTGTTTCCTGTCCCGTTAGCTGCAACTCTTTTACAGCGAGAATATCGCCGCTGTCCATTTTTGGCGCGAGTTTCTGTATCGATACTCCGGTAACAGCGTCGCGGTTTATGATCGCCGCCTGCAAAGGAGAGGGACCTCTGTATTTTGGAAGCAGGCTCGGATGAATGTTGATGCCTCCCAGCGGGAAAAGGTCAAGAAATTTAGGGCCAAAAATACGTCCATAAGCGAATGAAACCAGAATATCAGGTTTAATTAAGCTGATTTCCTCTCTCGCCTTCGCGTCAAGTTTTTCAGGCTTAAAAACCGCGAACTTGGCTTCTAATAAAAGTTCCCCTGCCGCTTGCGCGATCTCAGAAGGAATTAAAGCGCTTTTTCTTCCTCTTGGAGCGTCGGGATTTGTGAGAACTCCCGCCAGTTCAAAATTAACAGATTTACTTTTAACTAGCGCTTTTAATGACGGAACGGCGATAAAAGGACTACCCGCGAATAATATTCTCATTACGCGCCGCGTTTGCCGCCTGCTTTGGCAGTGCTTGCCGCTTTTTCATATTTCGCGATTAGTTTTTCGCGTTTTTTTTCTGGTACTCGATCCAAAAAAACCACTCCTTCCAGGTGATCATATTCATGTTGAATAACGCGGGAGAGAATCCCGCTTGCTTCCAGTGTAAACGGCTTGCCTTTTTCATTCCACGCCTGAATTTTAACCGACTCGGAACGAATCACATTCGCGAAAATGCCGGGAACGGAAAGGCAGCCTTCTTCAAATTTGACGGTTTCAATTGATGTTTCAAGAATCGAAGGATTAATAAAAATCCGCCCGATATCCCCTTCTACGCGCGTCACAAAAATCCGTTTCATATAACCGATTTGGGGTCCCGCCACTCCTATCCCCTTATCTCTTATTAAAATATCCAGCATCTGTTTCGCGGTATTGGCTACATCTTCGTTAAAATCCCTTACTTTTTCCGCTTTTTGCCTTAAAAGCTCATCGCCAAGAGTAATAATTTTCATGCGGATATTTTACAGAAAATATAATTTTGATTCAACTGAGGTTTTCCGAAACTAACCGAGTTTTGGAAAACCTCAACATGTCTTTACTTTAAAACTCAAAATTATAATAGAGTTGTTCGATAACCAATCAGGTTGGCGAATAAGTCCAATAATATTGACAGCTAAATTATAAATAAATATTATTAACTATGTGGGTTTTATTCGCTTTATTATCAGCTTTCTTCGCCGCGCTAACTTCCATTTTCGCGAAAATAGGACTTGATAAAATAAATTCTAATCTGGCGGTCGCGATCAGAACAGTTATTGTACTAATTATGGCGTGGACAATTGTGTTTTTTACGGGAAAACAAAACGAAATAGCGAATATCAGCCAGAAAAATATTTTATTTTTAGTATTATCAGGAATCGCCACAGGTTTATCATGGCTTTTTTATTACAGAGCGCTGCAAATAGGAGAAGCGTCAAAGGTAATACCTATAGACAAATTAAGCATTGTATTTGGAATAATTATGGCGTTTATTATTTTAAAGGAAGCGATAACATTAAAAACTATAATTGGAGGATTATTAATAACAATAGGAACATTTGTATTAATATTTTAGTTAATAAAATCCAATGGCGCGGTTAAATCATTTGAATTATTTATTATTAATATCCGGAATATTTATTTTTATTTATTTCACGGCAGCGTCATATTCGCGCGGAAGAATAGATACTTTTTATCTGATAGTCAGCCTTATAGGCGCGTTAATAATAATTTTATCTTTTAATATTAACCCCGCGGTTTTATTATTTAAAAAACTGCCCGGGATAATACAGTTCGCCGCTATAATTTTATTTTTTTGCTTTGTATTATCATTTTTGATAATACAAATATTAATAATATTAAACGCGCGCGGCGTTAATACTCATAATAATGACGGAACGGATTACTTAATTATTCTTGGCTGTCAGGTCAACGGCGAAAATCCTTCCCAATCATTATCACAGCGCGGTTTAAAAGCGGTAAGCTACCTCAATAACAATCCGGAAACAAAAGCGATAGTAACAGGCGGACAGGGTCCCGGAGAGGATATTACAGAGGCTGAAGCGCTAAAAAGAATACTGCTGATAAATAATATTAATATAGACAGAATATTAACAGAAGACAAATCAAAAAACACTCTGGAGAATTTAAGTAATTCCAATGATTTATACGGCTTACTGGATAAAAAGATAATAATCGTTACCTCCGATTATCATATATTCAGGGCTGTATCAATAGCGAAAAAACTAAATTTTACAAATGTGTCCGGTCTGCCAAGCGAAAGCCAGCCTCACGCTATTGTGGCTTTGCGTATAAGAGAATATGTTTCTGTAATACATAATTTAATTCATAAAAGATTATAAAAACCAAAAAATACGCTTGGCTCAATAACGCGGCAAAATCGGCTTCGCGTTTTTTAAAAATTGATATATAATATAATTATGTTCAATGACTGCCTTATAATGGCTGGCGGCTCGGGTACAAGATTATGGCCCGCCAGCAGCTCAAAGATGCCAAAACAATTTTTATCAGCCTCATACGGCAAGGATGATAAAGAAAACAAAAGTTTTTTTACACTCGCGCTGGAGCGCGCTCTGGCCGCGGGGGAGAGGGTCATCGTAATTACAGGGAAATCGCATATCCAGCATGTAGTAACGGACGCCGCTAAACTGACAGCCGCGGAAAAAAAACGCGTTGTTGTAATAGGAGAGCCCGAAGCGAAAAACACAGCGCCAGCGATCGCGTGCGCGGCGTTTTTTTCCGGCGCGGGAAATATGCTTGTGCTAACAAGCGATCATATAATTAAACCGTTAAAAAAATTTATATCGGACGCGAGTCTCGCGCAAAAAGCCGCTGAAAGCGGCAAGCTCGCGGTTTTTGGAATTTTGCCGTCGCGTCCTGAAACAGGTTATGGTTACATAGAATTTATCCCGTTACAGCGAACTTCAACAAAAACAAAAAACGTAAAAACAGGCGTATATGATGTCATCGCCTTTCATGAGAAGCCTGACGCGGAAAACGCGAAAAAATTTATCGACAGAGAAAATTTCTTCTGGAACTCGGGAATGTTCGCGTTCAATATTGATTTTATAAAAAATCAATTTGATAATCTCGCGCCTGATGTAATAAAACCGTTTTATAAGCTGAGTAAACCGGAAAAACGGGATTATACAGTAATAAAAAATATAAAAATTTTAAATAACTGGAAAGGTCTTGAAAACGCGTATAAAAAAACAAAAAATATTTCATTTGATTACGCGGTTGCCGAGAAATGCGGAAATAAAGCGATGATTCGGGCAAGTTTTGACTGGATCGATATCGGTAATTGGGATGAGTACGCCAAATTAATTCAAAATACAGGCTCGCGGGTTTTTAGCGCGGATTCTGATACTTGCTTTGTCGATTCGGATATACCTGTAGCTCTCGCCGGAGTCGAAGATCTAATTGTAATAATAAAAAGCGAAAAAAACGGCAGACCCGCCGCTGCTCTGATAACAAAAAAAGGGCGGACGCAAAAAGTCCGCGATGTGACGGAACTCATAAAAAAATCAGGTAATAATAACTTATTATAAAGAAATTTCATCGTTATTTACTTCATTGACAAAACAACATTTAACGCTTATCATTTAAGTCAGATGGGAGTACTTACAAGCCAAAAAATATCTGTTTACTATGACAGGTTTAAAGATATTGATGTGACCTTTACAAAAGATATGATTCAGGTTACAGGGCTTTTAACACAGCAAATCCACATAAAATGCGGAAACGATTTTTGGCCGTGCGTTGTCTACTCCGCGTCATTCGGCGGCGCTAAGGTTGTCGCAAATATAAAAACAGGACTTGTCGCGAAACTTCAGGCGGTTAATAATTTTGTAAACCTGCGCTTTTGCTTTAAGCCGCAAAACGAACCGAACACTGTAACATTTTTTGTCGCGGCGCGCGTTCTCGCGAGTTCACCATACGGAAATTCCCAGGATGTAAATTTATTTACATTGCAATTTTCCAACAGGCCTCCTGATGATTTAATCGAGATAATCGGCAGGGTTTTAGACGCTAATGTAAACTCGGCAAAGCGCAAAGACGCCCGCGTTCCCTTAAACGCGGACAACATGCGAAAACTAAATATCCTGTCTACAGAAAGCGCGGTGTTTATTCAGGGAGTTCCGCGCCGCTGTATATTAAGGGATTTGTCGTTTTCCGGCTGCAAGTTGATAATGATGGGGGTCGCTAAATTCCTTCTGGAAAAAGAAGCGGCGGTGCGCGTGGATTTTAACGATCCGCGCGAAGTTTTCACGATTAAGGGAAGATTTGTCCGCGCGGAAGCTGTCGAAGGAAAAAAAGAAATGGTCGCTCTGGCTCTTACATACGATGAGATCGCGATCCCGATGGGTTATAAAATCCGCCTTAACGACATGCTGACATCAACAAGCGCCGGCAACCGCAGCGGCGCGGGCGTTGACGAATGATCTTTACTTAATAATATAAATATATTATAAATTATTTATGAAAGCGAAAAAATTTTTATTGATACTCATTGCGTGCGTTTTATTGTTTTCCTGTACAAGAAACGCGAGCGCGCCTCAAACTGAAAATATCATTGATATTACCGATACGGAAACAGAATCATATGAAACGCGGCCGTCAATATCCGCCGCGATAATAAATCCCGGATTTTCTTTGGCTATAAACGCGGGGCTTTATATTCTTGAGCGAAACACAACAGACACAGGAGATGAAGACACAAGAGTCGTTTGGGGCGAATCAATGGCGTTAGGTGAAAGTATTTTAACTGGCAGCGCGCGCCGTTTATACTGGGCAGGGCAGCCTAATCCGCGCCATCTGGATTTTATCGAAGTCCGCAGGTCAAATGGCTCTGTAGGGTGGTCGCTTCCATATCAAATAGCGGAAGGCGGAAGGCTCGCTGTAGTAACAGAAGACAGATCGTTTTTATACACGCTTCCTACGCTGGTTGATGTGTCGCGATTTATAATAGGACGAAGGTCAGTTGTCGTTTTTTATCCGGAAACAGAACATGACGGATTTGTGGAAATAAAAGGCTGGAATATAGAACGGCAGGAATACGTGCCGCAGGCGAACCGCTATGTTCGTCTTTCATCGCTGTCCAGAAATGATTCAGATATACAATCGGCGATCCTCTTACAGACTGCTCTTTCGATAGAAGCCGCGAATCAGGCTGAAAGAAGATCGGCTCTTTTGGAATCCGCCTTAATGTATTATCCTGATTCAGTTTTTTTTTATGAGATACATGATATTCTTTATCCTTCCGGCGTAATGACAATTGAGAATCATGATTAAGCGAGAAAATAACGAGAGATTTAAAACGGCATATTAATCAGGCAAAACCAGAGCGAGCGCTTCCTCAAACCTCTGTACAGCGTGAAACTCGATTCCTTTTTTAACATAGTCAGGAATTTCATCAAGGTCGCGCTCATTCTGCTTGGGGAAAATTATATGTTTGGCTTTATTGCGGCGGGCGGCGATGGTTTTTTCTTTCAGCCCTCCGATCGGAAGCACCTGCCCCGTAAGCGATAAT
>JGI24695J34938_10003834_pt1 | contig 10210 bp, 11 predicted proteins | sample TergutCo191P3_FD_34938 | JGI IMG/M metagenome (IMG submission 34938) | reverse complement strand
GTATCTAATCCAATTCCTGTTTTAAACCATACTGTATTTAACGCATCTGTTGCGCTTGCTTCCTGATTATCTGCGCTGACAGGAAATTTTGCGTCCCGTCCGTCTATTTTATGAGAATGAAGATATAGATCATATTCTGCCCCCAATAAAGGGAATAAGCTGAACATTGATGAAATTGTAAACGGCAATTTTAAATATGCGCTTCCTCGCAGTCCAAGCGTTCGCGCCGGAAAATTCGGATTATCAGACATTGTTTTATCTGCATTTAACTGACCGAGTAAAAGTCCAAAACTCAGTTCTATGTATTTTAAATCGGCGAAAATATAAGGTCCTACGCTGAGTTGGGTTTCATTATATCTGTTCAAATCACCGGGAATTTCCTCATCTACTACCCATGAGGAAAAATTACCGGCGACAAAACCTCCGCCGCCCGCGCTTACCCTGAATTTGGAACTTCCTTTCTCCTGAGCGTATATAGCTGAAACACTCAGACCGATGATCATTAAAAAACATGTTATTTTATTCATAATTTTACTCCTATAATATTTTTATCCGGCAAAAGATATTGTTAATATGGACTGCAATTATTAAGAGATGTTAAAGAGTTGTTAAAAAGTTATTAAATAATGTTTTTAAGATTTATTGTGAAAGTTGAACCTTGTCCCGGTTTACTTTCTACCATAATCGTTCCACCCAGCAAATCTACAGTTTTTTTTACCAATGCAAGACCAAGTCCGTTCCCTGTTCCTGAATGAGATGTGTCTCCCTGAAAAAATCTGTCAAAGATTCGTTTCTGAACATTAACATCCATGCCGCATCCGTTATCAGTTATTGAAACACGAATGTATTTTTTATTTGCTTCCCTTATTTCCTTCAGACCTATAAATAAAACGCCGCCAGGATTGGAAAATTTAACCGCGTTTGAAATCAGGTTGTTCCAGACAATTTCCAGTAAATTTTCATTATAACAGACGCTTATTTCGTCCATGTTTTCTTCGAAACAGATTCTTTTTTGTTCCATTTGATCCGCGAACATCAAAACACAGCGCCTTATCTGTTCGCTTAAATTAAATGGTTTTGCTTCGCCTACAATCCCCTGATTTTCCAGTTTATTAAGTTTTAAAATATTTGTAATCAATATCGAAAGTTTTTGGGCAGCATCAATAATTGTCTGCGTATATTCCCTGCGCTGTTCCTGCGGCATAGTTTCATCCTGCAGCGCTTTTGAATATGTTTGAATAACAGATAACGGCGTCTTTAACTCATGGGAGACATTTGCGATAAAATCATTTTTCAGGGTCTCAATGCTTGCAAGCTCAGCCGCCATAGAGTTGAAATCCTCAAACAATACGTCAATAAAACTCTTTCTTTTACTTCTTCGCAGTGCAGGAACACGGATTGAAAAATCGCCTTTTGCGATTTCTCTGGCCGCTTTGCCCAATCTAATCATTGGATTAATAAAAAAATGATACCGGATTAAGCCTATTATGGCGACGGCTATCGCCGCCATTACCATGACGTATAACCCAAGAATATTAATAACTGTCATGGTATTTTCCCGCAGCAGGCCGCTTTGATACATGGCCTGATAAATCCACATATGAAAACCGTTAAACCCCGCCAATACAAGCAGCAAGACAGCGTATTCCTTGAATGACGTATAACGTTCTGTTATCCGGTTGTCCTTTACGGTTTTCATCATACAAAAAACCTGATGGGTTCAATGCCCAAAAATAAATCAGTTAATAAAGGATCAAAGTGCGCGCCTTTTCCCTCTTTAATGATTTTAACAGCCTCTTCGTGCGTCATGGCTTTTTTGTACGATCTGTCGGAAATAAGAGCGTCGTAGACATCCGCGACAGCCATAATTCTTCCCTGCAGCGGAATTCTTTCGCCGCTCAAACTGTTCGGGTATCCTGTACCATCCCATTTTTCATGATGGGTTAAAGCGAATATTTTCGCGTATTTCAGCAAATCGCTTTCTCCCGATTCTGTTTCAATCCGCTCAATAATCCTCAGACCGAATAAAACATGTTTTTTCATTTCATCATATTCTTGGTTTGTTAAAGGACCCGGTTTTTTTAATATGTTGTCGCTGATTGCGATTTTGCCTACATCATGCAGCTGCGTTGACTGCAAAACAAGCGGAATATCCCAATTATCCGCAATTTCAGTAAAGACACCCTGTTTTTTAATTTCATCCAAAAGCAGTTTAACAGTGTGCTGGGTTCTGCCAATATGTTCTCCTGTCAGGTTATCCCTGTAATCAACCATTCCGGCCATTGTTTTTAAAATTGATTCCTGTAATTTGGTTACTTTTTTTGTTTTTTCATTTACAAGATCCTGCAGGTTATTATTTATAAAGGCAAGTTCTTCTGTCATTGTATTAAAATCGTCAAACAGCACTTCGACAAAATCTTTTCTACCGTCAGTGCGCAGCGGAGTAATGCGGACAGAAAAATCACCTTTGGCAATGTCCCGCGCCGCGTTGCCCAGTTTTTTAATGGGGCGTGACAATGTCCAATGGCGGATAAAAGCGATTACTGCCGTCGCCAGCAGCGCAGTAAACATTACAAATAACATTAATATATTAATCGCAAGTTTGGTATTTGATTCGACTATTCCGTTTTCATTCAGGGTCTGATAAATCCACATATGAAATCCATTAAACGCCGCCAATATAAAAAACATAACCGCGTATTCTTTTATTGGCAGGTATCTTGCGTTAATCCTGCTGTCTTTATTTTTTTTCATATATGCTCCATTCTCATTTGTCAGATAACAGAACCGCCTTATATCCCAGACGATAAACTGTAACAATCTCAAAATCCCTGCATTCACAAAATTTTTCCCGTAACGTCGTAATGTAAACATCTACGGAGCGCAGGGTTGTTCCGGTTTCCAGTCCCCATATATCATCCATAAGCTGATTGCGGGTAAAAGCGATTTTTGGGTTTGAAAGGAGTTTATACAGTATCTGAAATTCCTTTACAGTTAACGCTATCTCCCTGTTATCAAGGTATACTGTCATTTCATCCATATTCATTGTAAGACTGCCAACTGTAAGTTTTTTTTCATTTTGTATATTTGCCCTCCGCAGTAAAGCGCCAATCCGCAGAATAAACTCTTCCATGTCAAAAGGTTTTACAATATAATCATCTATTCCTATTTTAAAACCTTTTTGCTTGGCGGAAATATCATCACGGGCTGACATAAACAAAATGGGTATATTTTTGTTCTGTTCCCTGACAAGGCTGGCCAGTTTAAAGCCGTCTGTTTCCGGCATCATTATATCCGATACGACCAAATCGAATTTTATGTCAATCATCCTGTCAAAAGCCTCATTCGCGGCAAGGCAGCCTGTAGAACGATACCCCTGAGCGTCAAGCGCGGCGCAGACAATTTTATTAAGTTTCCCGTCATCTTCCACAACAAGAATATTTACCATTTTTACCCCGCGTAAACACCGGTTATAAATGTAACATAAAAACCATTTATCATTCAGCGGACAGCCTGCTAAAATCCTTTTCCAGCCAAGTCATCTGTTATTTTTAAATAAATGCCGGGAATATTATTCTGCATTGACGTTTTCACTCTCCAGTCAATTATCTGATCATGGGACAAACAATCGTCTATTTTAATTATATTATCTCCCCATCTTGCCGAATATTCGCTTACCATGCCGTCATTATCGCCGTTCATTATTTTTATATAATTATAACTGCGCAAGAAAAACGGATCATCCAAAGGAGAATTTATCAGAGAGTAAACGCTTTGATAATACACTCTGTTATCCGCCTTAACAGCCTGATTGAATTCGTTCATTTTGGCAGTTGTAAGATCTAAAATAGAATTGTATACATCTGGATTTTCATCGCCAAACAATTTTCCGATGGCGGCGAGTCTTTTTTGGGCGCGTTTGGTATGCGTTCTTTTATGGCAGCAGATAATATCGGCTATTTCAGATCCGCGGTGAGGCGTGGAAATTGTGGTTAAACTTGCCACACGATCCCCGTATTGATATTTCCAGATAAAATATCTTGAATCAATGCCGCCTTTGGAATGGGTAATCAGGTTTACTTTTTCGCTTCCGGTTTCTTTTAATACTTTATCTACAGCCATTTTTAACAGCCGCGAATTTGATTCAACGCTTCCCCACGCGTCAGTATTGCCAAAATAAACATTAACGCCATACCCGGACAATATTTGCGGAATTCTTCCCCATGAATGCGCTTTCCCGCCATTATCATTTTTGGCAATACCATGCGCCAAAACAACCGGATATTTCAGGGAAATACCGCAATTCTGTTTTTCATTCCCCTGTTTTCTGCCTGACGCGAACTCAGATAACAGAAACAGCGGCGTAAACCTGAATATTTCACTTCCCATACATTTTCTCCGTTATTAACATAAAACACTTGACATATATGTTACATATGATACATCATTAATAACGGAAAACAATGTTTTTATGCCAGGAATATACATAATATAAAAACTGTTAAACATGCAACAAAAGGAGGAATGTGTTGCAAAAATCCATAACTCAAAACAGGCAGGTACAGCGTACCAGATCATGGATATTTGACGCTCTTATGCTTCTGATGGACGAAAAACCCTATGAAGATATAACCGTCTCGGATATTGCCTTAAAGGCCGGCGTGGCAAGGCCGACATTTTACCGCAATTACAATGACAAAGACGAGGTTGTTTTACAGTATCTGAACAGGACTTTCAGCACGGAAAAAGACGACAACCAGAACAATATTATTCTTGTTTTTGATTATAAATATATGGCCAAGCATCAGAAAAACCTGAAAAAAATTATCAGGGTAATCAGCATTGAAAACCGTAATTACCATGCTTTGCAAAAATATACACTGTCTTTAATAGAGCCGTATAAAAAGCAGCTAACAGCAGAAGAATATTTAATCTGCCGTTATAAAATAAATTATCAGATGACAGGCAGCCTGAGGGTGTTTTTTGACTGGTTCATCAACAATATGCCCATGCCGGTTGAAACAATTGTAGCGATGCTTAACGCGATGAACGTTCCCAGAACTGTCCAATACCGCAATATTCCGGGCATTGTCGTGCGGCTGAAAACCGCCTGACATTTAAAGTGCGTAATTGACAATTGCCGCAATTGACAATTGCTTGATAAAATAAGTACATTTAATATATGAGTGAATACCTGATTGACGGCGGAATTCCATTAAACGGAACAATCAGGGTAAGCGGAAACAAAAACGCCGCTCTTCCCTGCATCGCGGCGGCGCTTTTAACCGGCGAGCCTGTCACACTAAGAAATATACCCGAAATTGAAGACGTGCGGGTTATGCTTGACACGTTTGAAGCGCTTGGAGGAAAAGTAGAAACTCCGCAGCCAAACGTAAAAAAACTGCATCTTCAGGATATAAAATCTTCGGAAATTCCCCCGGAACAAGCAAAAAAAATCAGAGCGTCCATTCTTTTCGCAGGCCCTCTTCTTGCCCGCACCGGAAAAGTGATCCTTCCCCCTCCCGGCGGCGATGTAATAGGAAGAAGAAGGCTGGATACCCACTTTCTCGCTCTTACCGAACTCGGTTCAAAAGTGAAGGTTGGCGACTCATTTACTTTCACCGCCAAATCGCTTAAAGGCGCCGATATTTTTCTTGACGAAGCGTCCGTAACCGCGACGGAGAACGCGATCATGGCGGCGGTTCTTGCCAAAGGAAAGACGATTCTTACTAACGCGGCAAGCGAGCCGCATGTGCAGGATCTTTGCAGAATGTTAGTACAGATGGGTGCGCAGATAGATGGAATAGGTTCCAACATTTTAACCATCACAGGGGTTAAAAAACTTTCCGGATGCGATTTTGAAATCGGCCCGGATTTTATGGAAGTCGGCTCTTTTATCGGCCTTGCTGCCGCGACAAGAGGCGATCTACATATCGAAGGAGCGCGCGCCCAGGACATGAGACCCGCGAAAATCGCGTTCGGTAAACTGGGAATTGTCTGGGCGCAGGAAGGAAACATTATCCATGTCCCGAAGAATCAGCCGATGGAAGTGAACCACGACCTTGGCGGCATGATTCCAAAAATAGACGACTCCCCGTGGCCGGGCTTTCCGCCTGATCTTATAAGCATAATAATTGTAACAGCCACCCAGATAGACGGGACGGTATTAATTCACGAAAAGATGTACGAATCGCGCATGTTCTTTGTGGACAAGCTGATTGGAATGGGCGCGCGCATTGTGTTATGCGATCCTCACCGCGCCGTTGTTACCGGTCCTGCAAAACTGCACGGCTCGGAACTGACCAGCCCCGATGTGCGCGCCGGAATGGCAATGCTGATAGCCGCGATGTGCGCCCAGGGCAAAAGCGTTATCCGCAACGTTTACCAGATTGAGCGCGGTTACGAGCATTTAACGGAAAGGCTCACGGCTCTGGGCGCGCGCATACAGCGCACCGAGTGACTGAGATGAAAGAAAACACTGACAGCGGCAAAAAAAGAAAACCCAATTTATCCAAATTTTTATTTTGGGATACAAACACGCGCAAACTGGATTATGAAAAACGCGCATCATTTATACTGGAACGTGTATTTACAATGGGAATGCAGGAAGACGAATGGAAAGTGATTAAATATTATGGAAAAGAACGCATACGAAAAGAAGTTATAAAATGCAGGGCGCTTGACAGAAAGACAATGAATTATCTGAGTGTTTTCTATAGGATACCAAAAAAGGAATTTGCATGTTACAGGAAGGATGTGTTTCAGAAAAGCTTTTAAAGCTGCTAAGAAAACTGCAAAAAGAAAAAATCCTTAAAGATTATTTTCTGGTGGGCGGCACAGCGCTTGCTCTGCAGATAAAACACCGAAAATCTTATGACATTGACTTATTCACCCAAAAAGAACTGCAAATACAGGAAATCGAAAAATATTTAAAACAGCGTTATAGCGGAAAATATCAAATTCTTAATACCCGGAATATGATATATCAGGTAATGATAAACGATATAAAAGTTGATTTTGTTCATCATCCTTTTGAACTGGTTGAGCCTGTTTATAACGACAGCCAAATCAAATTCCTGGGAAAAAAAGATATTTCCGCAATGAAATTACACGCCATTGAAAACAGCGGCAACAGGGCAAAAGATTTTTTTGATGTTTATTATTTATTAAGGGAAATACCGCTATATAAAATGTTTGATTATTATAAAATAAAATATTACACAGAAAATATCTTTAACGCGAAAAGAAGCCTTGGTTTTTTTGACGCTGTGCCAAAAGAAAGCTGGCAGGAAATATTAACAATTAACCAGAAAGTAACGGCAAACATTGTAAAGAAAACTATCTTAAGCGCAATCCAGGAATATAATGACAACTATTTTTCTACAAACTGACCGACCCCATTGCCAGTATTTGCGAAGTCAGAACGTCTATGGCCTTGATCACAAAGCATTTTTGCGAACCCGTTCCTGATATGCTTCCCGTTACAACTACCGACGCTCCAATGAATTTGCCGATGGAGACAAAGGTATCGTCATCCACATTGCCTGACATTTGAAAATTCTGTTCAGTCAGTACCTTGTCAACATCGTTTCTTTCAACAACCGTGTATCTTCCTGTATTAACGAACTGTATCGTCAATTCATTAACATAAAAAAAAGCCTCATTGGAATTGGCGGCTGTAATTCCTACAACAGCCAAACGGGAACGCGAAGGAATGTTTCTGGTAAAATCATTGAATATCTGAGCAATTGCCCTGTCATTATAACTAAAGGGAACCTCTAAAAATTATAACATATAATTAGAAAACATAAAATAATAAAAACATGAAACAGAAAGGATTTTTTATGTGAATGGCTTTAGCCATGACCTAGCTGAAAGAAACCTAAAATGCCCGAACAGAACATTTTTCAATTACCATTTGTTATGAGACGTATTACTGCAACATTATTCTTCTTTATAATTTTTAACAAATATTTCTATTTTATTTCTTAAATCTAAAAAATCAATATTTTCAGAATTTTCATTATGAAACTTTTCACAATAGTTATTTATGTTGCTATTAACGAAAAATAGCAATATTTCACAAAATAAAAATACAATATCTAATGTTATTGGTAAAAACTGTACTGACAATTGTATAGATGTAAATACTATCTTTTTTTCATCCGATAAAAAATATATATCTTGAATATCTTCAGTTAAATGAGCAATTTTACTTAAAAACCCATAAAGTTTTCCTGCTTTTCTAGAGTGCTTTTTCAAATATTTTATACAACTTTGTGGATCTTTCAATATATAGTTATCATCAGAAAATTGATTTACATATAATACCCAAGCTAGTTGTTCTAAACATTGTCTCATAATAGTGCATGATTCAATATAATAACCATTTCTAAGTAAAAACAAAATTACATTAAAAGAGTTTATTATTCTAGTTAATGCTGCGATAGCTTTCTTTTTACCACCTATAAAAATAGTATTTGATAGTTCCTTTTCCACTTCATCACTTCTTTCTTGATAAAAGTATTTAATTTTTGATATTAAAGAATAAAACTCCTTAATATTTGCATTCAATTCTAGATCTTTTTTCTTGTAGGTTTTCATATACCAGGAATACGAAACTCCATATAAATGAGCATTAGCATAATCATTTAAATTATTTACATATTGATTTTCATGAGGATCATTTTCTCCGTAAATTGGTGCTGCAAACGAAAAAATATTTTTTCCAATTATAGTTAGTTTTGTTATATCATAAAAAGCACATCTGTTTATAATATCCATTATATATCCACCTTTTTAAGACAATTTCAATATTTAAACAATATCCTATAATAGTATATTATTACTAGTACAAGAAAAAGCTTGTAAATTTAATTATAATATATCGTCTGACAAACGGTAACTGACTTTTTTTTGCGCCTGATAAAAGAAACTGCGAAGCGGTTTCTCGCAAACAAAAAATGTGCTGGAGTGAGGCGTGGGAATGGCTTTAGTCATGACATGGTGTCCTGTAAAATTAGGTTTCCAGTATAACAAATTGCGTTAATTCCTTGCTGCGCTAGGAATTAACTTAATATTACATTCCGTCATTTGAAAAAAACAGAACACTAGTCGATTGCGCTCTTGGTAAATATTCTTTATCTTATCTTTTCCAAAATTACCGTTTCTGACTTTTCGAAATTTTCACTTATTATTTCTCTGCTGCCATCGGGGTAAATATTGGCAAGAATCTTTTTACCGTCAAATGTAAGCGTGTTAATTATGATAATATCATTAGATGTAACTTCAAAATAATAAATAACATCATATTCATTTTTAAATATTAATGTTTGTTTTTCACCTGTTTTAGGATCAATTTTATATATTTCATTATTATCTAAAATAAAAAAATCACTTGATCCAGTTTTTATATTCTCACCAATATTTTCATTTAATACAACAATTTCTTGAGTTCCATTTTTATAAAATGAAGCCAAATAATTTTCACCGACTATAACCATTTTATCTGGAAAATAATAAAATCTACCATAAACAGAATACCCATTATCTATGTTAAAAACTGGTATTAACTCAATATTATCTATTGAATTTCTTGTTATTTCCAATTTGTAAAATTTATAGCTTCTATTCGTGTAGGAACCTTCTCCTATATTTACATATATATTTCCACTATATGAAAAAAAATATCTTGTTAATCCTAAATCATCGATAGGAATTATTGTTCCGTTAACCGTTCTTACTCTAAAATTATCTCCCGTACCATATGCTGGCCAGAAATCATATAAAATATTACCTTCATTATCAACAGCCAATTCAGGTTGTACAATTAAAATATCTCTAGAAGGAGTCAGTCTCTCTGCCATTGCCTGTGATGAATCTATTGAAATTTTTATTATTGTAGTACTTGATAATATATAGCAATAAATATTACCATTATTATCCACTTGAAAAGAATCAGAAAAAGCATTACCCCAATGATCTTTTCTTGGAAGACCAAATTGTTTTAATGCTGGTTTAAAATCATACTGAACCTCCCCCGATAAAGTAGACATAAAATTAAGACCGTGATAAACCCAAGGAGAGGGAATCATGGAGAAAAGAAGACGAACGTATACAAGAGAGTTCAAGGAATCAGCGGTAGAGCTCTACCGAAACGGCGGGAAACCATACAATGATGTAGCGAAGGATCTCGGTATAAGCCCTGAAA
>JGI24695J34938_10003833_pt1 | contig 10211 bp, 8 predicted proteins | sample TergutCo191P3_FD_34938 | JGI IMG/M metagenome (IMG submission 34938) | reverse complement strand
AAATTGCTTTAGGCCTAAAAAAGGCTTTTTCTCTCTCATATTTAAGATTTTCGGTATAAAACCCCGAAAAATTATGGGAAATTTACGAGAAATAAACTTTTCTTTGAGTTTTTGAATATTTATTTAGGTAAAATAATCTATATTTAGGTTATGAAAAGTAAAAATTTAGTTCAAATAAACTGCAAGCCTGCGGTGCTGGGTCTAGTGAACGATTTAATAAAAGTTAATAGGAGGTATTTATGAGTGATTATCCTGATGAATCTGAAAAGTTATCGGAAGAAGCAAAGCGTTACATTTCCGAATTAGAAAAGGATATTGTAGCGTGTTATGGTTGCCAACCACGCGATGATGAAAGTCGCGGTGAAAGAATTTGGTCTTGGGGCGTTGAATATAAAATGGAAGATTATTTACGAGAAAAAAAGGTGCCAGAAGAATATTGGGATGAGATTATTGATAATATGATGTGCCCACAGTGTGGCGGTTCCTATATAGATGGAGTAGGGATAAAGGAGAAAATATGAAAAAACATTTTATTCCAATCATTTTATTCATGCTTTTGGCGCAAATAACTTTTGCTCAAACTTCTGCCATTTGGAATGGGTCCATAAATACCGATTGGTACACCAATAACACATCGGCAAGCGAATATACCATAACTACACCTCAGCAATTGGCAGGATTAGCAGAATTAGTGTACCACGGATATAGTTTTAGTGGCAAAACAATTAAACTAGGAGCAAACATTATGCTCAACAATACAAGTGGTTGGGAAAATTGGGCAAATAGCCCGCCGATTAATTCTTGGACTCCGATAGGAACCAGTACTAGTGGGTTTAGATTCGCAGGGACTTTTGATGGGAATGGTTTTGTCATAAGCGGCATTTATATAAATTCTACTAGTGATTATCAGGGATTGTTTGGGTACATAGATGGCGGTTCAATAAAAGATATTGGAGTTACCGCTTCTTATATAAAAGGAGGTGGGTATGTTGGTGCGCTTGTTGGAAGAGGCAACAATATAAGTAATAGTTATTCTACTAGTACGATACAGGGAACTGGCAATTATGTTGGCGGATTGACAGGTAGTAGCAGTGCGATAAGCAATAGCTATTTTACCGGTTCAGTTACTGGAACTAGTTATGTTGGTGGGCTTGTTGGTTCAACTAGTAGTACGATAAATAATAGCTATTTCAATGGTTATGGGAACAGGTAATTATGTTGGCGGATTGGCAGGTAGTGGAAGTACTATAATCGCAAGTTATTCATCTGGTACGATAACGGGAGCTGGCTCTGTAGGTGGACTCGCAGGGTCTATCGGTACGATAAGAAATAGCAATTCCGAGGCTGAAGTAACTGGAACCGGAACTTCTACTTCTGTTGGTGGACTTGCAGGAAGCAATAGTAGTGCCATAAGTAATAGCTATTTCACAGGAAAGGTAACTGGAACTGGAAGCGGAACTTCTACTTTTGTTGGTGGGCTTACGGGAAGCAATAGTGGTACTATAAGCGATAGCTATTATGCAGGAACTATGACAGGATTAGGAACTGGAGCTAATACCTATATTGGTGGAATTGCGGGACGTAATAGCGGTGCAGTAAGTGGCAGTTATTCTACCAATACAGTAACGGGATCTGCGACTATTAATAGTGGTGCTAGTAATGTTTATGTTGGCGGACTTGTTGGGGATAATACAAATACTAGTACTAGTGCGATAAGTAATAGTTACTCTGTAGCTCGTGTATCTGGAACAGGAACCAATAATGGTAGCAGCAGTAACATATCTGTATATACTGGTGGGCTTGTGGGAAATAATGCTAACACCAATATCAGCGCTATAAGGAATAATTATTCCGTTGGAGAAGTGACGGGAACAAGATCTGGAACATATAGTTCTAGGGTAAACATTTATGTTGGCGGCCTTGTAGGGAATAACAGTGGTGCTGCGGTAAGCAGTAGTTATTACAATATAGAAACAAGCGGTCAAAATGACGAAGGCAATGGTGATGGTAAATCTACGATGGTGATGAAAGAAAAGGCAACTTATTATCTTTGGGATTTTGATGAATTTTGGAGAATTGATCCAACGAAGAACAATGGTTACCCATATTTGCAGCAAATTGCATCTACTGCTTGGTATAATGCTTCGCAAAGTGAATTTACTATAAAAACAGCCGAGGAATTAACTGGGTTTGCAAGGTTGGTGAATAATGGGAGTAATTTTGAACGCAAAACAATTAAACTTGGTGCAAACATTATGCTTAACGATACAACAAATTGGCGAAATTGGGGAACTGCTTCGCCTGCAAGGATTTGGAAATCTATGGGAAACGGTAGCGATAGATTTCGAGGAACTTTTGATGGCAATGATTTTGTTGTGAGCGGAGTTTACATCAATAATTCGGATAGCTATCAAGGATTATTCGGATCTGTAGATTCTAGCGGAACGATAAAAAATCTTGGCATAATCGCTTCGTATATTAAAGGTGGGGCGTATGTTGGCGGATTGACAGGGTGGAATTATGGTACGATAAGCAACAGTTATTCCACAAGTTCAGTGAAAGGTACAACTGTTGGTGGACTGACAAGTTGTAACTATGGTACAATAAGCAGCAGTTATTTCACAGGCATAGTAGAAAGTACAAGTATTAGCGGTGGGCTGGTAGGATTGAATTATGGTACAGTAAGTAATAGTTATTCCACGGGCATAGTAGAAAGTACATCTGTTGGTGCTGGCTTGACAGGTTATAACTATGGCACAATAAGTAACAGTTATTCCAATGGTACAGTAGAAGGAACAAATTCTGGTGGGTTGGTATATTTTAATTCTGGTGCGATAAGCAATAGTTATTCCACGAGTATAGTTATGGGAGAATATACTGGAGGATTGGTGTTTGTAAACTCTGGCACAATAACTTACAGCTACTACGACACTCAAATAAACAGACAGTACGATGTGGACAATGATGCAGGAAAAACTACAGCAGAGATGAAGCAACAATCTACATTTATCGGTTGGAATTTTAACAGTATTTGGGGCATAAACAGCACGATAAACTGCGGTTATCCGTATTTGCGAGGCTTTGATTATAGTGGAGAGCAAATTTGTAACGAAGATCCATCTTCTTCTGGCAAAATTTCCAAAATTGCAAATATAAATGGAGTGCAACTTATCAAAAATGGAGTTTCATTACAAGTTACAAATAATGCTTCTTTGGAGCTATTCAATTTAAAAGGAAAATCTATTCGTAAAATTGATTTTACAAATGGTACTTATTCTATTGAATTTTCAAATTTACCAAAAGGCTTGTACTTTGTAAAAGTTCAGTTTGAAAATTCAAGCAGAGAAATTGTAAAGGTTCCAATAAAATAGGAGAAATAAAATGAAATCTAGTATAATATCTAATAAAATAGTAGAGTCTGCTATTGGAAATCCTAATGCTTGCTTTGATAATGATGAAGAAAACAATGTCGAGGAAGAATAAATGCCCAAAGGTTATGTATATATTCTAACAAATCCTAGCTTCCCAAAATTGGTGAAAATAGGTCGAACCAACAATGTTGAAGCTCGCTTGAAACAGTTAAATAATACAAGTGTCCCACTTCCCTATAAGCTTTTTGCCGTATTAGAAACGGAAGAATATCTTGATGCCGAAAAGTATGTTCACAATGAAATTGACATATTAACAAAATCAAGAATCAACAAAAATCGAGAATTTTTTAATATTTCTCCAGAAAAAGTTGCAAGGATATTTGAAAATTTTGCAAAAATATTAAAAAAAATAGGGCAAGAAACTCAAGTTGTCTACTATAATAAAGAAGAGAATGAAAAGTTAGAGCGAAAAAAAATAACTACTTTAAATAATTCCTCACCTGAATCAAAAAATAAAAATCCAATAAAAGTTGCTATTTGCAAAAAAAGTACACAAGCTAGTTTACATACTCTTGATAAGCATCTTAATAAATGTAATGTTAGAATTAAGAGATTTTTTGAAAAATACATACGAAATTTCATATTGAAGATGAGCGAAACAATCAAAGAAGAGCCTATGAAACATTATATTGCGTATAAAACTAAATCTTCAAAAAATTTTATGTGTGTTGATATTAAAAAGGATAAACTGCTTTTATTTTTAAAAATAAATCCAAAAGAAATAAAAAATATTCCTGAAAATTGTCGAGATGTGACAAATCTTGGTCACTATGGTACTGGCTATTTTGAAATAACAATAAAAGATATAAGAAATGTTGTAGATTCAGAAAAATATATAAAAAAAGCATTTGAAAATATTAGTGAGTAAATAGAATATTAAAGCTAAACAATAGCTTAAAGATAACTTCTGGGATTAATATGCTTGATAGTGAAGAATATTATCACACTTATAAAGAATGGTTGGATTTTAAAGATGAACTTATATATTCTAATAGATTTTTTCCAAAATCAAATATGCGTGCCAAGATTAAAAAACTTATTGTTAAATGTGAGGATTATATAGATGAAGGAAATATATTTTTTAGAGCACGTGAATATACGCTTAATTCTGTACATGAAATGTCTGATTTAATTGCAGAAGAAAAAAGAGTAAAAGATATTAAAAATACGATGTTGAGGTCGTTAATTTTAGCGGCGAACAAAGATGATATATGGTCGATTCATATAAAAGATCCAATTTCCCGTTCTTTAATAGAAAAAATGGAAAAAACATCGGAGTGGGGTTATTCCAAAGATGAGTCAGGTATGCCCAATCGAGAGAAGGCAGGCTTGAATAGAGCAAGCCCTAAATATATTTCATATTTGTATTTAGCAAATGATGTGAATACTTCGTTAGCAGAAGCAAGAGCGCAAATTAGGCAAGAATTTAGTGTTGCTCAATACAAAATAATAGAACCGCTTCGCATTGTAAACTTTTTAAAAAGTATTAAATTACATAAAAATACGGAAGAAAAAAGCAAAGAGATTATATTATATAATTCTATTCGTCAAGCATTTTCAGCACCATCTAGTACTGACGAAAAAGATTATATAGTATCTCAATATATTGCAGAGTACATAAAAAAATTAGGATTTCAAGGAATAGCATTTGGCAGTTCCAGAAGAAAGGGTGGCATTAACTATACATTGTTTAACGATGATGCGTGTGAATTTATTAAATCAGAATTATACATTGTAAAGAATATTGAAATAACATCTGAAAAATTTTTCCCACCTAGAAAGAATATTTAACAAAAGTTATCTCATATCAAGAAAATAAATTTAAAGTGCAACTGCCGAAAGATATAAATTGTAAAGAAGTTATACCTTGAACAGGGAGGCTGTAGCCTTACCCCCAAGGTCTAACTCAATGTTCGGTTAGTGAAAAACACTGAAATTTGCTTAAATTCAACGATTTTGCTTTCTGTCGCTGTTTGTCTGGATGGTAAATCTGTGGTTTTCTATATTACGCACAATTATGGCGATTGCTGGAAAATTGGCTCTTGGAGGGGCTGAGTTTTGTCAGCCCCGTGTACGCTATTTACATAGCTATGATTTAAAATGTATTGTAACGAGTGCAAGCTTATGTTTATGTGTTGTAATTTCGTTTGTGGCAGGTAGTATTTTATATATCAATGAAGGATAAGTTATCTTTTTGTTGCTTATAATCCATAAAAATAAAGGAGAAAAAACATGGATTACTTATACGAAAATTTAGGAGATGAGAGATTTCAAGAATTTTGCAATGCTTTGATTGCAAAAGAATTTCAAAATTTACAAGCATTTCCAGTAGGGCAACCAGACGGAGGACGAGATGCTTTAGTTTATTTTATGAATTCTCCTCAAAAACCTTTTATTGTTTTTCAAGTAAAATTCGTGAGAAATCCACAATCTATTTTAGACCCACACAAATGGCTAACAGAGATACTAAAAGATGAAATTGAAAAGATAGAAGAACTAATACCTAAGGGCGCAAAAGAATATTACTTACTTACAAATGTAAAAGGGACAGCACACTTAAATAATGGTTCTATAGATAAAGTAAATAAAATCTTAGAAAAAAGCATAGCAATTCCTGCACAGTGTTGGTGGCGAGATGATATTTCACGAAGATTTGAAAAAGATCCTACATTTAAGTGGTCATTCTTAGAAATTCTTAATGGACAAGATGTGTTAAACTCATTAATAATTCAAAATATTAATGATAACAAAGATTATAGAGAAGCTGTTATTAAAGCTTATTTGACGGATCAATACAAAATGGATAACGAAGTTAAATTTAAACAAATTGATTTGCAAAATAAATTAATAGATTTATATACTGACGTTCCATTGCGAATAAAAGAATTTAATAAAAAAAATAAAAAATTAAAAGATACATTAAAAAAAATAAATATCTCAAATAAACATATATTTGAAGATGATGTTTTTACTCATAAAGATGAAGGGATTGGTGCCGCAAACTTTTTATTAAATCCAATAGTTCAAAATGAGATAGAAAGAATATTGCTTGAAGGTGGACCTGGACAAGGCAAATCAACGATATCTCAATATATCTGTCAAATTCACAGAGCAAAGCTACTTAATAAGATAGATGATTTGAAGTTGCTTTCTGAAATTATTTGTAAATGTCCAGTAAGAATTCCATTTAAGATAGACTTGCGTCATATCGCATCATGGGTTGAAAATAAAAATCCTTACATTTCATGTTTAAGCGATGAATATTTTAATTCTATATGGAAAAAGTCATTAGAGTCTTTTTTGATTGGACATATAATATATCATTCTCAAATGGACAAATTTAATAGTTCAGATTTAATTGCAATTATTAAAAATAGCCTTTTACTTTTTGTATTTGATGGATTTGATGAGATTGCAAATGTAAATACTCGTCAGGAAGTCATTCAATTTATAGATGATGGATTGAATAGAATTAAGTCAAATTCAAAATCAATTCAAGTATTAATAACGTCACGTCCAGCAGCCTTTTCAAATACGGGTAATTTTCCTATTGATACATATCCGCATTTTGAATTAATTGATATTACACCCTCTTATATAAATGAATATGTAGTCAAATGGATAAAGTCTGGTAACTTAGATGCGACTGAAGGAAATGAAATAAAAAGATTGACCAAAGAAAAATTACAAATTCCACATTTACGTGAATTGACGAAAAGTCCGATGCAACTGGCTATTTTTATAAGCTTATTAAGAACAAAAGGAGAATCGTTGCCCAATAAAAGGACGGTACTTTATGATGATTATATTCGCTTTTTTTTTGATCGTGAAGCTGAAAAAAGTAAAATTGTACGTAACAATCGAGATTTAATAATAGATATTCATAAATACCTTGCATGGCTTCTTCATTCTGAAGCAGAATTATATAATAATAATGGATGTATAGCTTTAGAGCAGTTAAAAGAAAAATTAAATATATATTTAGAAAAGGAAAAACAACCAACAAATATTGCAGATGAATTATTTCAAGTAGTAAAAGAGAGAGTTTGTGCATTAGTATCAAGAGTTCAGGGAACATATGAATTTGAAGTTCAACCATTGAGAGAATATTTTTGTGCGAAATATCTTTACGAGACAGCTCCGTATTGCCCTGCTGGCATAAATAAATCAGGCACAAAACAGGAGCGTTTTAGAGCAATTGCCAGAGATTTTTATTGGAATAATGTTGTTCGATTTTATGCGGGTTGCTTTGATAAGGGTGAAATACCTATGTTGGTAGATGAATTAGAAGATTTGCAAAATGACGATATGCTGAAATACACAAGCTATCCTAAATTGCTTTCTTCACAATTGTTATCCGATTGGGTATTTACACAGTCACCAAAATATCTTAATAATGTTGTAAATATTATTCTAGATGGTATAAAGAAAGGTAGCATAATTAATCAAAATCGCCAATTTTATGGCTACGATGAACCGATCTTATTACCCGAAGAGTGTAATCGTATCAATATAATAAAAGAATGTTTTGAACAATTAAGCCGATTTCCGCATATAGATTATGCAACGGAATTGATTGGAGTAATTGTTAACAATCACAATGATGATGTTTTAAAATTGTGGGAAAATGAATTGGAATCACTTCCGTCTGAAAAAATCTTGCTATGGCTGGAATATGCGTGTAAGCTTGGAATAATTCGTAAAATAGATAAGAATATCTTGTTAGGTATTTTATCGCGAGATGAAAATTTATCTTTGCTAGAGCAAAAATTGCAGGTTATTATTAATGGTGGTGGGTTTGACATAATTAACTACGATGTAAAACTCAAGCAAATAGCGTTGGATGGTATTTTATCTGGTAATATTTTAGTATTTCTTCATGAAATAAAATATAGTTCGGCATTGCGGCTTTTATCAATAATATTACATCCTCGTATTGCCAACTCTATCATGTATAATGCGAAAGATAAAAATGAAAGTTTTATTGCATATATTCATAATTGGTGTATAATTAGTGATTATAATGAAGAACAATATAAAAATATTCTAAACTTTGAAGCTTTTTCTGGTGATAATATTGATAAGTCACTAAGTTCGTTTTACAAAGATATTGTAGAATTGTTACAGTCAAGTATATATGAATGGAAAAATAATATAATTAATTGGAATCATTTAATTGAAAAATTAAGAACATATTTTGGTGATAGATGGTCTTTTAAAGTTATGTCTTCCATAATTGCAGGAATAAAGGCTAAAAATTCATTAGATAAGTTAAATTATTCTTTGACAGACACATCATTGTCATTATGCGATAGAGCAAGTTGTGCACGTATTAAACGTGGGGATTTAAATTATTGGGAAAGTGAACTAAATAACCATGCAGATCTACCATTTGTTTGTCTTATGTTCCTAACTTGGGCAACGCCGAATGTTATAAATAATCTATACGATAAGATACAAAATGTATTTAGTCTGTTATCTGATGTTGAAAAACGATTATTATTTTGTAGTTTACCAAAAACAAAGAGAGAATTAAAAGAGCCTTTGCAAGTAAAGGAACTGTTAGAATTATTGCAATATAAATCATCGTCTTTTGAGCTTAGATATTTAATCAGTTTTAGACTATCGGAGAAAGCAAGAGAAATTTTTATCTCTAGTCAAGATATTGGCGATACTAATATATTTAAATATGATGTTGAAAGAGAAAAACTAGATATCCTAATAAGTAAATATTTAAAAAATGTTAATAATAAAAGCATATTAGAACAAATAAAAGAAAAATATAAATTATTTGGCATTTATGAGTATTCATATAGAAACGATCTTAGATTTTATGAAAAGAGAGATTCTATTATTATTCCAAAAGATATTGCTAATGAAATAATGCAAAATTCATTATTTTATCCAAGACAAATTGTGTCGTTAGCTGAGAAAGCATGTAGATTATACGCAAATAAGAAAGTAAATATTGTTGGAGAAATTGCTAGTAAAGAAAAATGGTTTAATGAGTAAAAATATTTAGCTTAAGTAACTTTTCATAAGCTAAAAATAAGATTATTAAGGCTTACGTGTGGTTCAAGACAAAGATGTCATAAATGCTCTTTTGGATTACGAAAAAGCTTTTTTTGGATCCATTGCCTCAACTGGCTATTTCTTTATAAACAAGCAACAAAATGTCAGAACAGTCTGTGCGATTCATGATAAAGAAATACGCTAAAATGGCGAATTACAACAAAAACGTAACCCCCCACATGTTCCGCCATTCTTTCGCCACGCTACTGCTAGAAGAAGATGTAGATATACGCTACATACAAAAATTGCTCGGTCACAGCTCAATTACAACCACTCAAATATACACTCATATATCAACAGCCAAGCAAAAAGAGATTCTAGCAGCGAAGCATCCGAGGAATAAGATTGTGATTTATGATAGAGAAAAATGATAATGCAAGAAGTGTGAAGTATATAAAAATAGCGTAGTGAAAAAACTTTGGCAAATTACTTATCTTATGCAAAATGTAGGTTCAAAAACCTTGAACAGACTCACATGGATAGAATGGTGTTTTGAAGCTAAAACCTAGATATTCAGAGCTACAGGTTGCAGATACAAAATTATATTCTTGCGGCACTTGATAAAGTTTCGTAAACGAAGGTTTTATAAGGCTTGCGTACCTTAATGGCTTTGCGTTTTAAATCTTTTACAAGTTGCTCAGGCAATTGAAAATAGTAAACCTTCGCAGGTGTAGATTGCCTCTTTTGTTTTACGAGCGAAAGTTTTGA
>JGI24695J34938_10003829_pt1 | contig 10218 bp, 5 predicted proteins | sample TergutCo191P3_FD_34938 | JGI IMG/M metagenome (IMG submission 34938) | reverse complement strand
TCTTAATATTTTATTAAACGATGAAATCCGCGAGAATTTAGGCGGAGTATATTCGATATCAAGCGGAGCTTCCATAAGCGTAATTCCTTCGGGACAGTACAGGCTGGATATCTATTTCTACTGCAATCCTCAGCGCGTTGATGAGCTTGTAACCGCTGTTACGCGAATAATTCAAAATGTTTATAGCAGCCCTCTTAACGCGGATATTTTCAATCAGGCAAAGGAAGCGCTTTTAATGAGTCATGAAAGATCGCTGCAGCAGAATCTTCATATAGCGCAGAGTTACGCGAACTCATCGGTGCTTTACAATACGCCGTTAAACAGGCTGAACCTTCGTCCGGACGCGGTAAAATCCGTTACGGCAAATGATGTTCAAACATTGTTAAGATCGATGCTTTCATCAGGCCCTGTACAGCTAATCCTGTATCCGGAAAGCCGCAGATAATGACTGAGTTTGTCCATCTTCATGTACATTCCGATTATTCGCTTGCGGATGCTTCTGTATCAATAAAAGCTTTAGTTAATAAAGCTGAAAAATTAGGAATGACTCACATGGCGCTGACCGATCACGGCAATATGTTCGGCGCGATGGAATTTATTAAAGTATGTAAAAAAACAATTACAGAGGAAGTTGACGGTAAAAAAATTGAAAGAACTGTAAACAGAATAAACCCGATTATCGGATGCGAAGTTTATGTCTCGCCCGGTTCGCGTTTTGAAAAAAAGGGAGCGGAGCATGAGAATAAATATTTCCACATGGTCCTGCTCTCGTCAAGCCGCGAAGGATATTTTAACCTTGTAAAGATTTGTTCTTATGCCTACACCGAAGGTTTTTATTACCGTCCGCGCATTGATGATGAAATTTTAAAAGAATATCACAAAGGTATTATCGCGCTTTCCGCATGCGCGTCAGGTGAAATCCCCCGTCTTATACAATCAGGTAAAACAGAGGACGCGAGAAAAAAAGCGCTTTATTACCGGGACCTTTTCGGCAATGACGAAAACGGAGAGCCGTGTTTTTATCTTGAGGTTCAGGATCACGGAATACCCTCAGGCGGTTTAAGGGGGAGCGATTTATCGCAGAAAGAAATTAATCAGGGCGTGGCTGAAATTTCACGCAGCACAGGCATTCCCCTTGTCGCGACAAACGATGTGCATTACCTTGAAAGAGACGATTACATAGCGCATGATATTTTGCTTTGCATCGGCACCGGAAAAAAAAGAACAGATGAAGCGCGAAAAAAATATTACGGCGATCAGTTTTATTTTAAATCAGGCGATGAGATTGCCGGGATATTAGGTGAATATCCCGGAGCGGTGGAAAATACTGTAAAAATAGCGCGACGCTGCAGTTCTGATATTCCAGATATCAGCGTTAAGGAACTTCCGAAATATCTGCCGGAAGTTGAAATCCCAAAAAATTTTGATAATGCCGACAGTTATCTCCGCCACCTTGCGAAAGAAGGATTGGCGCTTCGTTATCAAAAAGAAAAAACAGATAACGGAAGCGATTGGGAAAAAATAAAAAAAAGATGCGAGTATGAACTTGACACAATAATCAACATGGGTTTTACGGGATATTTTTTAATTGTTGAAGATTTTATAAGATACGCGAAGAATAAAAAAATTCCCGTTGGTCCCGGGCGCGGTTCCGGCGTCGGTTCAATCGTAGCGTATTCATTAAGCATTACAGATATAGAGCCTTTAAAATATAATCTGTTATTCGAAAGATTTTTAAACCCCGAGCGCGTTTCTATGCCGGATTTTGACATTGACTTCGCTAATTTCGGAAGGGAGGATGTCAGAAATTATGTTACGCAAAAATACGGCGTAAATAAAGTAGGTAAAATAATAACATTCGGGACATTAGGCGCTAAACAGGTTATTAAAGACGTAGCGCGTGTTTTGGATATTTCACTTGATAAATCGAATATGATAATAAAACTCCTGCCGGAGCCAAAAGGACAGGATCCTCTTACTCTGGAATACGCTTTAGAGACAGAACCCAGATTAAGAGAGCTGGAAAATGAAAATCAATACAGCGAGTTATTTTCTCTTGCGCGAAAACTCGAAGGGTTAAAGCGGCATTCCTCAATTCATGCCGCGGGAATTGTAATCGGGAAATATCCGCTGATTGATCTGGTTCCGCTTTATCAGGAACGCGATGATCCAAAGACAGGAAGAAAAGGCGATATTTCCACCCAATTCAGCATGAATTATCTTGAATCTAGCGGTCTTGTAAAGATGGACTTTCTCGGGCTTAAAACGTTAGATGTTATTGAACACACAGAAGAATTAATCCGCCTCCGCGGAGGGAAATATTCATCTTTCAGCGTTAAGGAAATGCCTGAAAACGATAAAAAGACTTTTAAAATGTTAGGTGAAGGACACAGCTACGGGGTGTTTCAGTTCGAATCAAACGGCATGCAGGGAATTTTAAAACAGACAAAGCCAAATTCAATTGAGGATCTGGCAGCGTTAAACGCCATGTACCGTCCAGGGCCGATGAAGGATATTCCTCAGTTTGTCGCTTCAAAAAACGGCAAAGAGCCTGTAAAATATCCCGATTCTAGCTTAAAGGAAATATTAAACGAAACATACGGGGTAATTATCTATCAGGAACAGGTAATGGAAGTCGCGAAAAAAATCGCAGGCTACAGCATGGGAAGAGCCGATATTCTGCGCCGCGCTATGGGAAAAAAGAAAAAAAAAGATATTGAAAAAGAAAAAATTCCGTTTTTGGAGGGAGCTGAAAAGCAGGGGTTTGCGCGCGAAAAGGCTGATGAAATTTACGAAACAATCGCTCCGTTCGCGGGTTATGGTTTTAATAAAAGCCACGCAGTAGCGTATTCGGTTGTTGCGTATCATACAGCTTATTTAAAGGCGCACTTTCCCGCCGAGTTCATGGCGGCTAACCTTACAAACGATATACACAGCACTGATAAAGACAGGCTTCCGAATACTATAGATGAAACAAAAAGAATGGGTCTTACAGTCGAGCCGCCTGATATTAATCATTCTAATAAATATTTTAATGTAGTTGACGGAAAAATTATTTACGGTTTTCTGGGAATAAAAGGAATAGGAGACGCGCCTTCAGATGAAATAGTCCGCATAAGAAAAGACAAACCTTTTACAGGTTTTATTGAATTTCTTGACAGGATTGACATAAAGACGACCGGTAAAAAAGTGATCGAGCTTTTAATACTAACAGGCGCGTTTGACAGTTTTGGCGTAACAAGGGAAACGCTTAAAGGAAATCTTGATAAAGCCGTTGAATACGCGTTAAAGAAAAAAGAAGATAAAGAACTTGGACAGTCAAATCTTTTTGATGATTCCGACAATGATAATTTTCCCGAATTTAAATTTGAGGAGATTCCTCCTGTCAGCAGAACGGAAAGGCTTAATATAGAAAAACAGCTTATCGGGTTTTATTTTTCAGGACATCCGATGGATGAATATAAGGATATATGGGAAAAAACCGTAAAAGTAAATTTAAGTCAGACAGAAAATTTAAAATGCGGCAGCTGTGTTCTTACAGGCATTATAAAAAATATTAAACCTGTAATAACATCCAAAGGCGGAAGGATAGCGTTCGCAGATCTTGGAGATTATAACGGAGAAATTAATGTCACATTTTTTCAGGGGCCGTGGGAAAGATGCCAGCACGCGGTAAAGGAAGATACTGTTGTTATATTAAAAGGAAAAATTGATTATCAAAAAGATAAGGATAAATACAGTTTTATAGCGGAAAATGTTATTTCCAGACAGGAAGTAGACGCCGTTATTAATGAATTTAAAGAACAGGAAGAAAAAGAAAAGATACACAGAATAACATGGAATTACATGGCGGATTTAAAAAGCGGTTTTATCAATAACGCAGCTAAAGGAAATTATACAATAATCGGATATCTAAAGTCGCTTAGGGAATTCAATGATAAAACATCAAAAATGATGGCGTTCGGAGCATTACAGGATTTTGAAGGAGAAATAGAGCTTGTGTTTTTTTCCAAAGTATACGCCGAATGCCGCCATCTTCTAAAGTTAGACGAAATTACAGCCCTTAAAGGAAGCATCGATCCCGAAGGCAGGCGGAACAATGACAAGATAAGTTTTATGGTGACAAGCATGGCCGATTTCCCTCAGTTGAGCAGAAGCGCGGCGAAAAAAGCGGCCGCGGATAAAAGACCGCATTCAAACGAATCAGAAAAAAATAAGGAAATACAAATAAAAGAATTTCATATAAAATTAAAAGAAGGCGCTTCGGGAAACAATAAAGAGCTTAACAGTCTGCGGAATTTTCTTGCGGATAATTCAGGTATGTATCCTTTGTACATTCACATACCGGTTTCTGACGGGTTCAGCGTTATCCGCGCAAGATCAGGTTTGGAATTTTATCCTGATTGTGATATTCTGGAAGAAATAAAAAAGATTGACTGTGTCGCCGAAGCATGGAGGGATTGATGCGTTTCATTTTTGGTATTTTAGCTGCCGCAATAAGCATATATTCGCTTATTATATTTTTAAGAATAATTTTTTCATGGTTTCAGGGTCTTGTCAGCGGAAAACCCGCGGAAATAATAAAAAAAATTACCGATCCGTATCTTGACTGGTGGAGAGGAAAGCTGAATCTTCGCGTTGGTATTATGGATTTTTCAGTGATTGCAGGTATTATGTTTTTGTATCTGCTTCAAAATATTTTTAATAAGCTCGCGTCAGCTGGAACGGTGACATTAGGAAGCATTCTTGCGATGCTTTTACTTTCTGTATGGTCTGTAATTTCGTTTATCGGAGGTTTTTGCATTGTGGTAATTATCCTTCGTATTATCGCATATCTTACAAAAAGGAATGTATACGGCCAGTTCTGGAGCGCGGTAGACTCAATTTCTAAACCTATAATATATAAAATAAACAGAATAATTTTTGGAAATAAAATTGTAAATTATCTTTTAAGCATGGTTATTCCCGCAGCTTTAATCGCGGTTCTTCTTTTCGCAGGGAGGATTTTAATTAATCTTCTAGCGGGTTTTTTATATATACTGCCGGTATAATGTTTTTAAAATTATTAAATACTCCTTTAAGTAAAATAATTTATAATAATGATAATTTACCGGAAAAACTTTTCCGGCTTGGAATAAAATCCGTTTCGGACATTCTTTCATTTTATCCTCGTGATTGGGAGAACCGAAGCAGTGTTGTGCCTTTAAAAAATTTTAAGGGAAATTCCGTTTGTACTGTAGTAAAGGTAATCGCGCGTGAATTTATGGGTTACGGCCCTTCAAAAGCAATGAAGGTTTATATTGAGGACGATACCGCTCAGGCCGCGCTTTTATGTTTTAATCTTTCCAAACGCCCCTGGCTTGAGAAAACTCTTTTAGTTGATTCAAAACATCAGGTGTTTGGAAAATTTGAAATTAAAAAAGGAGAGCTGCAGTCAAGCTCATTTAAAACTTCTTTGGTTACATCTAAAAATTACGGAAAAATCCTTCCTGTTTATCCTCTGACATCGGGATTAAAACAGAATCAGATAAGAAATGTTTCATCAACCGTTATAAAAAAATATATTAATGATTTAAATGATGAACTGCCCGCAAGTTTAATCGATAAATATAAGCTGCTTTCAAAAAAAGACGCGATAAGAGAAATACATTACCCTTCTTCAATGGAAGAAATAGAAAAAGCGAAAAACACCCTTATATATGAAGAACTTTTCTATCTTGAAATGACTGTAATAAAACGAGCTATTGAAAGGAAAAAAAAACAAAATATTAGTTTTTCTTCCAATAATGAAAAACAGGAGATTACAAAACTTCAGAAACAGCTTTTAGAAAGGCTGCCTTTTCCGCTGACTAAAGGACAAACAGAATCTGTTATGCAAATTAACGGAGATATGGCTTTACAGACTCCTATGGCGCGTCTTTTACAGGGCGATGTCGGCTCAGGTAAAACGCTTGTGTCTTTCCTTGCTGCGTTAAACGCAATAGAAAAAGGAGGGCAGGCCGCGGTTATGGCGCCGACAGAATTGCTTGCCCGCCAGCACGCTGAAAACGCAGCCCGGCTTCTTGAACCTATCGGAATAAATATCGCTTTTCTTACGGGAAATGTAAAATCAAAAGGAAGGCGCGAACTTTTAAAAAACCTGAAAGCCGGAATGATAGATATAATTGTGGGAACTCACGCTCTTTTTTCAAAGGATGTCGAATATAAAAACCTTAAACTTGCTGTTATTGACGAGCAGCATCGTTTTGGCGTAACGCAGCGTTCTTTAATAATGGCGAAAGGAACAGATACCGGTCTTTTAATGATGAGCGCGACTCCGATTCCCAGAACATTGTCATTAACTGTTTTCGGCGATATGGACGTATCTGTAATTAAAGATATGCCTCCGGGAAGAAAGCCGGTTGTTACGCACCTTGCTAAAGAATCCAACGAGAAAAAAGTTTATGACTTTGTGCGGAAAGAATTGGAAAAAGGAAGACAAGCTTATTTTGTTTATCCGCTGATTGAGTCTGACGATGAAAAAAGCGGGATTAAAGACGCTGTCTCAATGGCTCAAAAACTTTCAGGCGAAGTATTTAAAGGTTATAAGACCGCGCTCATTCATTCAAAAATTTCCGAAGATGAAAAAAAGAAGATAATGGACGATTTCAGAAAGGGAGAAATTAAAATATTGGCCGCGACAAGCGTAGTTGAAGTCGGCGTTGATGTTCCTAACGCTGCATGCATGGTGATTGAAAACGCGCAGTGCTTTGGTTTGTCAGCTCTTCATCAGCTTCGCGGACGCGTCGGAAGAGGGCAGGAGCAGTCTTATTGCTTTTTAATTTACTCTGATGAACTTACAGAAGACGGAAAAACGCGCTTAAAAGTTATGCTGGAAAGTAATGACGGTTTTGTAATTGCGGAAGAAGATCTGCGCCTTCGCGGGCCGGGACTTATAACAGGAACCGTTCAATCAGGATACCTCGTCCTTGGAATAGCAAACCCGATACGCGACATGGATACATTAGTACGCGCCCGCCAGGATGCGCTTTCAATTTTGGAAAACGATCCTGATCTGTTACTCGAAAACAACCGTGTAATCGCTAAAGTTCTGGAAGAAGCTCCTCCCTTCAGCGGAATTGTTTTTTAATTTTTTTTATCCGTTTAACATTGCCTTGATTGTATCGATAAAATCACGCGCCTGATCATCGTCGGCAACTTCTTTTTCCTTTTCGCCGATTTTTAAAAGCTCCTTTGGAATTTCATTGAGGAACAGCGAAGGGGAGCACTCTTTAGTGCTCGTTAAATGACTTCTTGTCTTGCAGCTTGTTATAAAAAGTTTTTCTCCCGCTCTTGTTATCGCGACATAAAAAAGACGGCGCTCTTCTTCTAAGCTGCCTGCGTCATCATCATTTTCATTAACGATGCTTTTTTCGTGGGGAATTAAACCCTGTTCTGCACCCGCGATAAAAACAACGGGAAACTCAAGTCCTTTGGCGGCGTGAATTGTCATCAGGTTGACTTTATTTTCATTGTCATCTTCACCGTCGTCGCGCGTTATAAGGCTTATTCTGTTAAGCCACGGATAAAGGCCAGCGTCAAGATTATCAGGATCGTTTTCCCAGTTTTCTATCATTCGTATAAAGTATTCTATGTTGCTGTATTTCCATCTGGCTTTTTTTTCATCTTTACCGTGTTCAATAACAAGATAGCTCCAGTAATTAATCGCGTCCGCAAGTTTTTTTACGCAGCCGGAAAGTTTCCATGGTTTTCCGCTTTCGCTTTTTCGTTCCAGAAAAAGACTTTGATATTCGGTAATCAGCGCGTAAAACTCTTCCAGCTCTGTCGCTGTCTTTTGGTCCTGAAATAAACCCTGCTGCCGCGAATAGTTGTTTCTTTCAATCGCGTTCCAGACGCTGATGCGGTTTTTCTTTGATGTTTCGTTTAACATTGATACTGCGGTTTTTCCTATGCCGCGCCGGGGAGTGTTAATGATGCGCAGAAGGCTTACATCATCATCGGGATTCGCGATGACCCGCATATATGAAATAATATCTTTAATTTCTTTCCGCTGAAAAAAACTTGTTCCCCCCGATACTTTGTATGGAATGTTCTGCGATAAAAACGCTTCCTCAATATTGCGCGCAAGAGAATTTGTTCTTGTAAGAACGCCAAAATCATGATACTTATATTTTTCCGCTATCATAAGAGATCGTATCCTACCCGCGATAAAATCAGATTCTTCGCTCTCGTTTTCAGGGAAGAAAAGCTCAACCGGTCTTCCTCCTTCTTTTTCCGCCCAGAGTTTTTTATCTTTGCGGCCTGTGTTATGCGAAATCACTCCGTTAGCCGCGTTTAAAATTGCGGAAGTTGAACGGTAATTCTGCTCAAGTTTAATCTCTGCCCGCAAAGGAAAATCTTTTTCATACATTAAAAGATTCCCGTAATTCGCGCCTCTCCATGAATAAATGGACTGATCGTCATCGCCTACAACGCATATATTCGCGTTTTCATCTTCAGCTAACAGTTTAAGCAGCTTATACTGAATTAAGCTTGTATCCTGAAACTCATCAACCAATATATAGCGGTATTTTTGCCTGTACTTTAAAAGAATATCGTTATGATTATTTAAAAGATCAAGAGGGATTACTAGCAGATCGTCAAAATCAAGTGAATTGTAAATTTTAAGCGCGCTCTGATATTCTTCATATACAGGCTGCATAGTAACATCATCTGTCCATTTCGCAAGCCCTGTTTTTATTCTGGAAAAAAATTGGCTTAGCGCGTATAAATCAATTTTAACAGAAAACATTTTACATTCCCTGAGCGATTCCTTGATAAGAGACATTTTGTCAGTTTCATCGTAAACGGAAAAATTGCTTTTATAGCCGAGAAGCTCGCAGTTTTCTCTGATAATTTTTAAGCCGAATGAATGAAAGGTGCTTAATGTAAGGCTTTGAAGTTTTCTGCCGGTCAGCTGCTTAACCCGAAGCTCCATTTCCCGCGCCGCTTTATTTGTAAAAGTTAGAGCCAATATCGAAGACTGAGGAATTCCCTTATCAAGCATATACGCGATACGGTAAGTAATTACCCGAGTCTTTCCGGAACCTGCGCCGGCAATAATTAAAGACGGTCCGTTAATTGAAGTTACAGCCTTTAACTGCGGCTCATTCAATTCATATTTAATTTTTATCTTAGACATTTTATTGCAGATAATCCGCTATTATTTTTCCGGCCTTAGCGCGGTGGCTTATTTTATTTTTCTCGTCTGAGGAAATTTCCGCAAGCGTGCGTCCAAATTTTTTTATAAAGAAAATCGGATCGTATCCAAATCCGCCTTCTCCTTTCATGCCGCTTCTTTTTACAATTTCACCTTCTATCGTTTCCTGAACGGCGATAAAGCGATTATTATCGAGTAACAGTACCATTGAACAGACAAAACGCGCGGCGCGGAGAGGATTATCTCCAAGCTCGTCAAGGAGCAGTAAATTCTGCTCTTTGCTTGTAAGCCTGTCCTTGCTTTCAGGTGAATGTTTTATTTTTTCCATGCCGTAACGGGCCGATAAAACGCCGGGTCTTCCGCCAAGAGCGTCGACACACAAACCTGAATCATCAGCGATGACATAACTTTTTTCTACTGGTAATTCATAAAGCGCTCTCGCTTTAATTAGCGCGTTATCAAAAAATGTATTGCCTGTTTCTTCGGGATTAAAATCAAATCCTTCTTCCAAGGGGCTTTTTAATTTTTTGTTTAAAATTGCTTCTAATTCCTCTTTTTTATGCGTATTGTTCGACGCAAACCAAATATCCATTTTTTATTTATACTTTATTTTTTATTTTAATTCAATTGTTGATAGAACTGGACATTTGATATATAATAGATTAAATTTAAAGAAATAATTATGAGATTCAATAAAAAATTCTTAAAAATACTAATGTTTATTTCCGCGCTGATGTTGACGCTGACGGTTTCGTGTACAAATTCACAGCCTGTTATTTCTTACGGCTTTATACAGTCAGTTCTGTATCAACAGGAGGCGGGAGTGCGCGAGTATTTTTCGTTTTTTATTCTTGCCGAGGATAATGACGGTCTTGAAAACCTTGATGAACTTTATCTTTATCACGACAGGGAACAGCTTCGCTGGAAAATTTCAAGCGAGGATTGGGTGCATTACGAGCATGACGGAAAAGACTGGATTGGATCAAAAAGCATCGCTGTGCAGACAGGAAGTATTCCGC
>JGI24695J34938_10003828_pt1 | contig 10220 bp, 5 predicted proteins | sample TergutCo191P3_FD_34938 | JGI IMG/M metagenome (IMG submission 34938) | reverse complement strand
GGCGGTATCAAGAATTATAAAATCGCGCGACTTCCAGCGGAAACTGCCTTCTACTGTGTCGCGCGTTGTTCCGGGAATGTCGCTTACGATAGACGCGTTTACTCCCGTGAGCCTGTTTGAAAGCGTAGATTTGCCTGTGTTCGGTTTTCCCAATAAAGCCAGGCGGATTATTTTTTCTTCTTCGCGGGAAGCATCTTCTTCAACTCCGGAAAAATCAAGGCGTTTTATAATTTCCTGCTGAAGTTCTCCGACATTGTCTCCGTGTTCAGCCGAGATCATTAAAACTTTTTTAAAACCAAAAGAGAGGACGTTCCATGAATCCGCTTCCAGTCTTCCGCCTTCTGTTTTATTTACGCAGACGATCAATTTTTTCAGATACGGACGCAGAATACCGATAAGCTCTTCATCTTCACTTGTTATTTCACCAGCCTCAAGAAGCAGAACAATTAGATTAGCTTTTTTTAACATATCGAGAGTTTTTTCAACAACCAGTTTGTCAATTCCTTCAACATCGGCAAGTTTAAAACCGCCTGTATCAATTAAACGAAGCGGCTTTCCTTCGATCAAACAATCCGCTTCGACGGGATCACGCGTCACGCCCGGCGTAGGATCTGTAATCGCTCTGCGTTTTCTGAGCAGGCGGTTAAAGAGAGTGGACTTTCCCACATTGGGACGCCCGGCAAGCACTACTGCCGGAAGATTGCGGTATTTAACGCTGGCTGTCATTTTGATTTCTCTTTTTTCCGATCATATTTTTTATACCAAGAAGATTTTTATCTTTCACAGCCGAAAGCAAAAATATTCCAAGAAGAAGATAAACAGCCGCGTTTACCGCAAGCGGCGCTCCGAATGAAATAATGTTCGCGTAACCCGCGAAATATTCGCATAACAAAGGAGATAAAAAATAAACGGGAATAATCGCGAGCGCGGAAAGGATCAGCATTTTTAAAACATAGAGCAGGGCGGAACCTATTACGCCTTTTAAGTTGATGTTCGGATTTCTTTTTAAAAAAATAAAAAGCAGAATTGTATTTACCGCGCTTGCGGCTGTTAAAGCAAACGCGATTCCGGCTCCGCGGTACGGTCCCGCCAGAATTGAGGCAAGCGTGATGTTCACGGCAAAAGAAATAATGCCCGCGATAGTCGGAGATTTGGTATCGCTTTGCGCGTAAAACGCAGGCGCAATAATGCGGTTGAGAGCGATGAATAAAAGCCCCGGCATGTGAAAAGTAAACGCGGCAAGAGTAAGCGAAAGAGAGCGATCGTCAAAAGTGTCGCCCAGAAAAAGAAGGCTTATAAGATTTTGTCCCTGCACAAGCGAAAAAAAAGTAACGGGAATTGTAATAAGCGCGATAATACTTATCGAGGAGCTTAACCTTTTATTGTAAATGTCCCACTGAGCGGTTTTTGCGTATTCAGTAAGATTCGGAAGAAGCACGGTGCCGATACTCACAGCGAACACGCCGAGAAATAATTCCTGAAGACGAAGCGAATACTGAAGACTCGATACAACTCCTTCTCCTGATCTTCCCGCGAGCGCTGTTGATACAAGATCGTTTAACTGATAAGCCGCCATTCCGATTATCGTCGGGCCAATCAGCCATAAAACTTTCCGCACTCCGGGATTTTTTAGCGCGCGTATCAATCCTGTAATAAAAAATTTTCTGCCGTTTCTTAAAACGAAAGGCAGCTGAATTGCCGCTTCCAAAAAGCCGCCGATCAAAATTCCAGCCGCCATCGCCCGGGCAGGGTTCGCCATGTAAGGACTAAATACGTAAGTGCTGGCAATTGTTACGATATTTAAAAGAATGGGCGCAAGCCCGGACGGCGTAAAAATATGATGGCTGTTTAAAATTCCCTGAAACAGCGCGGCGAGTGATATAAACGCTAAGAAAGGAAACATTATTCTTGTCAGTAAAATTGTTTCATCGTATTCCGCTATTCCGAAAATTTTTACAAGAAGCGGAGCCAGGAGCACGCCAGCCATTACTATTAAAGTTACAAAAAAAGTAAGGAAGGTGAACATGCATGATAAAAATTCGCGCGTCTTTTCTTTATTGTCTTCAAGCAGATGTTCTTTATAGGTCGGAATGAACGCTACCGCGATTGATCCTTCCGCGCAAAGACGGCGAAAAAGATTAGGCAGAATAAACGCGACAGAAAACGCGTCGGAGAGAGCTGTTGTCCCGAGGAACTTTGCCTTCACCATTTCTCTGACAAGTCCTAAAAGACGAGACGCTAATGTTAAAATCGATAAAACTGATCCGTGCTTTACTAGCGATTTCGCTGTCTGTACAGGCGGTTTTATTTCCTGAAGCGGAACGCACGCGCCGTCTTCGGTTTGATTTTCTTCTGTTGGCTTTTCCATCATTTTCTGTTAAAAATAAACACGCTGGGAAGCGCCGGGTTTTCCATATGTTCCTTTGCTTCCTGAAGATGATGGATTGCGCATTTATCATTAGGATCGGCGCTGACTACTTTCTGAAAACGCTGAACGGCGGCGGGGTAATCTTTCATGTGGAATTTCCGCACGCCTGATTCAAAAACTGATTTTGTCCGCAGTCTGTTTTTCATGTCTTTAGGTGAAAGCGCGTCCAGCATGTCAAATAAACCTACTACTACGTTGACGCCTGCCGCCTGCACCATGCCGATAAACCGGTAAGAAAATTCTGATTCATGCCCGACAAGCTGATTCAGCGTATCTCTTGTTATCAGCAAACCGGAACCTGTTTGTTTTGTTAAACCTTCAACGCGCGAAGCCAGGTTGACGTTAGCTGAAATAACTGTGCTTGAAAGCCTTTCGTTTTCGCCGACTATTCCCATCATTACAGATCCTGAATGAATGCCTATGCCGATGTTAATTCCGTCCACGCCGATGGTTACTCTTGTGCTTGTGTCAATTACAAGCGTTTGGTATAGTTCAATAGCTGCGCGGACAGCTTCCATGCCGTTAACGAAAAGAGCCATTGCCGCATCCCCGATGTATTTATCAACGAAGCCGTTATGTTTGCGGATAATGGGACCCGCGATGCCGAGCAGTTTATTAATGAATTCAAAATTTTCCCGCGCTGTCATCATTTCCGAATTAACCGAGAAGTAGCGTATGTCAAAGAATAATATATTGATGTCGCGCTGAACGTTATCGCCCAGTTTCATTTTTGTTATGTCAGATACGCCGAGCTGCTCCATAAACTGGACAGGAACAAACCTGATTGTGGATTCATTCAGCTTTGTTATGCGATCAAACTGGAATTGCAGCTCTTCCGCCATGTTGTTAAGGCCGTGGCTTACCTTGCCCAATTCGTCGCGCGCCATGTAAATCACGCGCGCTGAACGGTCTCCGCTCGCGATGTTATGTAAAACTTTTCCAACGACAGAAAGATGCTTCACGATTACAGAGATTAAAATACAGAGAGCCGCTAAAATTATCACACAGACCGCGGCTACTATATAGGCGACGTATCTTTTTAGCATCGCGCTGCCTATTTCATGCCCTGTCATGTCAACGCCGATTTCAAGTTTTCCCGCGATTTCTCCCGAGCTGTTGTAAACAACTGTATTCGCGAAAGTCCATTTGCCGTTAAACAGTTCAGAGGTATTTACAATTGGTTCTCCCCTCAGTAATTGTTCAAGTACTTCGCCTGTAACAGGTTCGTCTGTGCGGAAGAGATTCCATTCTTCTTCAGAAATAACAATTACATATTCAAAATTATCGCCCTTATATAAAGCCGCGTAATAGGCTTTATTCCACGGGTTAGCGTTGTATCCAACGATCTTTTTTACATTTTCCGCAAGCCTTATATATTCTTCGCTGTGAACGTCTTTAATGGATTCAATTTTATCAAGATCATCTCCGTCAATGGACTGCGCGGAAAGAACGGCAAGTCCTGTCATTTCATTATAAAGAGAGTCGTTTAAACGCTCTGTCATTATATTAAATGTCAGCGTGAATACGATAATAAAAGCGACAACCAATAACGGAATGATTACAACGGTTAATTTTATAAAGAGTGATATATAACCTTTTAGAATTCCTATGAACAGGACGCAAAGAGCGGCGATAAAAAGCAGCGCTCCCAGCACAAGAGCAATTTGAACAATCGCTATATGCAGTCTCTTGCTAAAGGGAAGAAGCAATTCGCCTTCGTATGTGGTAAAGTCAACACTGTCGAACATCCAGACAACTTCACCGAAAACGCCGGCATAAATATATTCATGTAAACCAAAACCTTTTAACGCGGGTTCTTCGCCGTTCATCTGTAACTGCCTGAAATATCCTTCAGGAACAACATGCTTAAACCCTGTATCCGTAATGCGAAGAATATTATTGGAAGCCATATCAAAGAAAACCAATTCATCATGCGCGTCATAAAAAATATACCATGGAATGATTCCGCCGTCTTTTAAAGTCCAGTCGCAGCTCGCGCGCAGTTCAGGCTCTTCGCCGTTTTTTACTTCATAAATATCGCCGTCGCGAAGGACATACGCGTAATTACCCATGTCTTTTAAAACAAGCTGCGCGACCATAAAATTATTAATTGGTTTTCCCGGATAGTACTCATGCAGAACTTTTGTTTCCATCCCGTCCCGGAACGTATCGTAATAATAAAGGGTAACCTTGTCTTTTTCAGTCCGCGAAAAAGTAAGCATGCCGTCATCGCAGTTGAATGATCCGAACTGATAAAACAGCCGCGGGTTACTGTAAACATCATCGTAACTGAAACTTAAAATATCTTTTACAAATTTCCCGTGATTGTCATATTTTCTGATTATATCGCGTTTTGTAAGCAGCGCGTCGTATTCGGCTTCTATCGCGTACACGTAAAGATTTCCGGATCCGTCAATTACGCAGTCAACAATGCGAAGATACTCGTCTAATTTATCCACGTCGATTGTGTAGCGGATGTTTCCTTTTGGATCCATGCAAATAAGGCGGAATGAACCGTTATCAATAATATACAGGTTACCGTCTTTTTCATATTTTGCCGCGGCGGGAGCAGAAATAGTTGTGTTCTGCTGGAAAGGTCCATGTTGAAAAACTTTATGATTGAAAAAACAAAACGCGCCTAAACCGAGAAACCCGCAAGTAAAAGCGGCGAATAATATCCAAAGCGAGGACTTTTTCATAAAACATTCTAGTATAATCTTTAAAAGATGTAAATACTATTATTCAACTTTAAAGCGCGATACCTCTTTAATCAAATGACCGATGCCTTCGCGGTTCTTGATGCTGATTTCGTTTACCTGATGTACGGCAACGTTGATCTGTTCAGCGCCTGATGACATTTCGTTTATGCCGGATGTTATTTCCTGCGTCGCTTTTTCAAGGTTGATGCTTTCCTGAATTACTTCTTTCGCTCCGTCAAGCATTTCATGAGAACCGGCTTGAACTTGTTTTGTTATTCCGTTTACGCTGCTTATTCCTTCCAGTATCTGTTTTGATCCTTCGCCCTGTTCTTCCATCGCTCTGCGGATGTTTTCTTCCTGTTCGGCGACAACCCTGACATTTTCTTCGATTGCGTCAAACTTGCTTAGTACATTTTCTGTTGAATGTGTTATTTTGTCGATTGACTCTTTTATTTTTTTGAGCACGCTGCCGATGGTCTTGGATTGCTTGCTGGAATTTTCCGCGAGTTTTCTGATTTCATCCGCTACTACAGCGAAACCTTTGCCGGCTTCGCCTGCGTGCGCCGCTTCGATTGCGGCGTTCATCGAGAGCAGGTTGGTCTGCGCCGCGATATTGTTCATTACAGAGTTGATTTGCAAAAGACCCTCTGACTCGCGCGCGATTTCCTGGATGTCAGATGACACTTCCTGCAATCCGCCGCGTCCTACCTCAGATGAATCTGTCAAAGTTTTTACATTCGCGCCGTTCTTTATGAGTGTATCTGTAACTGAAGCGATGTTGGCTACCATCTGTTCTATTGCGGCTGATGCCTGCGAAACGTGCGCTGTCTGGTTTTCGATATTGCCGTTTAATTTATTAATGTTAATCGTTACCTGTTCCATTGTCGCGTTTGTTTCCGTAACGCTTGCGCTTTGATTTATAATTCTGCCTTTAATGCTTTGTATGTTCGCGGTAATTTCGTTTATCGCGGCGGCTGTTTCGTTCATGTTGCTGGCAAGATCATTTCCTATGCCGGATAGATTTTGCGCTTCTTTTTTAATCGCTAAAACAAGATCTTTTATCTTTTCTATGGTTTCATTAAAATACCGCGACAGATCGGTGATTTCATCATTTCCCTTTTCTTTAATATGCACCGTTAGATCGCCTTCGCCCTCAGCTATATCTTTTAATGTCGCCGCGACTTCAACAATAGGCATCATGGTGAAATGAAGGACAAAGTAAACGAGTACCGCTACTAACGCTATAACCAATATTGCGATTAAAATTGTAAATCTTGTAAAATCATTTACCTCGGAAAAAATATGATCTTCGCTTGTTCCGATCATTACAGCCCAGAACGAATCTGAATCGCCGATACGAAGCGGCGAAAAGAATGTTTCTATATTTGTATTAAATAATTTTGAATGAGCGTTGGTGCGGAAATCCTTTCCTTCGGCGATTGCTTTCATCGCAGGTTCCAAATCATCGCCTAAAAAAGCTTCCGTTTCACGCATGTTTTTCCCGACACGATCAGGTATTGAATGCGCCAGAATAAATCCTGTGTTGGTATAAATCCCCATTACGGTTACTTCTTCATGTGAATCAAAAGACGCCTTCAGTATCGGCTGCATTCGCTCTGTATACATGAGCATGCCTACAGCTCCTACCACCTGATTGGTGCGGGAACAGATGACAGGAACCATAAATCTGATTAATGTGTGCCCGTCTCTGACCATAGGAGGTTCGATACGGTCTCTTGGATTTTTTGAATCAACAGTTTCTAAATATGCCATCGTCATGTCTACATCGGTGGTAGACCGGATTGCTACTCGTCCGCTTTCTCTTGTATAAGCTGTCGCGTATTGACCTGTGCTTGTTGAACCAGGTCTGCCAATCATTTGGGCGTCCAAACCGTCCACCGCGTTTGGTTTCCACACTGTATAAATTTGCAAATATTCGGATCTGGCTTCCAAAACGCCCTTTAACATAGTGTCAAATATAGTACGCCGGTCGCCCACTTCTATATCCTGATAGTCGGACATTATTTCCGCTATTGTGTTTAACATGGAGAAACGGGAGTCCTGCCGTCCTTTCCAGAACTCTGCCTGTTCTCCTGACAAGTACTCGATTATTTTGATATTCAGGTCTACGGCTATGTGTGACGCTTCACCCAACATTAAAATCGCAATGCCGGCTACAACGGCAATAAGAATGCCAATTACAAGGATGCTTAATCTTAGTTTTAACTTCATCTTATTCTCCTTTTTTACGAATAATTAGCATAAAATCGGCACTCTATCTGCTCATTTTACCTGTCCATAGAATAAAATACAAAAAATGATATGTCAAGATAAATGATTGGAATGTTCATTCTTCACCTTGACACTTTACTGTCCATGGCTAGAATTAACGCAGTTAGATTTAAAACTGTTTTTTTACGGTTTATATTTACTTGGTGAAAATCAGGTAAAAAAAAGGAGGCTTCATAATGAAGAAGCTATGTAAGTTTTCGGTGATTTTAGCTGCCGGATTAATAATCGCGCTCTCTTTCACTTCCTGCGGGAAAGGCGCTCTCAACGGAACATGGGTCAGCGGTAATGAGTCAATAACTATGAAAAACGGCGTCTTTACAGTTACAGCAGAGGAAGGTGAGTTTAAGGGAAAGTATACTACCAGCGGCAAGGATAATATTTCATTAACTATTGAAGAAGTAAGAGGCGACCTTTTTTCAGTAATGGGACTTCCTTCGAATAAATGGTTTACAGAAGACTCGCTTAAAAAGGCTATAATAGATCTTTTAGTTGAATTTGGTTTTTCTGCAGCGGAGGCGGAACAATTTTACAATGAAGAGCCGGATCTTAGAGAGATGAGCACGGTTTTTTCATCTTTGACCGGTACCTATACGAAGGATACCATGAAAATAAATACTTTCGGTGATATAACGGAATACAAAAAACAAAAATAAAAAAATAATAAAATTAATAAAAAGGCTGCCCCAACAAGGACAGCCTTTTTTTATAAACAAATTCATAAACACATTGTACGAATCCATATCACATTGGATAAAATTTGTGGAGTTTGCGCTATGCGCAAACTCCAAGGATTACTAAAAATCGCTTTGCGATTTTTAGTAATCCATACCGCCCATTCCTCCCATTCCGCCGCCCGGCATTGCGGGAGCTTCCTTCTTCTCTGGAATATCTGTAATGGCGCATTCGGTGGTGAGCAAAAGACTCGCAATCGAAGCAGCGTTCTGCAAGGCAGAGCGTGTGACTTTCGCCGGGTCAATGATACCAGCTTTGATCATATCTACCCATTCCATTTTGGCGGCGTCAAAACCTAAGCCTTTCTTTTCGTTCTTCGCGCGGTCTGCGATCATTGCAGCGTCTACGCAGGCGTTTTCTGCAATCTGGCGAATCGGCTCTTCTAAAGCGCGTTTAACAATTTTGAAGCCGACTTTTTCGTCATCGGTAAGACCGCTCATGTCAGCTTTTTCAAGTGACAGTGCCGCCTGAATAAGAGCGATGGCGCCGCCCGGGACGATTCCTTCGTCGATTGCCGCGCGTGTAGCAGATAACGCATCTTCAACGCGGTGTTTCTTTTCTTTAAGCTCAACTTCTGTCGCAGCTCCTACATTGATAACCGCAACGCCGCCTGCGAGTTTTGCAAGGCGTTCCTGCAATTTTTCACGGTCGTAATCGCTTGTGGTATCTTCGATCTGCGCTTTAATCTGCGCGATTCTGTCTTGAATGTCTTTCTGCTTGCCCGCGCCGTTAATAATCGTTGTATTGTCTTTATCAACTTTTACGGTTTTCGCCTTGCCAAGCTGAGAAATATCGGTGTTCTCAAGTTTGAGACCGAGTTCTTCGGAAATTACTTCGCCGCCTGTTAAAATGGCGATGTCTTCCAGCATTGCTTTGCGGCGGTCACCGAAGCCGGGAGCCTTAACCGCGCATGTGCGGAGAGTTCCGCGCAGGCTGTTTACAACCAGTGTGGAAAGCGCTTCGCCGTCGCAGTCTTCCGCGATGATGAGAAGCGGCTTGCCGCTTTGGGCGACTTTTTCCAAAAGCGGAAGCATGTCTTTCATGCTGGAAACTTTCTTGTCGTGGATAAGAATGAAGACGTCTTCGTAAACGCTTGTCATTGTATCGCGGTCTGTCACGAAGTAGGCGGAAATATAACCGCGGTCAAACTGCATACCTTCGACAAATTCGATTGAAGTATCCATTGTCTTGGATTCTTCTACAGTGATAACGCCGTCTTTGCCGACCTTTTCCATCGCGTCCGCGATTGTGTTGCCGATTTCGCTGTCGTTGTTCGCTGAAACAGAAGCGACGTGGGAGATTTCTTCCTTGTCTTTAATCGGTTTTGAATTTTTCTTGATTTCATTAACCGCGATATCGACCGCTTTATCGATGCCTCTTTTGAGTTCGAGAGGGGTCATTCCCGCTGTGACAGCTTTAAGTCCCTCTTTTACCAGTGAATAGGCAAGGACTGTGGCTGTTGTGGTTCCGTCACCGGCGACATCGTTTGTCTTTGTGGCGACTTCTTTTAAGAGCTGGGCTCCCATATTTTCATAAGGATCGGCAAGTTCTACTTCTTTCGCTACCGAAACGCCGTCTTTTGTTACTGTTGGAGCGCCGAACTTCTTGTCAAGAAGGACATTGCGCCCTTTGGGGCCGAGAGTTACCTTTACAGCCTTGGAAATTTGCTCAACTCCTGAAAGCAGTTTACGCCGGGCTTCTTCGTTGAACATCAACTGTTTTGCCATATTATTTCTCCTAAATGGTTATTTTTGACAGGCACAAACCTGCGCCTGCTCCCTTTATACCAAATTACTTCAATCTCTTCAATAGGGCTAATAAGTGAGGAGTGAGAAATTAGGAGTGACAAGTATTTTCATACTCCCTACTCCTCATTCCTCATTCCTCACTCCTCACTCCTCACTCCTCACTCCTCACTCTTCCTTTGCTAAGGCGGTAACCAGCAGTTCTGCGAGGGCGGCGGCTTCGCCTTCTGTCAGGGTGACTCCTTTGCCCATTTTTTCATGGTTCGGCGCCCAGTCGCGGACATCGAGTTTCGGCGCTCTGCCGCTCCACGAGATTAGGTTTAG
>JGI24695J34938_10003827_pt1 | contig 10221 bp, 8 predicted proteins | sample TergutCo191P3_FD_34938 | JGI IMG/M metagenome (IMG submission 34938) | reverse complement strand
TACTGGCCCGAGCTGGCGGCACTGGATAATGTGGATCATTCCAAGGAATTTCACCCCGAAGGCAATGTCTGGAAGCATACCATGGAGACGATGCGCTACCGGAAAACGCCGGGGCAGGCCGGTTTTGATCTGCGGCTTTCGCTGGGGCTGCTGCTGCATGATGTAGGTAAACCGCTTTCAGAAGCCTCGGGCCGCCGCCGTTTTAACGGTCACGCGGAACTGGGCGAACCGCTGGCACGGCGTTTTCTTGAACGGTTAGGTTTTGAGGCCCCTCTGGTACGCGATGTCTGTTACCTGGTGCGGAACCACATGCTGCCGGCAGCCCTGTCCCGCCTGCCCCTGAAACGCACCGGTGAAATAATGGAATCGTTTCTGTTTCCCACTCTGCTGGAATTGTACCGTTGTGATGAATCCTCGTCATTCAAAGGGCTTGACAATTATTACCAGAACAGCGCCGCCTACCAATCGTATCTGAAACACCGCCGCAACCCCTACCGCTCGGCTAACGGAAAGAAACTCGTCTGTTTATCTCCATCTGCCCTTCCTTGACTTTGTGTAGGTAATTACCTACAATGTAAATATGGAATACGATGTTGAGCAACTTGACGTTTTTATAACATGGTTTGACAGTTTGACAGATAGACGCGCAAAAGATCGTATAAAAGCAAGAATCGAACGTGCTAAAAACGGAAACTTCGGTGATTGGTCAGCGGAAGGCGGGAAAGTTCGGGCAATGGTCATTGATTATGGTCCCGGTTACCGCCTGTATTATACAATCCGTCAAAATAGAATTATCCTCCTCCTTTGCGGAGGTGATAAAAGCACTCAGAAGGCGGATATTAAGGAAGCGCATAAACTTGAAAAGGAGATAGTATGAAACATTTGTTTCATATTCAATATTACTGTACGGTTGTAGCCGTTCGAAGAAGAGGTTAACTAAATGAAAACAACAAAATGGAATATTTATGATCATCTTAAGACCGGGGAAGATATCGAAGGTTTTATCGAAGCGTCAATAGAAGAAGCCAAAAATGATACCGATCCGAAATATCTTATTCATGCGCTTGAAACTGCCGCTCGTGCCAGGGGTATGCTTAAAACAGCCAATGAAGCCGAAGTTGATCGTGCAAGTCTTTATCGTATTCTTTCCGGCGAAACAGATCCCAGAGCCAGCACTCTGGCAAAAATAGCCAATGTTCTTGGTTATCGTCTGACACTTGTCAAGCAAACTCAAAATGTTTGAAAGTAAAAATACTTTTATGCGTTTAACTTAAGGACATAATATCACGGAGGGCCATAAATATGGCGCGGATCACCTGCCTTTCCCGTCGATTGTCTGGATGGTTCCGTCCGGGTTATAGGCCAGTTCCGCTACTTTGAGGCTTCTGAGCCATGTCTTTCCGCCAGAGGGAACGCTGTCATGATGGAAGAGGTACCATTTTCCCTTAAACTCAACGATTGCATGATGGGTTGTCCAGCCGACAACCGGTGTCAGAATAACGCCCTGGTATGTAAAAGGCCCGTATGGGTTATTGCCGACAGCGTAACATAAATAATGCGTGTCGCCTGTTGAATATGAAAAGTAATAGTTGCCGTTATATTTGTGCATCCATGAAGCCTCAAAAAAACGGCGCTGATTGTCACCGTATGCAAGGGGCTTTCCGTTACTGTCCAGGATAATTACCGGGCGCGGTTCTTCGGCAAACTGGAGCATGTCATCGCTGAGTTTTACTGCTCGCGAAGGAATGGCTGGCGCATCGTTCGGGAGGGCAAGCGCGTTTTCAAGCGCTTTGTTATCGCGGTAACGCTGCAACTGCCCTCCCCATAATCCGCCGAAATACATTATGTACTCGCCGTTTTCCTCGAAAACGCACGGATCGATGCTGTAACTCCCGCGAATAGGGTCGGGCTGCGGAACGAATGGCCCTTCGGGACGATCCGCGACAGCAACCCCGATGCGGAAGATGTCATTTTTATCTTTTAGCGGAAAATACATAAAATATTTGCCGTTTTTATACGCTACATCGCAGTCCCATAACTGGCGTCCCGCCCAGGAAATGCCGCTGACATCCAGAACCGCTCCATGATCGGTTATCCTGCCGTTTTCCACATCGTCTAACGAAAACACATGATAATCCTTCATGTCAAAATGATCGCCGTTATCATTTTCCGATATATCGCTTTCCCGATCATGGGAAGGATAAATATACAGCCTGCCGTTAAAAATATGCACGGAAGGGTCCGCCATATAATCGTCCGGAATTAAATATTTTGTTTGCACGGAATTATGCTCCTTTATTCTGGGTTTATCTTATTTTAATAATTTTGTCAACGAACCTCTCTGCGGCTCTCTGCGGCACTGCCATCAACCTGGCCGTATACAGGTTCGTCTTCTGCTGCGGTTAGAGCGTTACTGTCATTATACCCCTGTTCGTAATCCATATAATAAGTACCGTTTTTGATTTCTTCGATAGTTTCCTTAACTTCATGTACGCAATCCATAAGGTTATTTTTGATTCTATTTCCCCAAAATCTGATGACAGCCCAGCCCATGTTTTCAAGCGTTTTCTCATTTTTGTTATCGCGCATAATATTACGTTCAATTTTTAGCTGCCAATAATCCGCGTTTGTTTTAAAGCGGTTTTTCCTGTTTTCCCAATCCTTGCCGTGCCATAATTCGCCGTCACAAAAAATCGCTATCTTGTTTTTTGTTATGGCAATGTCCGGCCTGCCCGGCAATTTATCGTAATTTTTACGATAACGAATTCCTTCATGCCATAATGCCCTGCGCAACAAGATTTCTATAGAAGTATTTTTACTCTTTATTCTGGACATGCATTTATGGCGTTGTTCGGGAGTTAGTACGTCCATCGTCAGGCCTGTGTGTCACTCCTTTTTTATGACGGCAACTTTGTAATGGGGGGATGTCATATCCAGGCCTGCTTCGCGGAAACCGTCTTGTATGTTTTCGTAAAGCTGCGTGTAAATTCTGGGAACCATGCCGACCGCTTTTGTATAACAGTTAACCTGGTAACAGGCGTAAAAGTCGTCCAGACCGGTCTGCAGCACAAAGGGCTTCGGCTTTTTAAGCACATGATCCGTTGCCTGGGCGGCGTTTATCAGAATTTCGTGAACGGTCTGCCATGGCGTGTCATAGCCGAAAGTGACCTCCACATGGAGTACCAGGCCCTCTTCGTCTTCGTCGGATGACGTGTTGTAGTTGATTATATCGGAACCGAGTATGAGCAAATTGGGAAAGGTGACATACTCGTTTTTATGGGTTTTCAACCGGATTACCATCAGGTTTTTCTCCACCACGAATCCTGTTCTCTCCTTGATTTTTACACGGTCGCCGATTTTGAAGGGACGCATGTAGGTGATCACCAGCCCCGCTACAAGGTTTCCGATTGCGCTGGTGGACCCCAGCGAAAAAATAACGCCGACAAAGACCGAAACCCCCTGGAATATCTTTGAATCCGAGCCGGGCAGATAGGGATATGCCAGCGCTACGGTAAAGGCCCAGAGCAGCACCTGGAGTATCTTTTGGGTGGGATCCGCCCAGTCGGAATAAAATCCGGGTATTACCAGCTTGCCATTTGTTATCTGAACGGTAAAAAAATTCAACGCTTTAATCACATAACGGGTTATGGATACGATGATTATAATTTTAATCAGGTTGGGAATATATTTGATGGTGCCGACTGAAATGTCTCTCAGCGGGTCCAGAATATAGCGAAAGAGCGTTGTTGCGAGATTTCTGGTCGCGGGGAAAAGACTGAATACTATCGGCAGGGTAAGAAACAGCAGAAAGATCGTTATCAGATATTTGAGTATCCTCAGTGAAAATAACAGTACGTCAATAATTTGCTTGGTACTGAGGAGTCTTAATTTTTTAATGGTTATGGGCTTAATCTTGTTTCCGGCGGAGCATCTTACCTTTTTGGACAGCGATTTAAAAAGAAGCTGCCAGATAAACCATATCAGCAGGGCCTGCGCGGCTATTATTCCAAGGGCAATGCCAAGGCGTACCGCGAACCTCTTTGTATGTTTTCCGGGATCCTCATCGGCGGTTTGTTCCGCACCCTGGGCAAGGGCAGCCTCATCCCCGTCAGCGGAACCAGCGGTATCTTCGGCACCATCTGCAACTTCGGCGGCGGCGATTGTTTTCTGGGCTGCCGGGGTTTGCGTCTCGCCATTGTCCGGGGTTTCCTGTGCCGCCGCGAACGGCAGAGAAATCAGCAGAAAGGCGCTTAAAAAAAATGTTATGTGTTTCATATTATTTTACCAACAGGCCGGCGATGGAAAGGGCCGCCGGAAAGGTTGCGATGGAGCTGCCAAGGCTCGACAGGAAAAATACCAGGAGAACCCGGCTTATCCGGTTCCGGTAAAGGCCTTTTAAGCTGACAACATCATCCGAAAAATTTTCGGCGTCTGAAACGCGGGGTTTGCGGACAGATGCCTGCACAAGGCCGGACAGAATCCCCACGCCGATAAACGGGTTAAAGGTGGTGATAGGCGCTCCCGCAAATGAAATTAATATCGCCAGAGGGTGCCCGAGGGCGATGATGCACCCCAGCGCGGCAAAGGAACCGTTCCACAACACCCAGCGGCGCAGCATTTCCAGGCTGATTGCGGCATCGGCGCGGAGAAAGCCTGCGACAATGAGGGCCGCGATGAGTACCGGAATGATCCAGCGGGCGGCTTTGGAAAGCCAGCTTGGCGAAGGAATGGATTCGAGATGGGCAAGGTCGGGAGGGTTGTCCCCTGCCGCGTATTTTTCAAGCTGCGCCTGTATTCCCTTTATATGCCCGGCGCCCACAACGGCCAGGGTTGTGCCGCCGCACAGATTCGCCGCCGCCCATATCTTCGCGGCGAGATAATGATCGCGTTCGTCAATAAGGGTTTCCTTGACTGCGGGCAGGTATTTTGCCAGCTCCGCCATCATGCCGTCAAGTTCGTTGTTGTTTTTGAGTTTTTCAATTTCTTCGGCGCTGAGTTTTTCCGAAACAAAAGCGCTGGAAAGCAATGTCGCAAGCAGCTTGCATTTGCTCCACAGGCTGCAGCATGCCCAGGCTCGCCGGAGGGTGGTCTGCACCATGCGGTCACAGAGGCTGAAGGCGATGCCCAGTTCTTTTGCGGTGTTCAGCGCGGCGAGCATCTCCTCGCCGGGCTTTACGCCAAGCTCGTTTCCCAGGCGGCGCTGAAAGCTGGCAAGGGCGATATTCGCAATCAGCAGGAAACCTTTGCCTTCCCTTAAAACCTTGGTTACATTTAACCGGTCCCAATTATCCTCATTGGTGATTGAAGCCATCCGGCCTTCGTCCAGTTCCACGCATACCATTCCGGGGTTTTCATCGCGGATTGCCGCCGTTACCTCGTTAATGCTTTCTTTGGAAACATGGGCTGTCCCGATCAGGTGAATATCCTTTCCGTCCAGCGTCAGGCGTATATTATTTCCGTTCATGTTCGTTCCTTATAAATTTTTTAACCCCCGTTCTTCCAGAATGGATTCGTTGATTTTCCATTCAACAGTGCCGATGCGGTTCATGTCCTGTACCATTAAAAAATAATTATTGGCAAGCGTTTTATTTCCCCTGATATCGTAATAGTTGGCAATGTAAAATAACATTCGTGATTTTTCATCGAGGTTTTGTTCCTTGTCCGCCCTTTCCACTGCGTCAATGTCGCCGGAGAAGTCATGGTACAACCGGAGAATTATCCAGTCCGCCGAATCGCGCGGAACAGTCTTAAGTACCTGGGAAAGGAATTGTTTGGGGTCGCTCGGCCGGCCGGCCCTCATCCAGTTTATCGCGGCAAGCAGCGCGTAGCGGTATTCCTTGGGCGCCTGCCGGTATGCGGTAAGAAAAGCGTCCCGCGCTTCGGTGTATTGGCCGTACCTCATTTTTATTATTCCCAGGCCTTCTGCCGCAAAATAATAATCGGGCCTGAGTTTTGTCAGGGTTGTATAGTCCAGTTCGGCGCCTTTATAATCGCCGGATTCGTCTTTGATGCCGGCGCGGTATATGTACGCGAGGAAACTGCCCGGAGAAAGGGCAATCGAGTGATCCAATTCCTGCAGCGCTTCCTGTTTCCGGTTAAGGTCTACCAGGGTTGTGGCGCGATCCACCGATACCCAATAATTATCAGGCTCGATCTTTTTTGCCTCATCCAGGTCTTTCAGCGCGTCTTCCAGAAAACCCGCCCCCTTGTACAGCCTCGCCCGTTCGTTAAGCGGCTGTGCCCATTGGGGGTTCTGCCGGATGGCCCTGTTGAGCAGTTGCTCGGATTTTTTGGGGTCATTGGCATAGCGGTAAACAATTGCCCTTCCCACCAGGGCTTCCCGGTAGTTGCCGTCGGCGGCCAGCGCCCGGTCAAAGTGGCCGGCTGCGGTTCGCAGGGACTGGGCGCGCAGCGCAATATAGCCAAGATCGGACAGGGCTTTGGGGTTTTTGGGATCGATTTTGATCACCCGCTCCAGCGTGGTCCGCTGCTCCCTGTCTTTTCCCTCGATGGAAGCGGCGGCGGCAAGCACCAGCAGGGCGTCGATATTGTTTGGGTCTTTGGATGCAATATTCGAGGCAATGGAGCGGGCGTCGGCGGTACGTCCTGCCGAATTCAGCACCGAGGCCCTCAGCAACTGTATTTCCGCGGTCTGTAATGATGTTGTATCCATTCTATCGAACAGGGCAAGCGCGGCGGGGTATTCCCTGCGGGCCATATACTGCGATACTTCGGTAAGTATGGTCTGTGTATCGCTTGTCGTTTGTCCTACAGCCCAGGCCAACGCGCCAAACGCCAGTATAAACACAGGCAGTATATGTACCTTTTGCATACGGCATGTTACCATAATTGCTGTATAAAGGCAATTTACATGGATACCGATGATGTAGTAAGAAGGTTTGAGCCCAATGAGAAAACATTTTTTTCCCCGAATTATATGGTTTTTACTCCTCAATTGTGTGATTTTTATTCTATTGGTCGCCATGCAGTTTCCCCGGGGCGGGAATTTTACCCATAAAATTGACGATTTGCTGATAAGCGGGCGTTACGCTTCGGATACGGATAAACTGGCAGGCTGGCAGCCCCTGGACGGGGGGGTAACCGTACAGTACGGGGGGTTGGAATTCAGGCTTGATCTCTCCGAATACATATCCGTTTTGGATAACGGTGCGGCGTTCATGCTGCCCGGCGGCGTTGAACTTTCTTTTTCCCTGCAATATATCAACGGGATGGGCAACGTCCCCGAGCTAAAAATCAGCGGAAAATTTGCTGAGGAAGACGATTCTTCTGTAGAAATTCCTTTTAAAACGCAGCGATCCTCGATTGTCCGGGACAACAACACCGATCCGCTGAACATTCTGTATAGGGGCTCCCTTTACCAGTTCAGCCGCCCCCTGTCCTTTGGAGAATCGGGCCAGATTGTTCTTGCGGCCTCGTCGCCGGTCATCACGTACCATACTGTAACCGAAGAAGATGAATTCAAGCTCGCCGATTATATTATCCGGCAGGCGGAAACCGCCGAGGCTTATTCCGAAGCGGTATTCTATTGGCTTGACCGTAATTACGCGTTGTGGAGCCGTATGGGGACTCAGACCGATGAAAATACGGTGGTTGCCTGGTGCGGAGAGGCGGTGCGGCGGGGCAATTACCGCTCGGCAATATCCGCCGTGCCGGCAAGTTTCAGCACCGACCCCCAGCGGACATGGGAATCTGCCGTTTATCAGTTTGACCGGCGAATCGGCGTTTGGGAGAGAGCGGCGAGATCCGTCGGCGCTTTTGAGCGCGAAAGGTTTAACACGATTTCCCGCCTGCTGGCGGACAGGGGGAGCGCTGTTTTTAACGAGAACCGCCTGATAGAATTTCTGGCGATTCGGGGCTATAACGACCTGATTAATAACTTCCTGTCATTCGTGCAGGAAATGGATCCAACCGCCGTTACCCTTGATATGGGGCCGGGAATTCTGGAGTGCTTTTCTGACCTGGACAAATGGCGTCCCGGAGCGGTAAATCCCTTTGTTCCCCTTGCCGAGCGGGTCCTTTTGCTGGCTACTGATAAAATACGCAGGGATGGGGACCAGGTTTTTATTGTTTCCGATTCTCTTGCGGACACCGAATTTAACCTGCGTTTTGGGATGGCTGTTATACAATGGGGCGAGAAAAACGGCATCAGCGACTGGGTAGGGCTTGGGCGGTCGATAGTTCTTTCGGTTATTTCCCTGGGCGATGATGCCGGTTCAATCCCGTCATCGCTGGAAATAAATGGAACCGGGTCCCCCGGAGGGAGGATCAGTTCGGCGCGATTGTACCGGATTTTGGGCGGCAGCGAATACCTTCCCCATGCGACGGCAACAGGGGCAGACGGCATTTGGGCGTGGACAGCCGCTTCATCGGTCAATATCAACCGGACCAGCACATTGATGGACATCTCTGTCAGATTCCCCGTTGGCGAAACCCATTACGTGATGCTTCGCAATGTGCCGTCATTCCCGCAACTTCAGATTTACGGGATGAACTGGCGCAGGGCTGTCGATTTTGAGAGTTACTACAATGCCTCCGGCTGGTACTATTTTGAACAGGAACGCACCCTTGTTTTAAAACTGAACCACCGTTCAACTACCGAGACAGTGAGAATACTCTTTACAGCCCCCAGAGCTCCAGAGCCCGAACCGGCTCAGACCTCAACAGAACAAAGCTAGAAAATTGCCGCTACGCCGCCGAGGTAATGGTCATGGATAAAGTCCTTTACCTTTTTGGTGAGGAGGACGTTTTTCAGGGCGATGATGCGGGGATCGTTTTCCTTGCCTTTGAGTGTTACAACAATATTGACATAGGGCGATTCCGCGCCTTCAATTATCAGGGAGTCCTGTATCGGGTTCATACCCGCCGCAAGGGCATAGTTGCCGTTGATGGTTGCGGCGTCAACGTCCTGCAGGGAACGGGGAAGCTGTGCGGCTTCAAGTTCCTGGAAACGGAAATTCTTGGGGTTGCTGGTAATGTCGCGGGAGGTGGCGAGCAGGCCCACTCCGCTTCTAAGGGTGATAAGCCCGTTGGCCTGGAGCAGGAGCAGCGCCCGGCCTCCGTTGGACGGGTCGTTGGGAATGGCGATTGAAGCGTTGTTGGGCAGCTCGCTGATATCCTTGTATTTGGACGAATACAGCCCAAAGGGTTCTATATGTACCCCGAAAGCGGAAACAAGCTTGGATGACCATTCATTATTGGATTCAAGGTACGGAACATGCTGGAAAAAGTTAGCGTCAAGGTCACCGCTTAATACGCCCATATTGGGCTGCACATAGTCGGTGAATTCCACCACTCTGAGGGCAATTCCCTGCAACATCAGATCGTCCTTGATCAGGTTGAGTAATTCCGCATGAGGCACCGGTGTCGCCCCCACTAACAGGACGGAACTGGATTTCTCGGCGGCCGGCCTGGCTACAACATTCTGGTTCAGGACCAGAACCAATACGCTTGCAATGAGCAGGCTGATGGCAATTTTCTTCATTTTTTCCTCCAAAAAATATAACGGTATCATTCTACCTGTTATTCAACGTTTTGACAATAGGCGGCGGCTGATTATCGTGCCGATAATCTGTACCGCTTCCACCAGTATTAAAATAATGATGACGGCGCCGACAGTCACATCCGTTCTGAAACGGTAGTAGCCGTAGCGGATGGCCAGATCGCCCAGGCCTCTGCCGCCGATAGCCCCCGCCATTGCCGAATAGCCGATTAAATTGATAATGGTCAGGGCCAGGCCGGACACCAGGGAGGGCAGGGCTTCGGGGATCAGCACCTTGCGGATGATCTGGAAGTTGGACGAACCCATCGCGCGGGCGGCGGTAATTACGCCGTGTTCAACTTCGGACAGGGCGGTTTCGGCGACACGGGCGACAAAGGGCGCGGCTGCTATTGACAGGGGGATTATTACCGCCGTGGGGCCTATGCTGGTTTTTATGATCATCCGCGTCAGCGGTATCAGCAGGATCATCAGTATGATAAAGGGGAGGGAGCGGAGCAGGTTAACCACACGGGAGAGTGCGTTGTACAGGATGCGGCGTGGGGCAAGCCCGGCCGGCGAGGTAACGTAGAGGTATGTGCCCAGCGGGAAACCCAGCAGGCAGGCGAAGAACGTAGAGACAAAGGTCATGTATACCGTTTCCGCCGTTGCTGCCGGCAGCATGGACATCACTTCAAAAAACCTGTCGTTAGACATGGAGCATC
>JGI24695J34938_10003825_pt1 | contig 10229 bp, 9 predicted proteins | sample TergutCo191P3_FD_34938 | JGI IMG/M metagenome (IMG submission 34938) | reverse complement strand
CCGTAAATTGTATCGACATCAATTAATTTTTTGCCTATTCTGTCCTTCTGATAACACGCAAGCACAAAACCTGTATTTGTATAAATGGACATGGCGGCAATTTCATCATGGCTTTCTATAACCTGTTCAAGAGCGGCTTGCATTGGAGAAATCGATAAAAGGCAGGCAACACCGCCTACTGTTACTCTTGTTTTTGGATTTATAATCGGAACCATCATTCTAACAAGGTATGTCTCTTTTCCTGTTATCATTCTTAAAAAAGGTTCTTCAACCCTGTCATTTGTTCGATTAGGGCTGTCAAAATAAGCCATTGATGATTCAATATCCGTGCTTGCTCTTAATTCGATTTCTCCGCCTTCCCTTGTGTAAACAGCGGCATACTGACCGCTTGGGGCAGAGCCCGGTATTCCGATAAATTGTTCGTCCATGCCGTCAATAGAGTTTGGTTTCCAGATTGTGTAAATTTGCACCAAATCGGGCTGTGAAGTTAATGTTCCAAGCAGCATATCGTTAAACCGTTCGCGTCTATCTTCCTGTTTTATTTCTTCGTAATCGCCCATAATATCAGCTAACACACGGAGCGCCATTAGGCGCAAATCCTGCCTGCTTTGCCAGTATAAAGCCTGTTCGCTTGTAAGGTATTGAATACTGCGTTTAGAAAGATTTATCGTTATTTCTGAAGCCCTGTTTAAAAGAATAACAGCGATTCCCGTAACTACAAAGATTAATACAGCAATTACCATAATGCTAAGTTTTATTTTAATTTTCATCTACATAACATAATAAATTACAAGATTAAATATTGTCAATAAAATATAATGAAAAATTTTAAAAATATTCGCATAACGTATATATATGTTATGCGAAATTAATGGTATATTTTATAATAAAAATTAATTTTTCTTAAAAAAGGATAAATTTTCCAAAAAAAGATTATTTCCATGCGTATCTATGCTTACAACAAGAGGTCCGAACGCTTTTGTGCGCATAACCCACATGCATTCCGCCATGCCGAATTCAGACCAAATACAATTTTCTATTTTATCTATTTGGCTTGCGCCTAACACGGCGCAGCCGCCGGGGTAGACGCAGTGGATTGCTCCATGTTCCTTGCAGGCGGCGGTTGTCGCTTCTCCCATACCGCCTTTTCCTATCATTATTTTTACGCCTGTTTTTTTTATAAAATCCGCCGCCCATTTTTCCATGCGCGCCGATGTTGTAGGGCCTATAGAAACAAGTTCGTAATTTTCTCCATTTTCTTTTACAATAGGACCAGCGTGATAAATCGCCTTGTCTTTTAAATCGATTGACGGCATGATATTTTCTTCGCAAACCCTGTGATAAACTTCATCGCGCCCCGTTACGAGGGTTCCGCTGAAATAAAAAATATCACCTGCGCGTAAATCACAAATATCAACTTCTTCTTTTCTTCCTCTGTGTAACTCCGTGTACTCTGTGGTTATTATTCTTGATAGGTTGCTCATAGAGATACGTCCTTGTGTGAAAGAAGCGAGAAAGAAAGATCGTTATTTATCCTGATAACCCCGCGGCGTAGCATGTAACACGAAAGGTTAACGGCACAGGCTCTTGTTGCCGTATGCCTAGCCGATGACTCAATATGAACGCCCATTACCGCCTGATTTCCGCGAAGCCCCTGTGCGCCCATGCCAATGCTGTTTAACTTGTCAAAAATTTGCTTTTCCAATTCCTGCATTTTGGGATGAAAATGTTTTGTTCCTAACTGCCTTAAGATCGCCTTTTTGGAAAGCGCTGCGGCGTTTTCTATGTTGTGTCCAAGACCGATGCCGATTAAAAGGGGAGGGCAGGCATTAATTCCCGCTCCTGTAACAATATCAAAAACAAAGGGAATGACTGCTTCAAGCCCGTCGGAGGGTTTAAAAACTTTTGCCTGCCCGGGAAGACTGCAGCCGGCACCTGAAAAATAAAGCGTTATTTCCATTTCTTTGCTGCTGGGAATTATTTCCCAATCGATCCAAGGAGTGCGCTCGCCTGTGTTATCTCCTGTGTTTTTATCGTCATAGTAATTAACAGCGTTTGGTCTTAAAGGAACGCTTACAGTTGCGCGGCGCACAGCTTCGGTTATTGCTTCGGCTGTTATATCCAAGTAAGGGAAAGCGGTTCCGGCTTTAATATAAAACTGAAGCATTCCGGTATCCTGACAGCAGGGTTTATTTTGCTCGATTGCCATTTTTAAATTTTCAAAATAACTGTCGTAAATCGCTTTTTGAATTGGAGTATCTTCGTTCTCGCGCATTTCTTTTAAACGGGAAACAACATCATCACTGAGTTTCACAGCGGAAAGAGCAATAAGTTTTTCTATAATCGATATGAATTTTTCTTTCATATTTTTCTACGGAGCAATTTAATTTGTCTGCGGACTTCTTTAGGCGCGGGTCCTCCGGGAAGATCGCGCGCTTTTACGCAAGCCAAGGGCGTTAACGCCTTGTAAATATCATCGTCAAAAAGTTTTGAGTGTTTTTTTAATTCCACGATATCTAAAGCAGAAATTTGCTTATGTCCCTTTTCGATACAATCGCGCACAACTTTTGCGGCGATTTCATGCGCGCTGCGGAAGGGTTCACCTTTGCGGACAAGATATTCGGCAAGGTCAGTCGCTTCCAAAAAGCCGCCTGTGCAGGCTGCCTTCATGCGCTTAAGATTAAATTCTGCATTTTTTATCATGCCTGTAAACATTTTTAAACACGAGCTTAATGTATCGATGCTGTCAAAAAGAGCTTCCTTGTCTTCCTGCAAATCTTTGTTATACGCATACGGCAACCCTTTAAGAAGGGTTAACAGTGTTACAAGGTTGCCGCTGGTTCTTCCGCTTTTTCCGCGGATAAGCTCGGCGAAATCGGGGTTTTTCTTTTGCGGCATTATCGAAGAACCTGTGCTCCAATTTTCTGCAAGGTTTATAAATTTAAATTCTTCGCTTGCCCACAGAACAACGTCTTCGCAAAAGCGCGAAAGATGAACCATTGTAACCGCGCATGCGCTTGATATTTCCAAAGCAAAATCTCTGTCCGCAACTGCATCCATTGAATTAATGCTTAAGCGGCTAAAGCCAAGTGTTTGAGATACCGCCTTGCGATCGAGGGGAAGGGTAGAGCCTGCAAGCGCTCCGCTTCCAAGCGGACATTCGTCAAATCTTTTTTGCGCGTCGCTAAAGCGTGAATGATCTCTTTCCAGTGCGCAGCACCACGCGCAAAGATGATGGGCAAGCGTTACGCATTGCGCTCTTTGTAAATGGGTAAAGCCCGGCATTATGCTGTTTACATTTTCTTGCGCTGTGTCCAGTAAAACATTAACAAGCGCAGCAATTTCGTTTTGAAGCTGCGGAACAGTGCGTTTTAAATACAAACGAAAAGCGCAAGCCACTTGATCGTTCCTGCTTCGTCCGGCGTGAACCATTTTGCCGGTATCGCCAAGGCGCTGCGTTAGAACAGTTTCCAAAAAGGAATGAATATCCTCTGCGTCTGTATCAATTTTTAATTTGCCGGTTTTAATTTCGTCCGCAATTACATCAAGTTCTTTTGCTATTTGGCTTGCAGCGCTTTTTGGAATAATCCCCTGTTTGCCGAGCATCGTAACATGCGCCTTGCTTCCTGTTATGTCGTCAAAGACAAGACGCTTGTCAATATTTATCGATGCCTGAAATGCGAAAGCCTCAGCGTCAGGTTTGTTCGCCAAACGCCCAGACCATAATGTTTTACTTTTATTCCCCATAAATTAATCCCTAAATCCATCACACAAAGGCACAAAGGATTGGATCCATTTCCTCCGTGCCTTAGTGTCTTAGTGTGAACTCTTCTGCTATTATTTCTTCCTCGTTGTTTTCTTTTTAGCTGTCGTTTTCTTTTTCGCTGTGCCTGCTGATGCGGACGATGAAGCGGCAGATTTTGCGCTGCCAGTGTTTTGCTGCATAAGCGATCTTACCAATACAGGAAGCCCGTAAAGTTTTATAAAGCCCTTTGCATCAGCATGGTTAAAAAGCTCTCCTGTTGTAAAGCTCGCAAGGCTTGCGTTGTAAAGCGAATTGGGCGATGACGCGCCTGCTGCGCTAATCGAGCCCTTGTAAAGTTTTAGCCGCACTTTACCGCTGACAGTTTCCTGCGTTTTATCGATAAAAGCTGAAATTGCTTCGCGTAACGGAGTAAACCAAAGTCCGCCGTAAATTAGCTCGCCCATTTTTAATGAAGCCTGCTGTTTAAAAGAGTAAGTCTGCCTGTCTAGGCAAAGATGCTCAAGTTCCTGATGCGCGTAATAAAGAATTGTTCCGCCGGGAGTTTCATAAACGCCCCTCGATTTCATTCCGACAACCCTGTTTTCTACGATATCAATAATACCGATGGCATTCGCGCCGCCGATTTTATTTAATGCGTTGATTAACTGGATGCCTTCCATTTTTCTGCCGTTAAGAGCGATAGGAATACCTTTGTCAAATTCAATCTCGACATATTCCGCTTTGTTAGGCGCTTTTTCAGGAGTTACAGTCATGGAGAGCATTTTTCTGAACAACGGCTCTGTTGCCGGATCTTCAAGCTCAAGACCTTCATGAGAAATGTGCCAAAGATTATCATCCATGCTGTAAGAATTTTTCTTTTTCATTGGTATCGCAATTTTTCTTCTTGCAAGATATCTCATCTCATCCTGTCTGCTTTTAAGTTTCCATGTTCTCCACGGAGCGATAATTTCGATATCCGGAGCAAGCGCCATGATTCCAAGATCGAACCTTACCTGATCATTTCCTTTTCCGGTTGCGCCGTGAGCGATAGCCTGCGCTTTTTCTTTTCGCGCATAATCAACAAGAACTTTTGCAATAAGAGGTCTTGCTGTGGAAGTGCCAAGGAGATATTTATCTTCATAGACGGCTCCCGCTTTAAGAGCCGGCCAGATATATTCTTCAACATATTCTTTTCTTACATCCGCGACATAGCAAGCCGATGCGCCTGTAGACATAGCGCGCTTCGTAATCGCTTTCCAGTCTGCCGCTTGTCCAACATCGACACAAACCGCAATGACCTCGCAGTCCTGATTTTCTTTTAACCAGGGGATGATAACAGTAGTATCCAAACCGCCGGAATAGGCAAGGATAATTTTCTTTTTCATTGCAAAAACTCCTTAATATTGTCAAAAATATTGATTTTTAATTATCTATAAATACACATATTTAAGCAAGCAAATTTGCCGATAAATATAATAATATTTATGAAAAAATCGATAAAAACAAGGAAAACGACCGGAAAAACGTCAAAAAGACGCCGAAAAATGGGTTATTCTGACGCAATTCGCGCATTTTTACTGGTAGGTGTAATAGTAGCTCTCTCTGCGCTTATTTCGTGCGCTGTAATAATGGTTCATTCAAATGCAAATAAAGATGATACTGCGCTCGCTAATGAAGAAAAAACAGAAACCGAAAAAAAACCTTCAGTTGAACAAACCTCTCCAATAATTGTTACTGTAGAACCGCAGCCTAACGCTAGAACCGAAGATTCTCAGGCGCAAACTAAACCGATACAGCAGCCTGCGGCAGAAAAAAAACCTCAGCCTCAGCCTGCGGCAAGAACATCAGGTGCCAAAACAGAACCTCAGCCTAAACCTGCCGCGCCTGTCGTAACTACGGTAGCTGCAACAATAACACCCAAGCAGCCCAAAGAAATAATCGGCACTCTGGTTTTTGTAATAGATGATGCCGGAAATAATTTAAGAGACCTTGACGCATTTTTAAAAGTTCCCGGTCCCTTAACAATAGCTGTTTTGCCGGGACTTCCTCATTCTGCAGAATCCGCGCGGCGCATAAGGGAAGCAGGGAAAGAGGTAATTTTGCATCAGCCGATGGAAGCGATAGGAGCGCAGGATCCCGGTCCGGGAGCGATTTATACAGGCATGAGTTCTGCAGAAATAAGGGAAATACTTGCGCGTAACATTGCTGAAGTTGGACCGGTTGTTGGAATTAACAATCATCAAGGGTCTAAAGTTACAATGGACATGGATGCAATGCAGACTATATTGGCATTCTGCAGAGAAAAAAAATTATTTTTCCTTGACTCAAGAACAACAGCTGATACTGTCGTTCCTGCTGTCGCAAAGCAGATGGGAATAAAAATCGCCGAAAGAAATATTTTTATTGATAACGAACAGAACAAAGATACAATGCTAAGATATATTACAGGCGGTCTTGCAAGGGCAAAGGCAAACGGCAGCGCAGTATTAATCGGACATACATGGTCGCCCGACTTGGCTCCGCTTCTCAGTGAACAGTTCCCGATTTTTATGGAACAAGGGTATGCCATTAAAACCGCTTCTGAGTTAATAAAGTAATTCACAGAAGTATACCTAAATAATTTCATCAGGGCGTATGCGCAAAGCCTAACCGCCGACTCGCGGCTGTGGCTGTATTCAACGCAGCCCCTTGCTGGCTGCCTATAGATCCACACCGAGGTCAGCAGTTAGGCTTTGCGCATACGCCTTTAAAAAAATATTTTTGAATATACGTATGCAGATAGTTAGGCGAGATTTGCATCTTGACATTTTGAGATTTATAATATAATGCTATATAAAACAATATGTAAGGAGCAATAATGACTTTTTTTCCTATAGAGTTATTAAAATATAAAATCAATATTCCAAAAAATGAATTGTTAAGTTGTTTAAGCAATAATGTGGAACCGAAAAATATATTTCATTGGTCTAGCTATGGGAAACCATATTTTGGGGAAATATATGAAAATGGATTTAAAATTATGAGACACAGCATAATAAAAAATTGTTTTCGTCCTATTATTATTGGTAGTATTAAATGCCAAGAATCCGAACTATTTTTGGAAATTTTAATGCGTCCATATATAGGTGTAATAATATTTATTTGTTTATTTTTAGGGCTTATTGTAATATTTTTTCCATTATTCGTTTCTATATCTTTGGTCATCGAAGTGAAAAATATAATTTTTGGACTTGTTTCATTTATTGGTACATTAATAATATCGACAATTATTGCAGGAATAATATATATAATTATGGTTTTATTCTTCAAGTTTGAAACTAAACAATCGAAGATATTATTTAATGAATTGTGCGGATCAGATAATTTAGAAGAAGAAAAAAATATAAAAAAATTAATAATATATGTAATAAAATGTGCAAACTGCGCCTAACAAACGGTAACTGCATTTTTTTGTGCCCGTAAAACACTTCGTGTTTTTCTTATCGGGCAAAAAAACATCAGTTACTTAGAACGTTAAACGAAAATATTTTGTCAGAGTTTATTCATCGCTCCACGCCATCCATGGCGTGGGGAATTTATAATCTTATAAAAATTATAGGATTTTAACATAAACCGCGTTTTTTTAAAATATTTTCAATATCATTATTGTAATTTTTTTGAATTTCTAAAAAGTCTTGGGTTATCTCTTTTGCTAATAGTTTAGATGCATCATCATCGTTTATTTCATTTGGAATAAATAATCTATATGTATCAATATTTAATGCCGTAGAAAGGCTTGCTAATGTCTTATCACTAATCCATGTACGGCAACCTTCAATATCGCACATCATTGCTGTTGAAATTCCCGTTTTTTCTGCAAGAATTTCTTGGGTTATACCCTCTATCTCTCGAAAACGCTTTATATTAGTTGCTAAAATTCTTCTTATAATGAGTGCTTTATCAGCCATGTTTATCACAAATGCTAACATTTAAGGTAAGTATTTAACACAGGATAATATCAAATAGGCTATTGACAATATCTAATATTTAGGATTATTGTTAAAAAATGGCTTTTAAAGCCATAAAAACTAATTTAGAAAGGGGACTGGAATGAAGAAAAAGAGTAAATTATTAGAAATTATCGCCTTTTTGGCAATAATTGGGCTTTTATTGGCAAGTTGCGACTTTTTATTAGGTGGCAATGATTCTAATGAAGATGAGAATGGAAGTGGCGGAAACACAACTACAAACCCAGTAGTATCTATACAAAATAACACAGGCTTTACTATTAATGGTATCTGGATAAAACCATCTACTGCAACTAATTGGGGTTCTCAAATATTATTAGGTGTAAGTACAATTTCAAATAATTCATCTAAAGATTTAACAATTTCACAAACATATTTTAATGAAAATGTTGATATCAGAGTAAGTTCATCTTCATCACTTACTTCATCAACAGCAAGTGTGTTTTCAAGATATAGTCTTTCAATTACTAAAGGTCAAACTATTACAATGACATCAAGTAATTTAACTAATGAAAATTATATGCCAACAATTACAGTTCAAAATAGGTCAGGTGTTACTTTTAATTCTGTTCATATAAAGCCTTCAGTTTCATCTGATTGGGGTACAAGTTTTGGAAGCAGCCTTTCAAATAATAGTGATAGATCAATAACTATTCCAGTTCCACCAACAAATTTTACTCAATTTGATATTCAAGTAAGATCAACTAATCCTGCTAATACATATACTAAAAATAATGTAACAATATCAAATGGTACGATCATTACTTTTACTAGTGAAGATTCTGATAACAATCTTGTTGCAAATCCAGTTATTGTTATCCAAAACAGTACAGGCTTTACATTAAATGGTGTTTGGATAAAACCATCAACCGCAACAAATTGGGGTTCTCAACAATTAGGAGGAGTAAGTACAATTTCAAATGGTTCATCAAGAACATTTACTCTTTCTCAATCATTATCTGTTGAAAACATATATGACATTAGAGTAAGTTCTTCATCATCACTCACTTCATCAACAGCAAGTGTTTTTTCAAATTATAGTGTAACTGTTTATGAAGGTATGATTTTAACATTAACATCAAGTAATTTAACCAATGAAAATTATATGCCAACAATTACAGTTCAAAATAGGTCAGGTGTTACTTTTAATTCTGTTCATATAAAACCTTCAGTTTCATCTGATTGGGGTACAAGTTTTGGAAGCAGTCTTTCAAATAATAGTGATAGATCAATAACTATTCCAGTTCCACCAACAAATTTTACTCAATTTGATATTCAAGTAAGATCAACTAATCCTGCTAATACATATACAAAAAATAATGTAAATATTGTAGAAGGTATGGTAATCATTTTTACAAGTGCTGATTCTGATAATTCACTTGTCGGAAATCCAATTGTTGTTATTCAAAATAATACTAGTTTTACAATAAATGGTGTTTGGATTAGAGAAACAGGAAATGATAATTGGGGTTCTCAAGTATTAGCAAGTACAATTTCAAATGGTTCATCAAGAACATTTACTCTTTCTCAACCATTATCTAATGTAAACAGTTATGATATTAGATTAAGTTCTTCTTCATCACTCACTTCATCAACTGCAAGCGTTTTTATTAAAAATAATTTATTAGTATCAAACGGATTAATAATAACATTTAATTCAACTGATCTACAATAATAATAGACACCATCGCCATCCTTGGCGGTGGTGTCCTCTACAATGGGCAAAATATCTTCGCTTAACAAACGGTAACAGCATTTTTTATGTGCCCGTAAAACACTTCGTGTTTTCCATATCGGACTGGCAAAACATCAGTTACCTAGAACGTTAAACGAAAATATTTTGCCAGAGTCTATTCATCGCTCCACGCCATCCATGGCGTGGGGAATTTATAATCTTATTAAAATTATTTGATTTTACTTTATTTTGCATTTATCAGTTTTGGCAGGACATTTACAGGGAAAAATATCAAGTAAAAATCATTAAAAAGCACTTGATTTTTTGTATCTTATATGCTACATTATATTAATGAACAGAATAAGATTTACAAAAACATATCGGCTTTGGTATGGCAATTTAACGGACATAAGAGCCAAAGCAAGGATAGACATTCGTTTGAATTCTGTAAGAAAGGGTGTTTTTGGGGATCAAAAAAGTGTTGGAAACGGCATTTTTGAGCTTAAAATTGATTATGGTCAGGGGTATAGAATTTATTACAAAAAAGTTAAGGATAACATTGTGGTTCTTCTATGTGGTGGTGATAAATCAGTACAAGAAGAAGATATAAAAAATGCAAAGAAAATATTGAAGGAGTTGGAAAATGGAAACATTTGAATGGGATATGGCTGATAATATTAACACTCAAGAAGAAGTGTACGCATATCTTGAAGCGGCTCTTGAGGAAAACGACACAGAAACATTATTTGACGTAATCGGAGCAATAGCCAGATCAAAAGGTATGGCTAAACTTGCCAATGAA
>JGI24695J34938_10003823_pt1 | contig 10234 bp, 11 predicted proteins | sample TergutCo191P3_FD_34938 | JGI IMG/M metagenome (IMG submission 34938) | reverse complement strand
CCCAGCATCGCAATGCAAAGGGTAATTGCTTCCCCTGCCGAGTTAAGAGCCCCATCAGTCACCGCTTTCATCCGCCCGGTAAAAGCACCGAAAATAATGCCTATCAGTAACATGAACGCCCAGATATAATTGAGCATAGTATGCTCCTTTAAGGTCATGGATATTGATTAATTGTATGAGGGGGGGGAAGAAGATATGCCATAAGTGTCGCCGACGGCGACTAAAAGCCTAGAAACGCCCGTAAATCTTCGTCATCTCCAGAATCTTCTCCGCAAGCAAAGGAGACAGTTCTGTTCCTGACATTCGCCACTTCCAGTTTTCACCGACGGTTGACGGGGTATTGATTCGGGCTTCCGAACCCAGCCCCAGATAATCCTGTATCGGAATAATCGCAAAATCAGAAACGCTTGCCATCGCCAAGCGAATGATTTCCCAATTAAGTTCAGACCGTTTCGATTTTCGGAAATTACTATATTTACAGCAAAAAGCACGATCTTTTCGTGACGCTGACTTGTACCAACCCATCAGCGTATCGTTATCATGAGTACCTGTATAGACTACGCTGTTTTTGTCATAGTTGTGAGGCAGATAGTCGCTCTCTTCGCATGAGTCAAAAGCGAACTGCAATATTTTCATACCCGGATAACCGCATCTATTTACCAGTTTTACAACACTTGGCGTAAGGAAGCCAAGGTCTTCGGCAATAATATCCTTTTCACCCAAAGCTTTCTTTATGGCTTTGAAAATATCATAGCCGGGCCCCTTCTCCCAAGTACCGATACGTGCTGTCGCCGCACCGTAAGGAATCGAGTAATAGGCGTCAAAACCGCGGAAATGGTCGATACGGACGACATCATAAAGCTTAAAGCAATACTCAATCCGCTTAATCCACCACTTATATTCGGTTTCTTTGTGATATTCCCAACGATATAGCGGATTACCCCATAACTGCCCGTCAGCGGAAAAATAATCCGGCGGACACCCTGCGACACCAATCGGGACAGAATTTTCATCGAACTGGAAAAGCTCAGGATTAGCCCAGGAATCCGATGAATCAAAAGCCACATAAATCGGAATATCACCGATTATCTTCACACCTTTATCATTGGCATATTTCTTAAGCCGCATCCATTGTTCAAAGAATAGATATTGCTGGAAATAATAAAATTCAATTTCTTTTTGGTATTTTTTGCGAGACTTTTCGATAGTGGGCGGATCTTTAAGCTTTAACTTTTCATCCCATTCACTAAAAGCGACTCCGCCCTGCGCGTCTTTTATCGACATATAAAGAGCATAATCCAAAAGCCAGTCCTGATTTTCTTTAACGAAAGCCAAGTACTGCTTGTCTTTTCCGATTTTGCTCCGCTCAAAGGCGATATGCAAGGCTTTAAAACGAGAAAAATATATTTTTTCATAATCAATCAAGTCAGGATTATCCCCGAAATCAAACTTCCGCAATTCCTTTTTCTCTATCCAACCTTGTTCACGTAAAACCTCAAGGTCAATAAAGTATGGATTTCCTGCGAAAGTCGAAAACGACTGATATGGTGAATCACCGTAACCTGTCGGTCCCAGCGGTAAAATCTGCCAATACGTCTGCCCCGCGGATGCCAAAAAATCTACAAAATCATATGCTTCCTTAGAAAAGCAACCGATTCCGTAGGGCGACGGCAGGCTTGTGATAGGAAGAAGGATTCCGCTTTTTCTCATTTTTATACCCCTGCATTCCGCAAGCGGAGCTTATGAAACTGTTTTTCACGCCGCGCCTTTTTTCTTCATAAGTTCCAAAACGTCGCCAATCGTTTGAATATCCTCAAGCTCCTCGGGGGGAATCTCAATATCATACTCTTCTTCAAATGCCATTACTAATTCAAACAAATCCAGTGAATCGGCACCCAAGTCTTCTTTAAAAGAAGTCTCAAGAGTAATTTCGATGCCTTCGATACTTAAGTGTTCCGCGATAATTTCCTTTACTTTTGCCAACATAATTCGATCTCCTGTTTTTATTAACTTAATATTAATACTACATATTTTTCTTTATTTGTCAACTATAATTAACCATTCAACTTCGATTTTTCTTCCTGTTTTTCCTGCTTCTCAAGCTTCTCTAATTCCGCCAGTTCCAAAGCTGATACCTGATCCTTTTTTTGCTTCTTTTTACTCTTGAATTTGAGCCTGTCAACCTTGAATTCCTGTATCTCTTTTTCATCACCTAAGTCAACAATTACCTTTACTAACTGCCGTAAAACATTGACACCGGTAACTTCACCCTTAGTCCCTTCATCAGTCGTAACGAAATCGCCGACATTCGGAAGACGGCGGTTCAGATATTCGTATGTCTCTTCCTCATGCTTCAAACAGCACATCAAACGTCCGCAAACACCCGAAATCTTCGTCGGATTTAAAGAAAGATTCTGTTCCTTAGCCATCCTGATTGATACCGGAACGAATTCCGATAAATGGGTATGGCAACATAAAGCCCGACCGCAAATCCCGATTCCGCCGGTTATCTTAGTTTCATCACGAACACCGATCTGCCGTAACTCAATTCGGGTTTTAAAGACGGAAGCCAAATCCTTTACCAACTCACGGAAATCAATCCGCCCGTCCGCCGTAAAATAAAACAAAACCTTATTGTTATCAAAAGTATATTCCGCATCAATAAGTTTCATATCAAGATTGTGCTTTTTAATTTTTTCAAGGCAGACTTTGTACGCTTCTTTTTCTTTATCCTTATTAACTTTTTCCTGTTCATCGTCTTTTTCGGTCGCTACGCGGATAACAGGTTTTAACGGCTGAAAAACTTTGGAATCCTCAACGTCACGGATATCACCAACTACTGTTCCGTATTCAACACCTCTGGCGGTTTCAACGATGACATGGTCGCCGCGTTTTATTTCGAATGAAACGGGGTCGAAAAAGTAAATCTTTCCCGCGGTTCTGAATCTAACTCCTATTACTCTGGTCATTTAAAACTCCTTTATTCTTTTTCCTTTATGGTTAAAAGCAATAGTTCGAGGGTCAGTTCGAAATTTACATTGGCTTGTAACCTAATCTTAGCTTTCTCCAATGCTTCGATGATATCTTCAATACCCTCGTATGTACATGTGTCGGCGACAATTTTTATGTAGTGGTATTCTTCCTTAAAAATTAAATGGCTTAAGTCCCTAGTGGCTTTAAACAAGAGAACATCACGATACCAAATCGATAATATATCAAAATAATCCGCTACTTCAAATTTTAGTTCATTAATCATCTTGATCGCGGCAATAATTTCACTGATATCCATTTTGCTTAAATTCTTAAGCAAGCCAATCGCCTGATCTTTGATCTTGTCAAATTCCTCACCGGCGGCTAAAAGCCTCGCCTTCCCGAGATTACCGCGCGCAAAAGCAACGCAAATATCCGCTTTATAATCAGGCGCTTCCATAACCTCCATCAAATATTTTTTGACCTTTTTATCCGCTACCGCTTTCATATTCAAAATAATAGTACGGCTTATAATAGTCGGTAAAAGTGCCTCTGCATTCGCCGTTAACAAAATAATTACCGCGTATTCAGGCGGTTCTTCCAGCGTTTTCAGCAATGCATTTTGTGCCTGTGGAGTCATCTTTTCGGCTTCGCTGATAATGTATATTTTCTTAGGCCCCTGATAAGGTTTGATCATCACATCAGAATTAATCTGCCGGCGGATGTCGTCAACACTAATAACCCCCGGCTTTTCGTGGGTAAGATAAATAATATCCGGATGATTCCCCGACAATGCCTGCTTGCATGAATGACACTTTTCACACGGCTCGGTATCATTATTATCTTCACATTGAAGTGCCATTGCGAAAATTTTGGCGATAAATTCCTTACCCATGCAACGGTCGCCGTTTATTATATAAGCGTGGGACACCTTATCTGTTTCAATAGCAGTTTTCAGATGCTCCTTTAAACTATCTTGCCCAATAATGTCATTAAAATTAGCCACTTAACCTCCCATGCTTGCCGCAAGCACAAATTCGTCTTTTTCTTTTAAGTAAAAATATCAAGTAACATTCCCCTTATTTCGCCGATTTTTTCCAATATGCTTAAATGATCCTGCTCATCTTTAACAAGTTCACGAGCAAGTTCATCAAGCGTGTCGTCAACTAAGCGGATAATCCCGTAAACACGATGCCTTCCGCGGCGGTCGAGATAGTTTTCACGGGTAAATTCATGGGAACGGCTGATTATTTCATTCATAAATTCCTTAATCAAACCGCGATAGCGCTTCATATCCCTAATATCCCGTTTTTTCGCCAAACGCGCACCCTGATCGTTAATCTGCTCCATCATCATCGTCAACTTAGAAGCAAGTTCACTTTCCTCTACCCGGCTTGCCAGCGTAAACTTAAAACTTGCATCCGGGGGCGATGCTTTAGCTTGATGCTCGAGCGGTACCGATTGATTAACTTGATTTACATTGATATCCAATCGCCATCTCCTTGTTTACGATTAGGTTGCCGTTCTCATTTAGACCTGTTATTGAGAAACCGCCGGATTGATAATTTAACAAAAGTTTAACTATGTGACTGTCGATTATCTCACCCGGGACGAGCAATGGGCGGGCGGGNGGGGTATAAAGTAACGAACTCCGCCGCGATATGACCACATGCGGCATCAATCGGCACCTCCGTCACTTCACCGTCTAAAGCTTCGTGTATCGGCATCATAATTTTCGGCTCGTATGAATAAAATTCACAACTTTGTACTTCATTATGCTTAACTATAATATCACTGTCAATTTCTAATAGAGCATCCACAAGACGCTTTATCCCCTCAGGCTTGTCCATTATCGTGATGATTGCTACTATATAATTATCGGCCGCCATCTCCATTTCCAAAAGATATTCTTTATTCAGTATTTCTTTTAAATGTTTACCGTTTAGCGGAATATTCTTTGATTTCAAAAAACTGTTATTTTTGACTATAATTACCAACTTACAGGGATCGTCTATTTGATTGGCCGGATTAAAATGCATTAATTGACTCAATTGGTCAATTAACTCGCTCTTCATCTTTAGCATATTTTCAAACCGCTGAAAGCCATCTTTTTTCACTAATTCAAGACACTGTTCAATCCCTGCCATCAAAGGGTATGAAGGGCTGCTTGATTGAAAAATACGTAAAAACCGCTTTAATTTATCCCGATTGACACGATTTCCGCATACATGCAGTAAAGCAGTTTGGGTTAATGCAGGCAACGTCTTATGCAGGCTATGGATAACCATATCAGCGCCTTGCTTGACGGCATTTTCCGGGAATAACGGATGAAAGCCGAAATGAGCGCCGTGGGCTTGGTCAACGACTAAGCTGATATTATGCTTGTGAGCGACCTTAGCAATTCCGGCAATATCGCTGATAACGCCTTCATATGTCGGCGATGTGATTAGGATCGCCCCGATATCAGGATTATTTTCTAACTTTTCCGCAACCTCTAATGCCGTTATTCCTTTTGATATACCATTTTCATCATCACGCGGATAAATATATACCAAAGAAATCCTATTCAAATAAGCGGCATGATACACAGAATAATGGCTGTTTCGTGAAATTAATAACTTTTGATTTTCTTTTATACCTAACGCCGAAACCGCACTCAAAATACCTGCGGTACTTCCGTTAATCAAATAAAATGTTTCATCAGCCTGATAAAATGCGGCGGCTTTTCTTTGGGCGCTTAGGAGGATATCTTCGGGAAAGGAAAGATTGTCAAATCCGGATATTTCACTGATATCCATAGAATACCAGTCCATTAAATCATTGTCAGTAAAATGACGCTTATGTCCCGGCATATGAAAAGAATATAGACCACTTTCGGCTAATTCCCGTAAACGACCATATAAGCTATCTGACATCTATCAACCCCACGCGCATCAAGCCCGATGCCTATCTTTAATTTATAGCAAGCAAATACAGATGTCAAGTAGTACAAGGTTCTTTCCAATATTTTCATCATCTTGAGACGGGACTCGAACTATTTTAAAGCCGAAAAATCCAATAAAAATCAAGGAGATAATTTTTCTTCTGCTAATGTATCGCGTTCTAATAACATATATTGCAAACAGACCAAAAAACCGCTATAAACGTGATAAATACGGCGTTTATTCAAAGAGTAAGAAGATCATTTCCGACCCGATTAGCCTCATTTAAGACCTCCATTTAATAAATCTTGTCCGTTATATCAGAATAGCAGAACTTAACAATAGGCTAATGAGGCTTCTTGACAATGGTGAGTTACCTTTCGTTGCCGCTTATGATATTGCATATATTACATTGACATTTGTACTACTAAATTATACAATGACATTACATATCATTGTAAATGAAGGGAAAATAATAATGGCAACTATTCAAATTAGAATTGATGATACTATGAAAATGGCAGCAGATGACCTTTTTAACAGCCTTGGTCTTGATATTTCAACAGCGGTTAGAATTTTTCTTGCTGCTTCGATAAACAATGATGGCATTCCATTTAATATCAAGCGTACTAAGAGCGTAGATCAAGCGATGTCTGATGAAGATATTATTGGCATATCAAATCGCATAATGAAAAAAAATGAAGAGGCTTATAAGGTGCTTGCACAATGAAAAGTATGACGAAAGAACAGATTTTAATGCTTCATCACACTTTAATTGAAACATATGGCGGTGATGATGGAATGCGCGATGAAAAGTTATTAGACTCTGCTTTAGCCGCTCCGTTCCAAACATTTAATGGTCAATATTTATTTGAAAATATTCAAAAAAGAGCCGCCAGATTAGGTTATGGCATTATTTCTAATCATCCTTTTATTGATGGCAATAAAAGGATAGGTGTTCACACGATGCTCGTTTTTTTGGCTATTAATGGAATAGAGTTAGAATATACACAAAAAGAATTATATGAAATAATTCTAGCGGTAGCGGCTGGCGAAGCTGAGTTAGATGATTTAATAAATTGGGTGGTATCACATGAAATGTAATGCTACCGTCGAGAGTGAAGCTGTAAGGTATTAAGTTACGAAACGCATCAACCTCAAATGGAATTTTCTGGATTGTAATGTCGGTAATTAGGAAACATACAACAAAAGATTCCCATAGTGCAAAAACAGCACTTTGCCCAGTTAAGCCGCCGTCGAAGAGGTATAGTTTATCATCTAATGCACCGCCGGAAATCATGACCAGCGCAAACAGAACAAAACCTAAAGATATGCCGCAGTTAAGCCATTTCTTTCCTGTTTTGACGTCAAGCTTTTCCAGTAGGTCATTTCGCTTGCAATATATGCCGACATATCATCTGCCTTTATCGCTGTATTTTTGATTTTAAATTTCGCGAATAATTAACTTGCAGCATTAAACACTAAACAGTATAATGAAAATGCAAGTTTTCAAATGATTTAAATAAAGAAAAGGGCGACCATGGCTGTTAAGTTAAACGAGTTGACATGTAAGAATATACTTACAAAAAGTAAATTACCTGATGCTGATTATGTCATAAACCCTTATGTTGGTTGTACTCATAAATGTATCTATTGCTATGCAGAATTTATGAAACGCTTTACTAAGCACAGTGAAGAATGGGGTTGTTTTTTAGATGTTAAAAATGGGTATGTAAAATTAAAAACCGGAGACCTTTCTGATAAAACAGTATTAATAAGCTCTGTGACTGATGCTTATAATCCATTTGAAAAGAAATATGAAAAAATGCGTGAAATTTTAAGTACCCTTATCGAATCAGATATACGAATAGACATCCTTACAAAATCATCATTAGTAGTTCGCGATATTGATTTATTATCGAAACTTAAACATATCAAAATTGGCTTTTCCATTAATACATTAGATGATGATTTCAGAAAGAAAACAGAACCGGGAGCCGGTAGTATTGGTGAGCGAATAGTTGCATTAAAAAAGCTAAAGGAGTGTGGAATAGAAACTTATGCCTTTGTTGGACCGATTTTTCCTGAAATAAGTAATATTGAATTGATTGTAGAATCACTTTATAAGTATGTAGATAACTTTTATTTTGAAAATTTAAATCTGCGTGGAACATACAAGCAACGTGTAATGGATTTTATTGGGATAGAGTTTCCGCATCTTATCAATTTGTATGAGAACATATATAACCGGAAAATAATGTCCTATTGGGTTGAGACAGAAAAAAATATTGAGAAAATATTTGGAACTCGTATGAATTATAAATGCTATTTTTATCATGATAAAATTAAGAAAAATTAATATTGCACATTATCTTTTATACCTGTGAAGGCGGCATCCCAATATAATTTTGAAAATACGACTTAAAATAAAAAATATCCCGCATACGGTGTTTCAAGGTTCGACAGCATTTCGAGCCTGATAATTTTTCATAATTTTATTAATCTGTATTTTATTTATGGCCTCATCACTTCGTCCCAAAAATCCGATCCCCCGCATCGCCTAACCCGGGGATAATATAGCCGATTTCATTCAACCTTTCATCAAGCGCACCCGCATAGATATTGACATCAGGATGATCTTCCTGCATTCTGGCTATCCCTTCGGGCGCGGCAATAATACATAAATAATGGATTTTCTTGCAACCGCGTTCTTTAAGTAATTTTATCGCCGCTGATGAAGAACCTCCTGTCGCCAGCATCGGGTCGACCACATAGACTTCGCGTTCCGCTGAATCCTGCGGTATTTTGCAGTAGTATTCCACAGGTTCAAGGGTTTCATGGTCGCGGTACATTCCGATATGCCCTACTTTCGCCGTCGGAATCAAGGATAACATACCGTCAACCATCCCCAGGCCTGCTCTTAAGATTGGTATTATGGCAAGTTTCTTCCCTTTAAGTTCCTGAACAGTTGTTTTACATAGAGGGGTTTCTATTTCTACATCATCTAATTTCAGATGTCTGGTTGCTTCGTAGCAAATCAGCATTGCAATTTCGCTGATTGTTTGGCGAAAATCCTTGGTTCCTGTGTCTTTTCTGCGGATGTATCCGATTTTGTGCCTGATGAGTGCATGTTCCATGATGTATACTGCCATTTGGGGTTCCTCCAATTGTACTTTTATTGATGTAAACGAATGTCAACGGCTCAGAAAACACATTACTGCATCTTATCTATGCGGCGCTGATGTTTTTCTTCTGCTGAAAAGGGGGTGTCCAAGAATGTGTCAACTATTGCAAGGGCTATATTAACGCCAATAATAGCACCGCCTAATGCAAGGATATTGGCATCATTATGCTCGCGGGTCATTTTCGCTGAATATGGCTCACTGCATAATGCACAGCGGATTCCGGGGATGCGATTGGCGGTTATCGAGATACCGATTCCTGTCGTACAAACGATGATTCCCTTATCGCATTCATTTTCCTTTACAGCGGCCGCCGCCGCTTTACCGAAGTCGGGGTAATCACATGAATTTTTATCATAACACCCGTAATCTTTGTATGAAAGCCCCCGTTCCTTAAGATGCTCGGCGATAATCATTTTCAAATCATATCCGCCGTGGTCACTTGCTAATGCAATCATATATACTATACCCTTTCATCTAACCTCAATGATTTTATTCGATGCGGCCTTTAAAAGCCTGTTCATCGTTGCTTGTCCGATACCGGAAATATTAAAACCCTCAGAATAAATAACATCCGTTACTTCATCGTCAAATTCCCTTAATATTCTGTACAAATTATGTGCAATTTCTTCGTCAGAACTTTCATCGCCGATATTTTTAACCCGATCGGCACTATATAAATTCTTTGTTTTCTCCGTTGCGATAACGCCTGTTATCTTACCTGCTGATCTATCGCTGACAATCTGTTCATTTATGTATGAAACTACTTCCTCCTCACTACCAATAACGACCGTTATCAAACCTTTCGGTGCATAATGGCGATATTTCATCCCAGGTGCTCGCGGAGGTGTATTTTTAATATCTTCATCAACCGTATAAGCACATCTGCTACCAATGACATTCTCAATCATTTCCTTTGTAACAAAACCGGGTCTTAATATTTCCGGCTTTGACCCGCTTAAATCAATAATCGTCGATTCCAAACCGATTCTCGTCTCTCCGCCGTCAATAATCATGTCGATGCGGCCGTCCATATCTTCGGCGACATATTTGCTTATAGTGGGACTTGGACGACCGGACAGATTCGCACTGGGGGCGGCGACAAAACCGCCTGCGGCTTTAATCAGTTCAAGTGCGGTTCGATGATTCGGCATCCGTACT
>JGI24695J34938_10003822_pt1 | contig 10234 bp, 7 predicted proteins | sample TergutCo191P3_FD_34938 | JGI IMG/M metagenome (IMG submission 34938) | reverse complement strand
AACTGCGGATGCCAAAAAGCCGGGGCGTCTGCAGGGTGTAATCGCGGAAATTGATATAGAGACGGGAATGGCGGCGGGTATTTGGCGGGTTTAGTTGTTTACGATGACCATAAAGCCGCTATCGGAACAGCAAACATATTTTCCGCGAATGGAATAGTTCTGTCGCCTGAGTATACGACAAGCCCTGTATAAGGCTGTTTGTTTTTTATTATATTTGCCGCAAACCATTCCTGCGGAGCAAAATCACTTTTTGATACGCTATGTCCTGCTTTTACTTCTATACCAAGCAGCGCCCCGTCTTCCCGTTCTATAATGAAATCTACTTCTCTGTCTGTTCTGTCACGGTATTGAAAAAGATTATATTGATTATCTAAATCAACAAGAGCCGCCAGTTCCTGAAAAACAAATGTCTCTATCAATTTACCGCAGCGATCCTGATTCATAAATACTTCTTTTTGATTCCACCCGAGAAGTGATGTCATAATCCCAGTGTCTGCGGCATAAAATTTGGCCCGCTTGCCAACCCGTTCATAATCTGTTTTCAGCCATGGGGATACCCTCTCGAACATGAACATGGAAACCAGTGTATTTATATAACTGTCCAGGGTTATTTTGTTGATTGACAGAGCTGTTGTTATTTGGGTAACATCCATAAATTTCGCTGACCATGATGCAAGGATGCCGAATAAACTCTTTAAAATATCCTGCCTTCTTATGTTCGCAATATCTTTTAAATCGCGTTCGATAATAGCCTGCAGATAATCCATGTGCCAGTCTTTTCTGTGCTTTTGATTTTTTATTGATACAACTTCAGGGTAGCCGCCGCGAAACGCAAGATCGATAATTGCCTCTTTATTAAATCCGGTTATTTTACCGGGAAAATCCCTGTTAAACGCATGTTCAAGAAAAACCGGTTTTTTATTTAATGTTTCTCCTACAGTAAGAGGTCTTAAACGCGTATATTTTACCCGTCCGGCGAGGCTTTCGGATATAGCGGGCAATGTCAGAATGTTCGCTGAGCCTGTTAACAGATATTGCCCTGGCTGGCTGTTTCTGTCCACAGCCAATTTTATCTCCGGAACAAGCTGAGGCGCTTTTTGAATTTCGTCAATAACCATTGTTTCGGTTTTGTTAATGACAAATCCTTTTGGATCTGAGACAGCGAAATTCAGCATATCAGTGTCGTCAAGAGACCTGTAATCTCCGTTTTTAGGCATAACCTGCTGTGAAAGTGTTGTCTTACCAGTCTGCCTCGCGCCGGATATTACTATAACCCGCCGTAAATTTAACGCTTCTTTTACAGTATTACATTGCCATCTTTTAAATTCATTTGCCATTATTTTCTCCAATTAAGCCTATTGCGAAAAGTATAGTATAAAGCTGGCGAAAAGTATAGTAGAAAGCTGGCGAAAAGTATAAAAGCACTAGGCTATTTTGCAGATGATTAAGTGTTATTTTGATTGACAAAACGCAATAATAAATGTGATAATTAAAAAAGTGATCCGTAAATAGGATTATTTTTTTATTTATAAATGATTGTTAAGAAAGATATAGCGCCATATTCGGCTATAAATATCAGTCTGTCGTTGACAGACCTTTGTCCGGTTAATGGACGAATAAATTTTGTTAATTACCGTCCTAAAAGGAGCGGGTAATTAAGAATGGAGTTCTTATGAAGAACAAAGTATTAGTTGTTTCATTATTGAGCGTAATTTTGGGATGCATGTGCGTATTGGTATTTGTTGGCTGCAGTCTGTTTGGCTGCCCTGGCGGTAATACCTCCGGCGGGAAGGATAATTGCCATTTTTATTCTGGTGCCAGTTATTACTATCAGTGTACGGATAACTGCATTACCGCACAGGGAACATATATCAGCGGGACTACTTATTATTTTAGCGGGAGTAAATCCTGTAACTGCAATTAAATGCGGCTGCGGTTTTAAACCGGTACGAGCGCCGGGTAAAGTATGGCTTTCCGGCGCTTGTCAGGTATCCGTTAAACACTGGAGATATAAATGAAGAAAATTCAATGGTTGATAATTGTTACCGCGGTTGTAGTCCTTGTAACTGCGGGAGTTGTAATCACGTATATGCTTACCAAATCTTCCTGTACCTGCTGCTGAATTAAAAATAAAACAAAAATTATTACATTGCGCTGAACTCTGAATTGACACAAAAACCCCAAAATAATACACTCAAATCCTATGGAAATTAATTCTATAATACATGGTGATTGTATTGAAGAATTAAAAAAAATTCCTGATAACTCCATTGACCTGATTTTCGCTGATCCGCCTTACAACATGCAGTTGAAAAATGAACTATTCCGCCCCAATAACACAAAAGTTGACGGAGTAGATGATGAATGGGATAAATTCGCCTCGTTTTCCGAATATGATGATTTCTGCGTATCCTGGTTAAAGGAATGTAAGCGCGTTCTGAAGAACACAGGATCAATTTGGGTTATCGGCAGTTATCATAATATTTTCCGCGCTGGAACCATTATGCTAAATTTGGGTTTCTGGATTTTAAATGACGTAACCTGGCACAAGACTAACCCTATGCCTAATTTTTTGGGAACGCGTTTTACGAACGCGACAGAAACGCTTTTATGGTGTTCAAAAGGCGAGAAGTGTAAAAAATATACGTTTAATCACAAAATGATGAAGAAATACAACGGCGATAAACAGATGACATCGGTATGGCGGATTGGATTGTGTATCGGAAAAGAGCGTTTAAAAGGAGATGACGGCAAAAAGGCTCATTCAACGCAGAAGCCGGAGGAATTATTAAAAAGGGTAATATTATCAACATCGAAGAAAGGCGGCATTGTGCTTGATCCTTTTTTTGGCACAGGTACAACCGGGGCTGTCGCGAAGAAACTTGGGCGGAATTTTATCGGCATTGAAAAAGAATCTGACTATGTCGCCATTGCCGAAAAAAGGATAAACGCGGTAAAGGTTCTTTTTCCCGAAGCTGAATGGGAAGAGGAAAAAATATGACATTGGTGTCCGGATTCCGGGTTTAAACCGGCGTTTTTAGGATCGTTTTTCTAAAGAAAAAAATTTAAATATTTTTAAAAAACCCTTGACAAAGGGGTTAGTTTATACTAACTTATATAATAGTTAGGTATGACTAACCAGAGATGAACCGGAAGACGGAGGATAGAATGAGTAAATGCGGCTCAGGAACGCTGAAATGGGCAAAACCCGGCGAGGCGGTGAAGGTTTTAAGAATAAACGGCGAAGGTCCCGTTAAACGGCGTATCATGGAAATGGGCGTTACAAAGGGCGTTGAAATTCATGTCCGTAAAGTAGCTCCTCTGGGAGATCCTTTGGAAGTATCGATCCGCGGGTATGAACTTTCGCTGCGGAAAGATGACGCGGAAATGATAGAAGTTGAGCCGGTTCATTGCGTCATGAACGCGGTATAACCGGGTGTTGATTGTTTTTGGCGAAAAATTAAAAGGAAATTAAAATGTCTGTTAAAATCGCTCTTGCAGGGAACCCGAACAGCGGTAAGACGACTTTATTTAACGCTCTTACAGGATCGAATCAATATGTCGGAAACTGGCCCGGCGTTACGGTGGAAAAAACGGAAGGCGGACTTAAAAATTATGTAGATGTAACCATTACGGACCTGCCCGGAATTTATTCGCTTTCTCCTTACACGCTGGAAGAGGTAGTCGCGCGCAATTATTTGATAGAAGAGCGGCCCGACGTAATTTTGAATATCATTGACGGCACAAATCTGGAGCGCAATTTATTCCTTACAACCCAGCTGGTGGAAATCGGAATTCCCGTTGTAGCCGCCATTAACATGATGGATATTGTACGGAAAAATAACGGCAATATTAACACTGAAAGGCTCGCCAAAGAACTCGCGTGCCAGGTAGTTGAAATCTCCGCTTTAAAAGGCAGCGGCGTTTTTGAAGCCGCAGAAGCCGCGGTGAAATCCGCGAATGGATCGAAAACCATACCGCAGCACAGTTTTTCCGGCGGCGTTGAGCACACATTGGCGCATATTGAAGAAGCCGTTCTCCATGATATGCCGCAGGAACAGCAGCGTTTTTTCGCGATTAAACTGTTTGAACGCGATAAAAAAATTACCGAAAAACTGAAACTTACAGAGAAACAGATTGCCCATATAGAAGAAGACATTAAAAGAAGGGAATTGGAACTTGACGATGACAGCGAAAGCATTATCACAACCGAGCGTTATAAGTATATAGAAACAGTCATTAAAGTCTGCCTGGATATCAGGAACAGGGGACAGCTTTCCGTCTCGGATAAAATTGACAGGATTGTTACCAACCGTATTCTGGCGCTTCCGATTTTCGCGGTTGTAATGTTCATTGTTTACTTTGTTTCCGTTACGACAGTAGGCGCAGTTGCCACAGACTGGGCAAACGACGGATTGTTCGGCGAAGGCTGGAAACTGTTCGGTTTATGGATACCGGGCGTGCCAGCCGCGCTGGGCGTTTTTCTTGAAACTGTCAGTTGCGCGGAATGGCTGCGAAGTCTGATTCTGGACGGCATTGTCGCGGGCGTTGGTTCGGTTCTTGGTTTTGTGCCGCAAATGTTCATCCTGTTTATTTTTCTCGCATTTCTGGAAGCGTGCGGTTACATGTCGCGTATCGCTTTTATCATGGATAAAGTTTTCCGCCGTTTTGGACTGTCAGGCAAATCCTTCATTCCGATTTTAATAGGCACAGGGTGCGGCGTTCCCGGCATCATGGCGTCGCGGACAATTGAAAATATCAGCGACCGCAGAATGACGGTTATTACAACTACTTTTATTCCCTGCGCGGCAAAACTTCCCGTTATCGCGCTGATCGCTGGCGCTCTTTTTAACGGAGCGTGGTGGGTCGCTCCAAGCGCCTATTTTACCGGGATCGCGGCGATTATCTGTTCGGGAGTAATGCTTAAAAAAACCAGAATGTTTGCCGGAGACGCTTCGCCGTTTGTCATGGAGCTTCCGGCTTATCACATGCCGACCCTGTTGAATGTACTGAAAAGCATGTGGGATCGCGGCCGGGAGTTCATTAAGAAGGCGGGAACCATTATTTTAATCGCGTCAATTGTAATCTGGTTCGCCTCAAATGTTGGATGGAAGACCGGCGCGGGTTTCGCGATGGTCAATATGGAGGAGAGCATTCTTTCCGCTTTCGGCGGATTAATCGCGCCGGTTTTCGCGCCGCTTGGCTGGGGAAACTGGCAGTCTTCTGTAGCCGCGCTTACCGGATTAATCGCGAAGGAAAATATTGTAGGAACTTTCGGCATCCTTTTCGCCGGTGATCCTGACTCGGGCGGCGGCCTAATGGGCGCGTTAGCTGCTCATTTTACAGCTCTAAGCGCGTATTCGTTTTTGATATTCAACCTGTTATGCGCTCCATGCTTTGCAGCGATAGCCGCCATCAGGCGCGAGATGAACAGCGGAAAATGGTTCTGGGGAGCAATTGGTTACCAGTGCGTTTTCGCGTACATGGTGTCGCTGTGCGTTTACCGGTTTGGGCTGCTCTTTTCAGGACAGTTCTCAGCCGCCGCCGCCGCCGCGTTCCTTTTTACCGCCGGGTTTTTATACATGCTGTTCCGTCCTGAAAAAAAAGCGGGTAAGCCGTGATCAGAGCCGGAACAATTTTAACAGTTTTAATTTTACTGGCGGCGGTCTCACTGGCTGTTTATTCAATTTACCGTGACAGGAAAAAAAAATGCGCCTGCTGCGTTAACGCCGGGTGTTTCTACAAAAGCCTTTCCAAATCGTCTACCAGACGCCCGAACGCGCCGCAAGCCGCGTTCACAGGCTGCGGGGAGCTCATGTCAACGCCGGCGGCTTTCAGCGCGTCAATCGGGAAACGCGAACCGCCCGATTTAAGGAAAGTGAAATAATCCTGCCTCTCCTGTTCGCCGCCTGATAGAACCCGGTCCGCGAGCGCGAGAGCGGCTGAAACGCCGGTCGCGTATTTGTAAACGTAGAACGCGCGGTAAAAATGCGGAATTCGCAATCCTTCAAGATCGCTTGTCTTTTCCAGCTCCATTTCCGGGCCGAAGTATTTTTCCAGCAGTCTGCGGTATTCGGCGCGAAGAAGTTCCGCAGTTAACGGAGTTCCTCCCTCTTCAAGTTCGTACGTTTTCTTTTCAAATTCGGCGAACATTGTCTGGCGGTATAAAGTAGCAAGAAGATCGTCGGCGTGTTTGCTGACAAGGTAAAGGCGAAGCGCATCGTTATCTGAATTTTTAACAAGATGGCGGAAGAGCAGCTCTTCGTTGAATGTGCTGGCCACTTCGGCTTCGAAGATCGTGTAACTGTAGTGCATAAACGGATTGCTTTGCGCGGAATACCAAGAGTGCATGGAATGTCCGCCCTCATGCGCGAGAGTGAATACGTCGCGGATTGAATCTTCCTTGTAGTTCATCAGGATATAGGGGTCTCCGGTAAAACTGCCGGCGGAGAACGCGCCCGATCTTTTGCCCCTGTTTTCGTAACGGTCGGCCCAGCGCCCCAAAAGCCCGTTTCTTAAAACTGAGACATATTCGTCACCTAACGGAGAAAGCGCGCTGCTGACAAGGTCTACAGCCTCGTTCCAGCTTGTTGTTTTTTTCGCCAGGGGAGCAAGGGGCGCGTATACGTCCCAGTGGCGGAGTTTATCAAGTTTAAGGGCGCGTTTGCGTATGCTGTAATAACGGTGAAGAATATCCAGTCTGCCGTTTACCGCGCCGATCAGGTTGTCGTAGACGGTTTCGTTTACATTATCCGGGAAAAGCGCGGCGGCGCGCGCCGAGGAATAGCCTCTGACGCGGGCGTTAATCACGTCCTGTTTTACAGAGCCGGAGTAAAGGCTTGCGATTGTGGTCTTGTGCGCGTCGTAACAGCCGTAAAAGGCTTCGTAAGCGCGCCGCCGCAGATCGCGGTCGCCGTCCTCCATGAAAACCGAATAAGCGGACTGCGAAAGGGGTTTTCTGCCTTCGGGAGTGTCTATGTACCCGAAGTTTATATCAACGTTTGTCAGCACGGAAAAAGCGTCGCTTACCGCTCCTTCACTCTCGGAGTGCATCGCGATTATTCGCTCTTCCCTGTCGCTTAAAATGTACGGTCTGTAGCGAAGCGTTTTTTGCAGATAGATTTTATAATCGGCAATCCGCTTGTGGGTCAGAAACGCTTCCATTTCTTTTTCGCCGATAGCCAACAATTCAGGATTTTCCCACGCCGAGGCGGCTCTTGCTTTCGCGGACGCCATTGTAATTTTTCCGGTCATTGTCCGCGCCGCGCCGTCTCCTTCATCTTCTGACTGCCGTAGCTCGGAGTAGTAAATAAGCCTCTCGCCCAGAATGTTAAGATCGCGGGAAAAATCAAGATAATCGGCAAGATGATCCGCCGATTTTCCGAGCGTTCCACGGAAGGACGGAATTTTTTCCGCCATTTTCTCAAATTCCGCAAGCGCTGTTTTCCATTCTTCGTCATTTAAAAAAAGTTTTGACAAATCCCATGTGTCGCCTACGGCAGTTTCTTTCCTTTGCGGCAGTTCGTTATTCGACATCATTTCTCCTAATTTTTCTTGCTAAGCGCCGCGACAGCAGCGCCGAAGAGGCTTGCCTGCTCCACGGGAGAGATAACATAGGGGCGCGGCTTTCTTTTGTACAGCATCTGATGCAGATACGATTCAATTGAGCGGCGCATTCCTTTGTAAATAAGGTAAGTTGTCCCCTCTACGGCGATGCGAACGGGTGAGAATGGCGCGTAACCGGCGTCCAGCCGCTTTACTGTCGCGGCAAGCACAGCGGCGGATAAAAGAGCGCCGCGTTCTGTTATTATCGACGTAAGGTATTGAACCGCGGCGGCCGCGTCGCCTTCATCCTGTCCGAAAAGCGAGCCGAGCGGGCCCTGCGCGACAAGAGGCGCGTGGGTATACTCGTTTAAGTGTCTTGTTTCAAGCTGAGGCATCGCGAGCAGTTCGTCCGATTTTTCGAATTGTATAACTTTATCTTTTACCGCCTGTTTTAAAATGTGCAGCGTCAAAGGGCCAAGATACGCGCCGGCGGACGCTTTTTCCAGATAGTATACGCCGGGGTTTTTCGTAGTGTTGTCATACTCAATATCAAGTTTTCCCCTGTAACGAACGTTAAAATTGCCGGTTTCGCATACGACTATCTGAGGCGTAGAACGCGAACTGAATTTGATTTTTGGAATTGACGTTTCCGGATACGCCGTGTTAAAACCAGTTCCTAAAATAAAACCTATTACAGGACCCGCGTCCGCGCCGAAATCGTTTTTGGTGCGCACAGGTTCACCGTCCGGCGAAATTGAAGCGACTCCGGAGAGAAGTGTGGCGACAGTGTCGTTGAGCAGCACAATCGGGCCAGAGTACTTGCAGCCTTTCGCCGCAAGAGCGTTCCTGAGTCCCGATCCAATTTTCTTGCCGATCACATCGGGAGCGTCTACTTCCTTGCTGAACGCGATAAGAATACCGTCCGACTCGGAGGTGATTTCCATTGGATAGGAGAATGTGAAACCGATGCCTTCTATCTTTGTATCTTTTAAAAGCGGAATTGCGACATCCGCGATTATGTCAAAAAACTCCTGGGCGTTTACCTGTCCACAGGTTCCCGGCATCGGAGTCTTGCTGGTTCCCTGCGCGACCGCTTCGCCGTTATCGTTAAAATACACAAGGCTTGCCCGCAGATTTGTTCCGCCCGCGTCCAGGGCAAGAACAGTTTTACCGGGCGGAATCCGCGTAACAGGCGTGATATAAGAGGGAATCATCTGAAGGCTGGAACTTTTCCCGCTCAGCCCCCGTTCCATTTCGATTAGAACTTCTTCAACCAGAGCCTGGGGGTTAAGGCTGTCATAATGAAACCCGTAATACCGCGCAAATTCGGATAGTTCTTTTGCGTTAAACTTGTTACTCATGAATTCCTCCTGCTTCATGTCAGTATAACATGGTAATTGTGATAAGAACAACAGAAAAGGACTGACAGGTTTTATTTATGGCTCTTTGTTATGCTGTTTTAATAATGATCGAATTTATTGTCAAGCGTTCAACTCTTACTTCTTGTAAAGAAGCGCGCGTTTTCGATCCTCGTCCTTTAAGCCTTTAAGGAGCAATAGATCTCTTTTAACTCCGGGTTTCTCATCTATTCTGTATTGAACCAGTCCCGTGTTCGCCAGTATCTCGTTGAGAATCAGTTCGTCCGCGCTGGCCAATGTCTGTAACCTGCACGCAAGGTTTATTCCGTAGCCGATATAGTCGCGGTATTTAAGCTCTGACAGTTCCGCTGATATTTCAAACTTGTAAACTTTTTCCGTTACAAGAGCGCCTGCGAGACTTAGGCTGTCATATTGCCTGAAAAGTTCTTCATTTAAAAATTCCGTGTATAAATTAAAAATTGAAAGCGCCTCTTTTACCGGCTGTTCTTTGGTTTCATCCCAGATAACAATTACGCCGTCTCCCATTAATTTATAATAGGAGCAGCCGTATCCAAACTGATTGATGCATGATAAAAGGTTGGATGTAAATTCCTTGATGAGTTTGAATACAGTGTTATCGTCATTTTTACATAAAAAATCGCTGAAATTGCGTATATCAAGGCATAAAACAAGCGCGTTATTATAAACCTTGCCAAGATATGTGCCCTCAAACACGTCTACAGGCATTTTTTTCAGTCCTTCAATAGCGCCGATATCCAAAATAAGGCCGCGGTTTGTTTTATCAGTCGAATCAAGTTCATTTATAAGGTTACTATCCATAATTATTTAATATTATAAAGTATTTTTTTATTTTATTCAATATTGAGGAGCATGTTTATTTTCACCCGCTTTGCTGTCATTTTGGAAACTTCCGGCGCTCTGCGTCCTGCGGACGCTACGTCATTTCAACGGCATGGCCTGTGCGCAGATAGTAAATCCAGGCCCGGCATTTTTTATTTGCAGCTAACGCATAAAGATCGCTGACCGCGCGGCAATAACATTCCATCTGAGCCGCGTGTTCGCCTGGAATTTCGCGGCTGTCTGTTTTAAAATCCACTATATGAAAACAGCCGCTGTCTTCAAAGAAAAGATCAATCGTGCCGTTAATAAAAACTTCACCGCCCGATTCGTTCTTTAATATGCTTCTGAAGGGAAATTCGCTTTCGCGTAAATTGGCGTTTTCCGCGATTTTACCCAGAGGGGAACGGAAAAACCGGCGGGCCAGTTCTTTGCCTGCCGATAAAAATGTTTCGGTTTCATCTAAATCAAGA
>JGI24695J34938_10003820_pt1 | contig 10234 bp, 6 predicted proteins | sample TergutCo191P3_FD_34938 | JGI IMG/M metagenome (IMG submission 34938) | reverse complement strand
TGTCATCTTTCTCGTATATGTTAGAGTCGGCTGCTGCGGTCCATCCTACAAAGAGGATCGCTACCGTCTCACCGTTCAGGACTCCGCTTGAGTGTGTCGGCACAGGCGTCATGTCGAGGGCGTATGTTCCCGCGATCAGTCCGGTCATGTCTGCCGGTCCGCTGCCTGCGTTTCCGCCGTTCTCATCATAGATTATTGTATACTTTTCTTCAAGCACATCGGGTGTTCCGTTGCCGTTGGCGTCGTATCCCCATACCGCGTAGACTGTTACGTTCGCGTTGACGATCGTTGCCGCTCCTATTGTGACTGGTGCGGTGTCCTCGGCCTCGTAGATCTTCGGGTCCGCTGCTGCGGTCCATCCTACAAAGAGGATCGGTACCGTCTCACCTTTCAGGAATCCGCTTGCGTGCATCGGCATCAAAGTGTAGCTGAGGGGGTATGTTCCGGGGAACAATCCTGTTCTGTTCGCCGGGCCTGTTGCCAAGATACCGCCGTTCAGGTCGTAGATGAGCGAATACGTGCTCTCAAGCACATCGGGTATTCCGTTGCCGTTGGCGTCGTATCCCCATACCGCGTAGACTGTTACGTCTGCGGAGGTGATCGTTGCCTGCATTATTGTGGTCGGTGCGGTGTCGCCAGCCTCATAGATCTTCGGGTCCGCTGCTGCGGTCCATCCTACAAAGAGGATCGCTACCGTTTCATCGTTCAGGAGTCCGGTGGTGTGCGTAGGCACAGGCGTCATGGCGAGGTTGTGTACTGCTGGGAGCAATCCTGCTCTGTTCGCCGGGCCTGTTCCCGCGATACCGCCGTTCAAGTTGTAGATGAGCGAATACGTGCTCTCAAGCACATCGGGTATTCCGTTGCCGTTGGTGTCGTATCCCCATACTGCGTAGACCGTTACGTTCGCGTTGGCGATCGTTGCCTGCATTATTATGCTCGGTGCGGTGTCGCCACCCTCATAGATCTTCGGGTCCGCTGCTGCGGTCCATCCGACAAAGAGGATCGATTCCGTCACGCCGTTCAGGGTTCCCTCCGCGTGCGTAGGCACAGGCGTCATGGAAAGGTTGTATACTCCGGGGAGCAATCCGGTCCTGTTCGCCGGGCCTGTTCCTATTATGCCGCCATTCACATCGTAAATGATAGAGTACTTGTTCTCAAGCACATCGGGTATTCCGTTGCCGTTGGTATCGTATCCCCATACCGCGTATACCGTTACGTTCGCGTTGACGATCGTTGCCTGCGTTATCGTGGTCGGTGCGATGTCACTGGCCTCGTATATCTTCGAGTCCTGTGCCGCTGTCCATCCGACAAAGAGGATCGGTTCCGCCACGCCGTTCAGGGTTCCCTCCACGTGCGTAGGTATAGTCGTGCTGTTAAGGGTGTATGTTCCCGGGAACAATCCATTCATGTTCGATGGACCTGTTCCTGTGATACCGCCGTTCAAGTTGTAGATGAGTGAGTACTTGGTCTCAAGCACATCGGGTATTCCGTTGTCATTGGTGTCGTATCCCCATACCGCGTAAACCGTTACGTTCGCGCTGGCGATAGTTGCCTGCGTTATCGTGGTCGGTGCGGTGTCATTGGCCTCGTATATTTTCGAGTCCTGTGCCGCTGTCCATCCGATAAAGAGGATCGGTTCCGTCACGCCGTTCAGGGTTCCGTCTGCGTGCGTAGGTATAGTCGTGCTGTCAAGGGTATATGTTCCCGGAAGCAATCCTGTCCTGTTCGCCGGACCTGTTCCCGCGTCACCGCCATTCAGGTTATAATTGAGTGTGTACGCACCGTCTTTATTGTTTACTATTTTGACAGTTGTGGTATTATTCGCCCCAGCAATCACTGTGATCGTTCCACCTGTCCTAATCTCTGTCCCATCCACAAAATATGTTGGAGTATATCCGCTAGCCGTTTCCCTTATGGTGTATTCACCGGGGATCACGTTGGGGATCTGTGTCGAACCGTTCCTCAGGACTGAGAAATTTTGTCCTGTCGGGAAACTTGGGCCAGTCACGGTGACGGCAAAGCTTGATGGGTTCGTTTCATTGTAGGTTGTTTCTTTCTGCAGCACGATGTTGCTGTAGTCTCCGAATGTCTCTTTGTCATAGTTTGCAAATACCTGAAGCTTTGAGAAACCTCCAGAGCCAGCTACGTTAAGCGCAAAGATATCGATAACCCATTCTCTCGGAAGGGTGCTGTTGTTAAATTTGCTCAAATCTACAACGAGTCTGTCATCCAAGTTGTGGAAGAACAGACCATCGGAAAGATAGAGGTGATCTAACCCTGACGACGTAGATGGGGTTTTATAGCTTACACCGTGGCCGAACCAGCCGAGGGTGTTGCCTTGCCAGCCGGGATATCCCATAGTTGCAAGTTTGCTGCCATATGCCAAATAAGCTGAAGACTCATCGAATCCGCCCAAAAAGTATGAGAAGTCACGGAAAGTGTGTACAAGATTAACGCCGTTGAACCTCAGGTATCCTGGATCGCTGGAAGTCCAGAGACTTATTTTCTGATAGGCTGCACCGAACACATAGTAGTTCATGTAGTTCGATTCGGTCATAGTCATGCCTTTAGGATAAACAAAGACAAACATCTGGTCGTTAAGCGCCACTTGGTTGCTTGTGGTCGCATATGGGCTGATGCCGATCTTCACGTTGAAGATCTCTGTGCCCGTCGGGGTTCCTTGAATCAGTTCATTAAGATTAAAAGTACCTGTGAAACGAGCTGTTCCTAAGTTGTTAATCGTTGCGGTCGGGTAACTTGTGTAAGTTCCTTTCAAATATTCATTGGTATAATGGAAACTTTTATTGCTCCCATCCCACACAAGATCATTACCTTGGTTATCAAATCCAGTTATAGGCGTCTTTATCGCATTCAGAAGCGCCCAGGTAGTGACCATATTGATGTCTTTTTTATCTGCAATCGGCTGTATCGATGTCAGAGTCTTGTAGTTGTTGTTGCCTATAGTGGTAAGGGATATCGCGCCAGCCCCTTGTTTAGTTGCTCCTTCTTCCGAACGCGACCAACTAACAGGCACCTCTACATTTGTTATGCTTTCTGATTGGGCCTGAACAGTATTCCGCTCACTAGTTTGAACCTTGCCATTCTCTGCCACCACAAAAATCGGTGTAAAGGACAGCACAAGTACTACGAGCAGTACTACTGCCAGCATGTATTTTTTTTTCACTGTTAAGCCTCCTCATTTTGATAGAGACAAACAATTCGTTCTCAGCAGTTTCGCTGATGTGAAAACCTGATCGAACGAATTCTCAACATGATGAGAGGCCCCCCGTCTTATTCCCCCTTAACCCCCAAAAAAGACCACTGCCTCTATACGGCAACATATCTCAATTCGTAATATATATCACTTGTGGACTATGTCAGGTATGTCATATTATGTCAGTTTATTTGAATTTATAAACGCAATATATTTTACATAGCCACATCATTATTTTACACCTGTTTGACCTTTCAGCCGAACTCTTGCCGGTCGAAACTTATTGAAGCTGGCTCAGAGCACGGATAACCAAAGTATTTAAATAAAAAGAAGTGAAAATATATAGAATTTCTTTATTAACTTTATTTTTATCATACATCTTGCACTGCCTCAAAACATCATAATTCCTGTAAAAACTCTCTCTATGCGTTCATATGCATATTTCAGAGGCTGATCTGTACATATTTCAGAGGCTGCCCTCTTTGGCCTTCGCCTGAGCCCTCTTCATACGCGCTTTAGCGTCGAATCCCGTCGCTTTCTCCACAAAAACATTGAGCTTTCTTTTGCTGTTCAGGATATCATCGTCGGTCATCTTACCTTCTTTGCTGGAAGTTGTCACTTCCAGCTTGTCCTTGCTCAGAATCCTCACCGTAATGCTTTCGAGCACCCCGTATGACGAGACAAGCGCATCTCCTTTGGAGGACACGTTTCCAAAGACCTCCTTCATCATTTTTTCGAGAAGATCCCCTTCGATATTTTTGAACCATCCTTTCTTAATGTCGTATTCCACCATCTTTCGCACCTCCTAATGCAAGGTCGTCGCTGAACCCCCTTTCGAGGTCCGCCGCCGTACCAAGTATCCTTTCCGATTCCAAATAGGTTTGCCAATTCTTTATACAATCGCATCTGACATCAAGGTCCTTCACGTCCTGCGAGAAGGAGAACCTCTCGATCCCGTCCAACATCTTTCTGTCACAGTTTCCGCAGTTGTGCACACCCCTCATTGTCCCCCCTCCAGAGGGTGATGACATCAGTCTTGCATTAACAGTTCCAGACAGTCTTTTCAGCACCTCAGCGAGAGACCATATCCACGGCGGTCTCAGCTCTCCTGCCCTCCAAAGTCTTTCCGCATACGTCCCGCGCTGAACATTGAGCGGATTAATGGATATCTCATCGGAAAATTCATCTGCGAAGACCGCCGATCTGACCGTATCCTCTATCGCCGCCGACTCCGTGAAGAAGGGAGGTTTCAGCATGAGATACGTCCTAACTGCCATGCTGGCACTTTTGATAAGCATACCTGCCCTCCTGCTGTCTTCCGGAGTGAATCCTTTTTTTATTGATACACTGAGAACATCCGGATCGGAGCTCTCGAGGCCGAGCGCGATGGTCACTGTCTTGGGCAATGCGGAAAGCACTTCTTCGTTCACAAATTCAGGACGGCTTTCAAAGAGTATCCTTTCGCATCGGGAGAACTCCTTCAGTATCCTTTCTCTTATCGGTGCAGGAATCTCGTTCTCATCTAGGAAGCTCCCGGACGTGTATATCTTAACGAATGGTTCTCCTTTATATTTGGAAAGCGCCTCGTCGATCTGTTTATTGAGATCGTCCTCCGTCACCGTGCTGACAGATGCCTGTCTGTATCCGCACATGGTGCATCCTCCCTTATTGGCCCAGCAGCATCCGCTGGTGCGCATTATCATCACCATTGCATCTGACACCCTGCCGGATATCATGTCTTTCTCTTTCCAGCATGCCTCTAGTTGGCACGGAAGCCTGTTCTCTCTCATTTTCAAGCCTGTCCGAACATAGATTCCTGCCTATTAATCATTATCAATCAGCCCGATGATGCTGCAGCTGCTGCACCGCCGGCAACTGCTGCGCACATTGCGGTCTGCATCGCTATGATGATATTGATCATGCTTGTGGATGCCGCAGCTTTTATGATGCCGCTTTCCACATCCTCTGCATATCCTGATGCAGTGATCGCTGCCGCATACATCAGCATCTCCTGCTTTGATACTGAAAGAATGCCGAATCCTTCCTCCGCTTTGAGCAACGCTTGCGCTTCCCCAATATCCCGTACAACAGCGTCAACATCAACGGGAAGCAGCGCGAGGATACCAAGCGACGGAAGCGTATATGCTTTGTCCAACGGCATCTTCTGCGTCTTGAACGCATTGCGGAGCGCGAGGACACGGTCTGCCGCCGCCGGACCCGACATTCCGCCGGCAACCATTATCTGCGCCAGCATCAGAACGCTGTTCTTCGCCAGGAAATCAGACCCAAGCAGTTCGTATAGCCGCTCGACATTGTCGATACCGTATTTTTGGTCCACGTCAGACAGAGCAAGTATCGCCGCAAAGATATTGTCATCGGCTCCGATGTACAGCCTGTGCTGTGATTTCATGCCCTCATAAAAGGATCTCATGCGAGCTACTGTCACCTGATAGTTTTCCGGTTCCGCGTTCGCTGCGACCATATATGCAGCCACCGCAAGGAAATCGGACCTTCCGAAACCTGCATCCTTCATCATATCATACACGGCCGCAGTGCGGTCAAAGAGCATTCTCGGGTTCCCTTTGAGCGACAACATCGCCGCAATGCATATGGACATGTTCCCTCTGAAGGCAGAAAGGACACCGGTGCTGCTTTTCACAATGTCGTAACTGTTCATCACCGCAGTATGATCTATCGGCTTCCCTTCAAGCGCGTAAACGAGCGCGACCAACCGCTTTGCCATAATATTGTTCAATCCCAGACCTTTTTTGGCCTTTCTCGTGTTTTCCGCAAACAGATCAAGTCTCCACCTTGTTCCGTGTTTCATCTGAAATCCCTGCTGCAGGCATCGCTGTGCATAATAATTAGATATCTGGGGAATCATGAACCGGAAAATATAATTGATGCCTGTTAGGCTTCTTTTCCTGCAGCAGTGGTCGCGGTCATCACCAACTTGAGGCGGTGGCCTCTGTTGCCATTATGCCATGATAAGAACATCTATGCGACAATCGTCTCCGCATCCGGCTGGAGCAGTGCGAAAACACCCCGCAGAAGGGGGTCCAATGGTATCTTTCGGACCTTGATGTGCCTCTGAGTTTTGAGATGCGGTCCGCCGCCTGAGCATCCGATATGCCGCCGACGAGCAGGATCGTGCAGGCACGAGCGCTGCCTCCGCCGACAATTCCGGCCTTAAGAGGCTGTAAGTGCTCTTTTTCTCTCAACATCGTTCTTGGTATCTGTACCGGACAGAGCAAGCATCGCTGCACATATGTATTCTGCAGCTCCCGCATTGTACTGGCACTACGCCTTCATGCCGTCGTGGAATGGCCTCATGCGGGAAATTATCTGCGGATGATCTTCGGGATCTGCATTCACTGCGGCCATCGGTGCAGCCGCTGCGAGGAAACCCGGCTTTCAGAATCATATTTTCATTATCTCGTATACAGCTGCAATGCGGTCGAACAGCATCTTGTGGTTCCCTTTGAGCGACAGCATTGCCGCCATGCACGCGAACGCCCTTCCTCTGAAGATTGAAAAACCTTCTCTCCTTCTTTGAAGTCGAAGGCGAATAACCTATACATAATAAGAAAGATTATTAAGAGACCTTTCAATCCAACTCCATAGGAAGGCCAACTAAATGGTCAAAGAGATAGTCATAATAGGTTCGGGCGCGGCAGGGATGACTGCGGCCTCGTCCGCAAGAAGGACGGACCCCCGCGCAAAGATAACTGTTTTCACAGAAGATACAGATGTGGCCTACTCACTGTGCGTTATACCCTGGGCGGTTGAAGGGAAGGTTGCCTGGGAGAACATCGTCATGCACACGCCTGAATACTATCGGGAAAAAAAGAACATAGAGATCTTTACAAGGACAAGGGTGGACTCCGTGGATGACACCGCAAAAACGGTCTCTGCCGCCGGAAAAACATACGTGTACGATTCGCTGGTCATAGCCGCCGGAGGAAGGGTCTTCATACCTCCTATAAACGGCACTGACCTTGACGGCGTGTTCATTGTAAGGACCCTTCAGGACGGAAAGGACATACAATCCTATCTTAAAAATGTCAGAGCGGTCGCGGTCTGCGGCGCAGGAGTTATCGGATTGGAGATGGCTCTGGCCTTTTCTGCCCTCGGGAAGGAGGTAACGGTAATCGAGATGCTTGATCATATCATACCGCGCACAGCAGACAAAGATATGGCGGACCCTATCCAAAAGCACCTTGAGAGCAGGGGGATCAAATTCGTTCTTAATGCCCCAGTACAGTCTGTCAACGGTACAGGAAAGGTCAGCGGAGTGACGGCCGGAGATAAAGAATACCCATGCGAAATGGTCATATTTGCAACAGGGGTCCGCGCCAACACCGACATGCCAAAGGCGCTTGGGTTTGACATCGGGCAGCTTGGCGGCGTGATCGTATCCCAATCGCTGCAGCCGTACAAGAAAGGGCGCCTCGTCCCGGACATCTACATTGCGGGAGACATGATACAGTGCGTGTCGGCCGCAGCGGCAGGTCCGGCAATGAGCCAGCTTGGATCTTCAGCTGTAAGACAGGGCAATGTTGCCGGGATCAACGCCAGCGGCGGAAAAGCACTTTTCGGACCAGTCGCCAGCCCATGGGTGAGCGTTATGGGCGAGAAAGAGATAGCCGGTACCGGACTGTCATTTGGCTCCGCCTCATGGTACGGCATCGACGCAGTGTGCGGGAAGGCCTCCGGACTTACCCGTGCGAGATACTACCCCGGAGCGACCGATATGACTGTAAAGGTTCTCGCAGATTCGGCATCGCACAGGTTGATAGGCGCACAGATGATCGCAGGGGAAGGAGCCACCGGCAGAATAAACTGGCTCACTTCGGCGATAATTTCCGGGACCACGGCCGAGGACTTCCTTGTCCGTTCCGAGAATGCGTACTGCCCCCCTACATCTATGGTAAAAGATACTGTGATCTCGGCAGTGGAAGACCTCTGTAAGAAACTCAAGGACGAGTGATAACATGCAGTACGACGAATACAAAAAAATCTACGATTCTCTTAACAAACCGGAAGATCTCGACAGACTTCTCACGATGGGTTACGATGAGAGGCTTTTGGAGACCCTTTACACCCAAAAGATAAGCAGGGATGTGAAGAAGCGTTTCCACTTCCTCAAAGACAAATCTCCCGTTCTGCTCAAAGAATGGAAAAAAGGAAAGACGCTCATGGAGATCGCCGACAAATACAGGTTCCCTCCGATACTGACTGCGATGATAATATTCCAAGAGGACGGTGCCAGCAAGAAGCAGTTCTGGGAGTTCATAAGATCGCCGGAAACGCTTGAGAGCCAGCAGACCGCCGATGAGGTCAGGGACGTGATAAAAAATGACCTTGTGTACTCCCCGGCGGCCGATGAAAAACATAAAGAAAGAGGGTTTTGGGGAGAGGGGCTGCTCCAGGGTTGGCTGAACGAACAGAACATCACTTACAAGACAGAGAACGACCTCCGCGGCAACGAGAGGCAGAAGACCCCGGACTGCCTCCTCAGCGAGCCGATGCTCTACGATGGGAAGAAGATATGCTGGATAGAGAGCAAGGCATCATTCGGCGACAGCGTGGAATTCCGTTACAACTCGCGAAAACAGCTCTGCCCTTACACAGAACTCTTCGGTCCTGGCCTGGTCATATACTGGACCGGCTGCCTTGATGATCTGGAATGGCCGGACGATGTCTATGTTTCGGACATATCCGTTCTTGAAAAGAAGCTTGAGAAGATCACTGAGTGATGCTTTTCCTGTATTCTTCTCTCAGTTCTCCCATGGTCGCGGTCCTTTCCGCGAACGCGTTGTGCTTGTGTATTGATTCTTCGGATTCGCTCTTTACCGTTACCTCTACATCATCCGGAAGTCCTTTGTATCTCCCAACGACCGATTCCAGAACATTTCTCACAACATCCTCCACGAACCTGGGATTATTGTGGGCATTGATGACGACCTGCCCCTCATCGTCCCTTTTCAGGAGTTCGTACGTCGGCGATGAGAACGCCTTCTGCACAATGTCTATGATCTCATCCGCCTCAACCTCGACATCGTCATCCATTCTGAACATGGCGGTGCAGACATTCCTTTGATTGTGCGACATCACAGCGGTCCCTCCGGAACAGTCCATCATCTCAGACACTGTCTGCTGGGCGCAGGGGCATGCGGTCATCCCTATCACTTCCACGCCGATCATTTTCCTTATCTTGTCTCCTCTGACGGCAGACCCGCTCGCCAGAAGTTTATACATCTCGAGCGTCCCCCTTCCGAACGGCGTTGTGCTTTCTCTGAAGTACTCCGCCCTGATGTTCACGCTCGCCATCTGAGCATACTCATGGTGGACGAGCAGTTTCTTGCACATGCCGCTTGCCATATTCTCCAGGCCTGAGACAGGGACCTTTATGCTCTCTTCCACCACATCGCTGAGGACCTCCACATTCCTGGACAGATGGGAACCTTTCTGCTCGGCCGGAAGGTCCACAAAAATATCTATCGAACAGTTCAGCGCTCCGTTCAGGGCGCTGCTGATGCCTTTCCTTTTAACTACGACCGGCTTCCTGACGCCGGTCACGCCCACTTTGGTGAGTTTGGACCATGTATCGCCCTTTCGATACTGCACATCGCATTTCAAGGCCATGCAGCGTAATACCGTTATTACTTAAAAAGTATAGACTAACAACTAATTCAGTAGGAGCAAGGAATATCATGTTTCAATTCCTTCTCCGAAGTATGAAATGCGGTGTCGATGAGGCGGGGAGAGGCTCCGTGCTCGGGCCTTTGGTCGTGGGGGCCGTTTACTCCGAATCTGACGATATCCTTATCGAGATCGGGGTCAAGGATTCAAAGAAACTTTCCCCGAAGACCAGAGAACGCATGTACAATCTGATCGCGGACGCCTGCGTGATCAGCATCATCACCGTCTCTGCGGCAGATATCGACGAAAAACGGAAAATGATGTCCCTGAACGATATTGAGCTTGATATGTTCGTCAAAGCCTGTTCGAAGATGC